>Ga0209187_1001593_pt1 | contig 25231 bp, 18 predicted proteins | sample BantaG_FD_187430 | JGI IMG/M metagenome (GOLD analysis project Ga0209187, IMG submission 187430) | Marine algal microbial communities from Bantry Bay, Ireland - BantryBay_4 metaG (SPAdes) (version 2) | ecosystem: Host-associated > Algae > Red algae > Unclassified | place: Bantry Bay, Ireland...
ACGGTGAGCCCAATGCCACCGATGACGACCCCGCCAACCCGTGTGTCACCAATCCGTTTGCGGACGCAGCCTCCCAACCCGCCAATGGCACCGATGACGACTGTGATGGCGACGGTGAGCCCAATGCCACCGATGACGACCCCGCCAATCCGTGTGTCCCTGTGCCGTATGCGGCTGGGACCCAGCCAGCGGCTGGCACCGATGCAGACTGTGATGGCGACGGTGCGGCGAATGGTGACGATTCCGATCCCGGCGACCCGTGCGCTACTCCTGGCGACCCTGATTGGGTAGAACTAGCCAGCAACGATTGTGATGGTGACGGCACCACCGTTGGTGACGGCGATCAGGACGATGGCGATGTGTGTGTTGATGCTTCGGGCACGATTGATTCGTGTTCTGATTCTGATGGTGACGGCGTCACCGACGACGTTGACGCTGATCCGAATGATCCGTGTGTTCCCCAGGGTGATGCTGCTTGGACGCAGCAGGCCACCAACGATTGTGATGGCGATGGCACCACCGTTGGTGACGGCGACGGCAACGACGCTGACAGTTGTGTAGATCCGGCAGATCCTGCCCCGGCCACCAACGATTGTGATGGCGACGGCACCACCGTTGGTGACGGCGATCAGGACGATGGCGATGTGTGTGTTGATGCGTCGGGCACGATTGATTCGTGTTCTGATTCTGATGGCGACGGCGTCACCGACGATGTTGACGCTGGCCCGAATGATCCGTGTGTTCCCCAGGGTGATGCTGCTTGGACGCAGCAGGCCAGCAACGATTGTGATGGTGACGGCACCACCGTTGGTGACGGTGATCAGGACGATGGCGATGTGTGTGTTGATGCTTCGGGCACGATTGATTCGTGTTCTGATTCTGATGGTGACGGTGTCACCGACGATGTTGACGCTGGTCCGAATGATCCGTGTGTTCCCCAGGGTGATGCTGCTTGGACGCAGCAGGCGAGCAACGATTGTGATGGTGACGGCACCACCGTTGGTGACGGCGACGGCAACGACGCTGACAGTTGTGTAGATCCGGCAGATCCTGCCCCGGCCACCAACGATTGTGATGGTGACGGCACCACCGTTGGTGACGGCGATCGCGACGATGGCGATGTGTGTGTTGATGCGTCGGGCACGATTGATTCGTGTTCTGATTCTGATGGTGACGGTGTCACCGACGATGTTGACGCTGGTCCGAATGATCCGTGTGTTCCCCAGGGTGATGCTGCTTGGACGCAGCAGGCCACCAACGATTGTGATGGTGACGGCACCACCGTTGGTGACGGCGATCGCGACGATGGCGATGTGTGTGTTGATGCTTCGGGCACGATTGATTCGTGTTCTGATTCTGATGGCGACGGCGTCACCGACGACGTTGACGCTGATCCGAATGATCCGTGTGTTCCCCAGGGTGATGATGCTTGGACGCAGCAGGCCACCAACGATTGTGATGGCGACGGCACCACCGTTGGTGACGGCGATCGCGACGATGGCGATGTGTGTGTTGATGCGTCGGGCACGATTGATTCGTGTTCTGATTCTGATGGTGACGGTGTCACCGACGATGTTGACGCTGGCCCGAATGATCCGTGTGTTCCCCAGGGTGATGATGCTTGGACGCAGCAGGCGAGCAACGATTGTGATGGCGACGGCACCACCGTTGGTGACGGCGACGGCAACGACGCTGACAGTTGTGTAGATCCGGCAGATCCTGCCCCGGCCACCAACGATTGTGATGGCGATGGCACCACCGTTGGTGACGGTGATCAGGACGATGGCGATGTGTGTGTTGATGCGTCGGGCACGATTGATTCGTGTTCTGATTCTGATGGTGACGGTGTCACCGACGATGTTGACGCTGATCCGAACGATCCCTGCGTTGACCCCGCTCAATTGGCGTGGTTTGCATCACCGGCAAATGACTGCGACGACGATGGGGTGACCGCTCAGGACGGCGACCTCAATGACAACGACGCCTGTGTCGATGCGGCTGGCGGCGCTTGTTTCCGCATTGATGGTCGGGTCTGGTTTGATCAGGACCGTGGCGCCGATCAGGACCCGGGTGAGGTCGACTTGTCCGGCATTCGCCTCGTTCTCATCGACACGGCGTCCGGCCAGGCAATCGATGAAGCATTCACCGCAAGTCCGTACCAGTTCAACGACGTGGCACGAGGCACGTATCGGATCGAGCTCGATGCGTCGACGTTGCCCGCCGGTGTCGGAATCACATTCGAAGAAGACGGAAGTCGGAACGAAAGTCTGACGGTATCGATCGTGAACAGCGACGTGCTGTCCCAGGACTTCGGTTACGCCACCACGCAGGTCTGTGGCCAGCTGGTGTCGGGCTCCACGACTGCACCGGCAGGTACCGCTTTGACCGTGGTTGACTCCGCTGGAAACAGCTTCGTCACGACCACTGATGCTGGCGGCCAGTACTGCGTCGAAGGCACACTCGACAACCCGTTGATGGCAGGCACTGCATCGGTGTCGGCCAGCTTCGGTGGGTCTCAGGTCACCGACACGGTGGGCCTGATCGCCGGGACGTCGGCGGTACGTAACTTGCGTGTGACTCCTGTCGCCGCTGCTACTCCAGCACCGACGGCCACACCACTGCCAACACCAACGGCAACACCACTGCCAACACCAACGGCAACACCACTGCCAATACCGACGGCAACGCCACTGCCCACACCACAGCCAACACCGAGGGCAGCGTTGGCCTTCACCGGCTCAAGCTCCGGCACCTTGTTGCCGGTTGGGTGTCTGCTTCTCGCCAGCGGCGCTGCCTTTGTGGCGCTGGGCGCTCGGCGTCGCAGCGCGACGGACCGAACCGACTGACCCGGTGAGCACACTCGGGTCATCCCGAGGTTGACGTACGGTGGCCGATGCGCTCAGGCGCATCGGCCACCGTCGCGCCCGAGCTGATGGGGTCGGTTGATGCTGTAGTCGATGCGGCAGTCTTCGATGAGAACTTGGGCTTCAGGCAGTGAATCGAATTGCCCGCGGTGGTGGCATCGTGACGGCCACCAGCTTCTTCAGCGTCGCACGTTCTGCTTCGGGGTGCGGACCTGAATCAGCGGGTCACCTCACCACCGTGGCGGATTCATGCGTTGGTGGTCGGGAGCTGACGGAGATAGCGGAGAAACAGCAGGCCGTCCCCCGACCACACCCTCACCAGTTCAAACTCAATGGGGGAAATGGTCGAGCCTGCGTGCGGACCACCCGCAATGCGACCACCCGCGCCCGCCACCGCCAGCGGCGCCAGGCTCAGGTGGACCTCATCCACCAGCCCTGCGGCCAGAAACGACGTATTCAGCGTTGGCCCACCTTCCAGCATGATGCGCCGCATACCTCGCTGCCGAAGATCCGAAACAACGGCGGCGGGTGAGACCCATCCATCCGGTCCGGGCGGCAGAGCTATGACCTCCGCCCCCATCGCCGCCACCGATTCCCGGGTGCCGATGGGGGTGGTGGTGCTTGTGTGGATTACGGGTGGCTGGGCGGGATCGCCGAACATTCGGGCGCCGGCGACAAAGGGCAGCGACGTGGACATGACCACCAGCCGGGCACGGTTCGTGCGTCCAGCCGTGCGGCGGACCGCAACCTCTTCCGGTCGCAGGGCGAGCGGCGGACCATAGTCTTCGGCCATGGCGGTGGTACCGGCAACAATAATGGCGTCGGCGCTGGCGCGCAGGGCGCCGAAGACGGCTTTGTCGGCCGGTCTTCCCAATCCACCGGACAATCCTTCAAGCACCGCCGCGCCGTCCAGTGACGAGATCATGACCATGGTGACCCACGGTCGGCCGTCGGCGTGGGATCGGTCTTCGGCGGCAATTGCCGCCCGGACATCGTCCACTGCGATTTCGGTACGCCCAGCCGGGGCATAACCTTCGGGAGGAGTTTGCGGCCACAATCGCTGCATGGCGCCGACCGTAGTCGGGCTGCTCACCAGACCCGGGTGCGTTGTCCCAGTTTGTTCCCCAGCCACGACGGTGTTTTCCCCAAGAAGAATCCAGTTTTCCCTCTGGTAATCCACAGGGGTTTGTCCCTAGGTTGAACCACCGGTAAGCACGTCGCAGCGTGGGAGTCGCCGGACGTTGGAATGCGTTCAGACCGTGGTGGGTCAGACGAATCCTTCAGGTGCCGCCCCAAGGTTGCACGATGTAGTGCGCCTTGGAGAGGAGCCTGCAACCTGGTCCCGCCTGCGGTGTGCTTGCCACTTTTTTTGCCATAGACAGCCGCAGACACAAGCCGGTACGGCGTTGGCGGTAGCGTTGAAGCCCCCGGCGAACTCAGTCGTCTGGGCGGGAACGGCGCAACACCGGGAGGATTTGCAGCACATGACGTTGGCATCGGAACAGACCACCATTGGTCTCAGCCGCTACTTCACCGAATTTGGCGTGCATCCTGATGACGAGATTGTTTGGGAGCGCCGGGACGCCCGCATTGTCAACTGGGCCGACGGATCGATTGCCTTCGAACAGCGCAACGTGGAGTTTCCCGCCGATTGGTCAGTGCTTGGGTCCAACATCGTCACCCAGAAGTATTTCCGTGGCCAGCTGGGCACCGAGGGTCGCGAATGGTCGCTCCGTCAGGTCATCGACCGGGTGGTCGACACCATCGCCGGTTGGGGCGACGCCGATGGCTATTTCGCGGACTCGCATGAATCCGCCACTTTCCGCAGCGAACTCACCTACCTGTTGCTGCACCAACACGCCGCATTCAACTCGCCGGTGTGGTTCAACATTGGGGTGGCTGAGGTCCCCCAGCAGTCCTCGGCGTGCTTCATTCTGTCGGTCGACGACTCGATGGACTCGATCCTCAACTGGTACACCGAAGAGGGCAAGATCTTCAAAGGAGGATCCGGCGCGGGGGTGAACCTGAGCCGCATCCGGTCTCGCAAAGAACAGATGAAGGGCGGCGGATCTCCCAGCGGGCCCGTCAGTTTCATGCGGGGGGCTGACGCCTCGGCCGGGACCATCAAGTCCGGTGGCAAGACCCGGCGGGCCGCCAAGATGGTTGTGCTTGATGCGGACCATCCCGACATCGTCGACTTCATCACCTGCAAGGCGCGGGAGGAACGCAAGGCCCGAGCACTGGCCGATGCCGGCTTCGACATGAGCCTGGACGGTGCGGACATGCACTCGATCCAGTATCAGAACGCCAACAATTCAGTCCGACTGACCGATGACTTCATGCGAGCAGTCATGGACGATGCGGACTGGGATCTCATTGGTCGCACCACCGGCGAGGTCATCGAGACGGTCAAAGCTCGCGCGCTTCTCCAGCAGATTTCGCAAGCGGCATGGGAAGTTGCCGACCCCGGTGTGCAGTTCACCACCACCATCAACGACTGGCACACGTCGCCGTCGGGTGGAGCCATCAACGCCAGCAACCCGTGCAGCGAATACCTGCACATCGACAACAGCGCCTGCAACCTGGCCAGTATCAATCTGCTGAAGTACCTGGGCGACGACGGCGTCTTCGACGTGGAAGGTTTCCGGGCCACGGTTCGGATCCTGATCGTGGCGCAGGAGATCCTGGTTGGTCACAGCAGTTATCCCACCGACGCCATTGGCCACAACACCCGGCGTTACCGCCAGTTGGGTCTGGGCTACACCAATCTTGGCGCGTTGCTGATGGCCGAAGGTCTGCCCTATGACTCGGCCGACGGTCGGGCCAAAGCCGCGGTCCTCACCGCTCTGATGACCGGCGAGGCGTACCGGACTTCGGCCCAGATGGCCAGTCGCATGGGCCCGTACGAGGCGTTTGACCAGGACCGCCCGGCGATTCTGGCGGTCCTTGATCGGCACCGGGCCGCGCTCGGCAAAGTTGACACCGGACGCGTCGAAGGTGAACTGGTGGGCGCCGCCCGCGAAGCCTGGTCCGACGCCACCGAGATGGCCGCGGTCAGTGGGGTACGCAACGCGCAGGCCACCGTCCTGGCACCCACGGGAACCATCAGTTTCATGATGGACGCCGACACCACCGGCGTTGAACCCGACTTCGCCCTGGTCAAGCACAAGCAATTGGTGGGCGGCGGTTCGCTGGCCATCGTCAATCGCACGGTGGGTCGAGCCCTGCGCCGCCTCGGCTACCCGCAGAGCCAGATCGACGACATCGATGAGTACCTGACAACCCACAGCACCATTGCGGGCGCCCCACATCTGCTGGCCGATCATCGGGCCGTTTTCGCCTGTTCGGTGGGCGAAGGAGCCATCTCTGCTTCGGGTCATGTGGCCATGATGGGCGCGGTCCAACCGTTCCTCAGCGGTGGTATCTCCAAGACCGTCAATTTGCCGGAGACGGCAACGGTTGAAGACATCGAACAACTTCTGCTCGACGCGTGGATGTTGGGGGTCAAAGCCATCGCGGTGTACCGCGACAACTGCAAGCTCGGACAGCCTCTGTCGTCGGGGGAAGCAACCAGCCACACCGCAGAGATGGATGCGGGCGCACCGGCGGCCATGGCTGAGGCCGTTGATGGCGGCACCGGCCGGCAACCGGTTCGGGAGAAGCTGCCGCGCTCCCGACGCTCTCGGACCTTCGAGTTCCGGGTTGCGGACTGCAAAGGATTTGTGACGGTTGGAGAATACGACGACGGACGTCCGGGCGAAGTGTTCTTTCGAGTCTCCAAACAAGGTTCAACGTTGTCCGGCATCATGGATGCGTTCGCCATCTCGCTGAGTCACGGACTGCAGTACGGGGTGCCGCTCAAGGCCTTTGTGAAGGCGTTCGTCGGCATGCGGTTTGAGCCGATGGGCATCACCGATGACCCCGACCTCCGTATTGCCAACAGTCTTATCGACTACCTTTTCCGGCGGTTGGCGCTGGAGTATCTCCCGCTTGAGGAGCGCGAGATTCTCAACATCTACTCGAGCGACGAACGCATTCAGCCCACGCTGCCTGGCGTCGCCGAGTCGGTCACGGTCACCAGCAACGGCGGTGAACTGCAACCGGACCCACCGTCGTCGGCGCTCCGTGCCGCTGCCCCATCGCTGTCGCTGGTCGAATCTGGGGACCAGCCCTCCCTGCTGCACGCTTCACAGGCCAACGCTCATGAAAGTGGCCACGTCGCGGCGGGGCCCACATCGGATGCCAACGCACCAATGTGTATGCAGTGCGGAACCGTGATGGTTCGCGCCGGCTCGTGCTACGTGTGCACCGGATGCGGCAACACCAGCGGCTGTTCCTGACCGGCGCGCTCCCGAGGGCGGCAGTGGCCACCGCTGCCACCCGGCAACCGCCCCGCAAGGTTGACCGCAAATTTGGTGCTCGCGTGTCACACTGGGGGCATGAGCAACCCGGGCGTGCCGAACCCCTCGGACCAAACGCCCGCTGGGCCCTCACCGTCTCCGGGGATGTCCGCCGACAATCTGGCCGCCAGTCTTTCCCCGCTGCCCAACCCCATGCCGCCCTGGCTGCGCCGGGCCATGGTGTGGTTCTTCCTCGGGATCGTTGGACTCTTTGTCCTGCGGTACCTGTTCGAACGTCTTTCGTCATTGTTGATTGTGCTGCTGGCATCGCTGTTCCTGGCCTTCGCCATCGAACCAGCGGTGAACTGGCTGGAGCGTCGGGGTATTCGACGCGGCGTTGGGACCGCCGCAGTTTTCCTCGTCCTGATCTTTGCCACCTGCTTCTTTGCGCTGAGCATCGGCGCCGTGCTGGCTCGTCAGATCAACGATCTGGTGAACGACGCGCCAGCGCTCATTTCGTCGCTTGAAGGTTGGCTGCAACGCAACGTCAGCGCCGACATCGACCTGTCCGATGCCAGCAACGATTTTGTCGAAGCCGGTGGTATTGGTGAACAGCTGACGGGTTTGGCCACCGACATCGTGGGCTTCGGGTCCACCGCGGTTGGATTGCTGTTCAACCTCTTCACGCTGGTCTTGTTCACGTTCTATCTGGCTGCGGAAGGCCCCAGGTTTCGTCGGGCGGTGTGTGCCATCTTCCCGCCTCACCGGCAACGGACGATCAACAAGGTCTGGGACCTGGCGGTGGAGAAGACCGGCGGGTACATCCTGTCCCGGTCGATCCTGGCGTTTCTGTCTGCGCTGGTGCATTGGGTGATCTTTGTGCTGCTGGGCGTCCCCTTCCCAGTGCCAATGGCGTTGTGGATGGGCGTTGTCTCGCAGTTCATCCCCGTGGTTGGTAGCTACCTGGCCGGTGCGTTGCCCATTGTCATTGCTCTGCTTGACAGCCCGATCAAAGGACTGTGGGTTTTGCTGGCCGTCCTCATTTACCAGCAGGTGGAAAACTATGCGTTCGGCCCTCGCATCACGGCCCAGACCATGCAAATTCACCCGGCGGTGGCCTTTGGTGCGGTGATAGCCGGATCAGCCCTGCTGGGCCCGGTTGGCGCGCTGCTGGCGTTACCGGCATCGGCCACCATTCAAGGATTCTTGTCGACGTACCTCAACTACTACGAAATTGATCCGAGTATTTCGCGTGTGCTTGACGAGGCGGAAGTTGTTGGAGAAGGCAACGGCATGCACGATGAGGGCGATGCCTGATCGGACCCTTCTGTGCAGGTCGTCCCTGCAATGACAGATTTTCGCAACCAGGTGCACGCGCGCCTGGAGTTTCTTTACTCGGACGCCATGACCGACGCGCTGGTCGATGCGACGCTGCAGGCCATTGGTCTTGACCCCGGCCGAAGCGACGTGGCAGAACCTGCGCCGCCGCCATTCTCTGAGGACGAGGTGATGCTGATCACCTATGGCGACTCGCTGGTCGGCTCCGAAAGCCTGGCCGAATCATCGCTTGCCACGCTGGCGGCGTTCGTCGAGGAACACCTGCACGAAGCGGTCTCGACCGTGCACGTTCTGCCGTTTTTCCCGTCCAGCAGTGACGGCGGGTTTGCGGTGGTTGATTACAAGGCGGTGGAGCCAACGCTTGGAACTTGGAGCGATATTGAGTCGCTCTCGGCGGGCGGAGCACGCCGGTCTGCCGGGCTGATGGTGGACTTGATTGTCAACCACGGGTCGTCCGAAAGTGAGTGGTTCCAGCAGTTCCTGGCCAACGAGGAGCCCGGTCGGGGCTACTACAAGACCATTCCCCCCGGTGCCGATATCAGTCAGGTCGTTCGGCCCCGGACCCATGACCTCGCGCAGAAATTTGACACCCCTGGTGGTCAACAGCAGCTCTGGTGCACGTTCAGTCGGGATCAGATCGACTTCGACTTTTCCAACCCCGATGTCTTGTTGGAGTTCCTTACCATCGTTGATCACTATCTGCGCCACGGTGCTACCCGGCTACGGCTCGACGCGGTGGGGTATGTCTGGAAGGAGTTCGGATCCCCGAGCATCCATCTGCCGCAAACCCACGAGCTGGTCAAGCTGTTGCGCACGCTTCTCTCCCGGCGCGCGCCTGAAGTTCTGCTGGTGACCGAAACCAACGTTCCGCACGACCAGAACATCTCCTATTTCGGCGATCAGGATGAGGCCCAGGTTGTCTACAACTTCAGTCTCGTGCCACTTGCGTTGCACAGCGTTCTGGCCGGCGATGCCCAACCGCTGACCGACTGGGCCTCATCGATAGCCGCGCTTCCACCGGGCACGGCGTTCCTCAACTTTCTGGCCAGCCATGATGGTCTGGGAATGCGTCCGGCCGAAGGGTTGCTGAGCGAGCGACAGATCGGTGAGCTGGTGTACAAAGCCGTGGAGGCGGGTGGTGATTTTTCTTCCTACACCGCGGCGGACGGCGAACGTCCATACGAGCTGAATGTCTCGCTCGCCGACCTGCTCCTGGGCAAGGATCGCGCGGCGGTCACCGACCTGGACATCGACCGTTATCTGGGCGCCCACGCCATCATCCTGGCGTTCAAAGGGATCCCGGCGATCTACATCCATTCGCTGTTGGCGACCCCGGGGGATCACGCGGCGGTGGTTCAGAGCGGCCACAAGCGGGACGTCAATCGGCCTCGGCTCGACGCCGAAGCCATCGCTGCTGCCCTTGCCGATCCGCAGTCGGTCTCGGCCCGAGTGGTTGAACGTCTCTGCCATCTCATCGGTGTGCGCCGCCGCCACCGCGCCTTCAGTCCCGACTCGCCCCAGCAGACGCTGGAGATTGGGTCTGTTGTCTTTGCACTTCGGCGGGGCACCGGCGACGACGCGGTGCTCGTACTGCAGAATGTGACCGACAAGCACCTACGCGTTGACGTGTCGGTCGAGGCGCACAATCAGGGCGCCGCCGCGTGGCGCGATCTTTTGGTGGGACGGCCGGAAGACCCATCGAATTTTCCGGCCGATTCGGTGCTGCTGAGCCCCTATCAGGCGCGCTGGTTGGTGGCCACCTCGGCCAGCTGATCAGACCGGCGATTCACCGCAGGTTGAGCAGGCGCAGCAGCGATGGCGCCGGCTCATCACGGCCTTCGCTCAGAAGTGCCGCTCGCTCGATGTTGATCCGGTCGTAGTGGCGCCCCGACCACTCGGTCCAAGGCCCGTCCGCCAGTGCCCCCGGGTCACCTTCCGCGGCCACGCATGCCCGAAGGTACGCCTGAAGGTCCTGAATCTGTTCGGCACCGCCCACCGAGCCGTGGCCCGGCACAAAGACATCACCCCAGGCCACCAAGGTGTCCAACGAATCTGCCCAGCCGGCCGGGTCTCCAGTGCCGGCCATTGGGGTCACGCCGAAACTGGCGGCGGCCCCGGCAAAGACAATGCGCTCCTCGGGCATCTGAACAATCAGGTTCTGATCGATCTCGCCATGCAACGGTGCGGCAACCACGGTGGGGCTCAGCCAGGCGCCTTCCACAATGGTGTGGGTCACCGGCCGAGTGCCGGCCTCCAACAGGTCGCCAAGCGGCGCCTCATGATCGGGGTACATGGCCATCGCACTCGCCACATTCACCGGTTGGTCCATATGGGCGCTGATTTGAGCGGAACCATAAATGGCCGGCAGCGCAAAGACCGAGGAACCGCCAACATGGGGCAGGTGGCTGCTCGAATACACCAGCCGCCGGATCGGCAGGCCCAGCGGTTCGACAGCTGCGGCCAACGGCTGGGCCTGGGTCGGCGTCAGCAACGAATCGACGATGGTCAGGCCGTCGTCATCGGCGATCACGCCCGCGTTTGGCGCCCCGGGGCCGGGGGTGTCAGCCAGCCACGCCCATGAGCGTTCGGTCATCTGGTGGAGGGTCATATTTTCACTCTGGGAATGGACTTCGGCCTGAATGGGTATGAAATGTCGCTCAATGTCGCTCAATGTCGCCCGGATCATCAACGAAGCGCAGAGTTCGGCGGTGGCTTTACATCAGGTTTAGCCACATGATGGTCCCGTGGTGGAGTTGCTGACCGCGGGTGGAATTCCACCATCTTCCGAGGGCAGTGACGTTACCCCAGCCAACTGGATGCGCCGCCCTCGATCGGGTGGAAATCAGGCGGCACCCGATCATCGGTCAAGAAACTCTTGATCGCCATACAGCTGCAACCCCCAGCGTTTCGGGAGCGTGCTGCTCAGGTGACCGGCGACCGAGGTCGCATCGGCTGAGCACTCCGCCCGAGAGGACACAGACCATGAACCGCACTTCTCCTGTTGCCCACCGTCGCCCGCGGCGCCTGCGCGCCCGGCAGTCCCTGCTGCGGGCGATATCGGTCCTCGTGGCCTTGTCGCTGCTGGCGATCTCCTGCGGTGGCGGCGAAACGGCTGCTGACGGTGGCGCCGATGCGGAACCGTTGCCCACCGTGGACGGTGTGGCGCTGCAGGCAACGGCGGAGGCCGAAGCCATTGCGGCAATCCCCGATGATTTGCAGACCGCCGAAGAACTCGAACGAGCGCTGGCGGCAGCGCCAACCGCAACACCGATCCCGGAAGTCTCGCCCGACCTGTTCGCCACGCCTGTTCCGACGCCAACGCCGGAGCCACCGGATGACCCATGGGAAGTCTTCGTTCTCACCGCCAAGGATGAGGCCAAGTTCAACATCCCGGTCTTCGATGGCCCCGATGGCGAGGCCAGCGACCAAACCTTCACCTACAAGGACAACACGGTGGTTCCGTATCCGCTTGAGACCAAGACCTACTTCGGTAACAAGCTGGTCCTGATGGTGACCGAAGGAAAGCCGGGCGACGACTTTGTCCAGGTGATGCTGCCCACCCGTCCCAACGGTTCATTGGGTTGGGTTCAGACCGCACTGTTTGACTGGAGCTCGCACAACTTCCGCATCGACATTGACGTCAGCGCGGCCACCGTTGAGGTGTACGAAGGTGAAGAGCTGATCCTCTCCAGCGGCGCCATCATGGGCCAGGACACTGACCGCGGCGGCTCCAAGAACACTCGCACGCCAGCGGTGGAGGCGTACGTTGACGAAAAGGTCGAGGGGTTCAACGCCGCCTACGGACCAACGATCCTCAGCATCGCCGCCTTCAGTAACGACATCAAGGAGTTCTCCGGTGGCCTGCCGAAGCTGGCGCTGCACGGAACCGATGTGCCAGACAAGGTTGGCGAATACATCTCCAATGGCTGTATCCGGGTGCCCAACGACATCATCACCCAGATTTCTGAGACTGTTCCGGTTGGCACCCAGGTCCGTATCTTCAACTGATTCGGCATTCGGGGAGCCGGGGACACGATCATGAGACTGACTTTGGCTGCGCTGGCCAGCATTCCGAGCCCGGGTTCGGACCACATTGGACCATTCCGGTTCTACGGGATGCTGATTGCTCTTGGCGCGCTGGCGGCGGTCCTGCTGGCGTCCCGTCGAATGCGGCCGCGGGGTTTCCACCCCGACGTCGCCAGCGAACTCTCCATTCCCGCCCTGGTGGGCGGCATCATTGGCGCCCGGATGTACCACGTGGTCACCGACAATGCGTGGGGTCGATTCTGGGCCATCTGGGAGGGCGGTTTGGGCATTCCCGGCGGCATCGTGGGCGGCACGCTCAGCGTCTTCATCTGGGCCCGCATCAAGGGATATCCAGTTACGCCTCTGTTCGACATTCTCGCCCCGACGCTTCCACTGGCTCAGGCCATTGGTCGATGGGGAAACTGGTTCAATCAGGAACTTTATGGCAAGCCAACAAATCTGCCATGGGGGCTGGAAATCGATGGCCAGACCGAGACCTTCCACCCCACCTTCCTCTACGAATCGTTGTGGAACATCGGGCTGGTCATCTTCATGCTCTGGCTGGACAAGAAACGGGTCCTTCGACCCGGCCGCCTGTTCCTGGTGTACACGGCCGGGTACGCGCTGGGTCGCCTCTGGGTGGAAGCCATTCGTATCGATACCGCCACGCTCATTGGCGGCGTGCGGATCAACATCTGGGTGATGGGCTTTGTGCTGGTTGCCTCGCTCATTGGGCTGGCAACGTCAGGGCGCCGAGCCGAAGGCGAAAACGACGATGGCTCCATCGATCCGGTGCCGGTCGCGGCCAAGGCGTAACAGTCCCTCCAAAGCCCGGAGGGCAACAGAGCCGGGTTGGTAGGGTCGGGCCGTGAGCTTTGTCACCGGCCGAAACCCCTACGAGACCCGCGTGGTGCGCACGATCGCCTTCATCGATCTCTCTGGTTTCACCTCGCACAACGATGAACACGGTGACGTTGAGTCATCAAAGCTCCTGTCCCAATTTCGGTCGCTGGTCCGCGAAATCTGTGCCCTGCGAGGCGTTCGGATAGCCAAGTGGCTGGGCGACGGCGCCATGCTGGTGGCAGTCGAACCCGAAGAACTGGCCGAAACGCTCACCGATCTTGAGCGCTACACCGCGGGCGACGACTGGCAACTCAAGTTGCGCGCCGGCGTCTCCACCGGTCCCGTCATCCTGTTTGAAGGCGACGACTACATCGGCCGGGCCGTCAACTTGGCGTCTCGGCTCTGTGACCTTGCGCCTCCCGGTCGAGCCTTTGCTGACCAGGCATTTCCTTCGGTGCTGATGGTGAACACCCGGGTCTCCAAGGTCGGCGAGTTTGAGATCAAAGGGTTCGAAGAACCGGTGCAGGTCGTGGAGCTTGTCTCGCGGTGACCAGTAGCTCGCCGATTCCGGAGTTGACCGAGTTCGCCCACGCGGTTTTGGCGGTGGTGACCGGGATCGAGGCCGGCGACATCTCCACCTACGGCGAAGTGGCGGCCGAGGCGGGCAAGCCGGGCGCCGCCCGGGCCGTGGGCGGCATTCTCCGGCGCCACGGTGACGGGCACCCGTGGTGGCGGGTGGTGGCGGCAAATGGTCGACTGGTACCGGGGGGAGAAGCCCGACACGCAAAGGCGCTTCGGGCCGAAGGTGTCCCGGTGAGCAATGGGCGAGTGGTCATGGGGCAGGGCCCTGCGGCCGGGTAGCCTCTCTGAAGTGGTTGCGCCGCAACCAGTCGTCAACTCACCTCGCCGGCCGCTCCAGGCCATCGCCGATACCGCTCCGACGACGAATCCTCCACAGAAGTTGAACCTCACTCATGCCCAAGAAATTCGCTGACCTCGGACTGTCGTCAGAGATCATTGACGCCCTGTCTGAACAAGGCATCACCGAACCGTTTCCAATCCAGGAACTGGCCATCGAAGATGCGCTGGCCGGAAAGGACGTTTGCGGCAAAGCAAAGACCGGTTCTGGCAAGACGTTTGCATTCGGTCTCCCCATCATTGACCGCATGCCCAAGGCCAAACCAGGCCGGCCCGTCGCGCTGGCCCTTGTTCCCACCCGGGAACTGGCGCTGCAGATCCACGATGAGCTGGCCCCGCTGGCCAAGCGGATTGATCGCAACGTGTTGGCGGTCTATGGCGGCTCCAACATCGAAACCCAGATCAAGGCCATCAAAAACGGCGTGGACATGATTGCGGCCACACCGGGGCGTCTCATCGACCTCATCGAACGCAAAGAAGTCAGCCTCGAAGACATCGAACACGTGGCCGTTGATGAAGCCGACCGCATGGCCGACATGGGATTCATGCCGCAGGTCGAGTGGATTCTGCGCCATGTCCCCGGCAACCACCAGACGCTGCTGTTCTCCGCCACCCTCGACGGCGCAGTCAACAAGTTGATCACCCGCTACCAGCACGAACCGTCGATGTTCGAGGTCGAGTCCGAGACCGTGACCGTCGATGAAATGGTGCACCGGTTCATCAAGGTCCACGAGATGGACAAGGTCAAAGTGGCAGCGAACCTGGTCGACAATTCCAATCGCACCCTGATTTTTCTGCGCACCAAATTCGGCTGCGACCGGCTGGTGCAGAAATTGGACAAAGAGGGCATTCGGTCCGAAGCCATCCACGGCGACCTCCGCCAGTCAGCACGGGAGAAGGCGCTCAGTCGTTTCAGCGAGGGCGATCTCCAGGCGTTGGTGGCCACCGATGTGGCGGCTCGCGGCATCCACGTGGACGACGTGGACGTGGTGATTCACTACGACCCGCCCCAGGACCACAAGGCGTACCTGCACCGGTCGGGCCGTACCGCTCGTGCCGGTCAGAAGGGCATGGCGGTGTCGCTGATGCTCTACAACCAGGAGATGGAAATCAAGCTGCTGATGAAGCGCCTGGATCTCACGCAACCGTTGGTGGAGATGTTCTCCAACGATCCTCGGTTGGAAGATCTTCGAGCTTGGGATCCCCACGAGGGATAGTCGCGGTGGGCTCGGCAGGGTCGACAGGCTCGGGGTCGGCTGGGTCGGGGTCGGCAGGGTCGGCGGTGGGCGGCGCTGACCACGCTCGTGCGGCTGAGGTGACGGACCTCGCCCATCAGATGGCAGCGCAATGTCTGGCTGCGGAGACGCCGCTGCACTGTGTTGCTGCGCTCTTTGATGAGGCATGGGCCCGGTTGGGCAAAGATGTTGACGCCGCAATTGTTGCGCCGCGATTGACTGGCTATCGGCCTGACCCGGATGCCGCGTCGGTGGCCTTGGCATCCAAGGTCGATGTCGGCCTCCTGACCCCGGACTGCCTTGGCGAGGTCTACCAGCGGCTACTGGGGGCTGAAGTTCGGCACGATGCCGGGGTGCACTACACCTCGCCGTGGTTGGCGGAGGGCCTGGTCTCGGCTGCGGTGAGCCAATGGGAACCGCCGCCCGAATTGCGGGTCCTTGACCCGACCGTTGGTGGCGGCGTCTTTCTGCTGGCGGCGGCTCGGTGGATGCTGGCTGCCGGTATCGACGGCGGGGACCGGTCACAGATCGTTTCCCGTTTGACGGGACGAGATCTTGACCCCGGGGCGGTGGCTGTGGCCGAAGCGGCGCTGGGGTTGTGGCAGGCCGAGGACGATGGAGTCTGGCAGCCGGGGTCGGCTGTGGCCTCGGGTCCGGATCTGGCCATTGGCGATGCCGTGGTGGATGAACTGCCTACTGCGGACCTCATTGTTGGGAATCCGCCGTTCCTCAACCAACTGGGTGCCCGAACGGCGCGGTCTGCAGACCACCGGGCGGTGGCTCGGGAGCGATTCGGGGTCACGGTTGGTCCCTATGGCGACACGGCGGCGCTGATTCTGCTGGCCGCAGTCAACGCGCTGTCGGACAAGGGGCGGCTGTGTCTGGTTCAACCGCTGTCGATTCTGGCGTCGCGGGATGTGGGGGGGATTCGTGAGCGTTTGGGTTCACGACTGGTTGGTATGTGGACCACGGGGGAACCGGTGTTCGACGCCGCAGTGCACGTGTGTGCGCCAGTTGTTGCGGGGGAACATCTCGCTGGGAAACATGCAGGCGCTCTCCAGCGGTGGTTCGGCCCAACGGTGGGCGAGGAGTTACCGGCCCCGCAGCCAGCCACCGGTTCCTGGGGGGCCACGGTCTCGGACTTGTTTGGTGTGCCAGAAGTGCAACCGGTTGACGCCTCGTCCCGGACCGTTGCCGATCTGGCGTCGGCTACTGCGGGGTTTCGCGACCAGTTCTACGGCTTTGTTCCTTTCGTGACCGAGCTTGGTGACGGGACCGAAGCCGACGGCTGGGCGCGGCTGCTGACCACCGGCATGATCGACCCGCTGCACAACCGATGGGGAAAGCACGAGTTTCGGTTTGCCAAGAAGTTGTGGACGCGGCCCGGCGTTGACCTCCAGGCGCTGGCTGCCGGCGACCCGAGTCTCAGCTCGTGGGCCGCGCAGCGTCGAGTGCCAAAGGTTCTGGTGGCAACCCAGACCCGGGTCATCGAAGTGGTCGTTGACTCAGCCGGCGAGATGATCCCCGCCACGCCCGTGATCTCGGTGGAGCCGGTCTTGTCGAACGCGGGCACCGGAGACCATTCCGCGGTCGTTTGGCGCCTGGCGGCGGTGCTGAGCGCCCCTGCGATGACGGCCCGTGCGATGAGTCAACACTTTGGCGCCGCGCGGTCGCTCAGTGCGTTGAAGCTGGCGGCGTCCCAGGTGCAAGACCTGCCATTGCCTGGCGACCAGGCGGCGTGGGACCGCGGCGCGGCGCTGGCCCGGACGGCCCACGAGGCCGGGTCAGTGGGTGATGCGGCGGGGTGGCGGGCGGCGATGATGGGTCTCGGCGAGGAGATGAACCACGCCTATGGCGAGCCCGGGCGTGTCTTCGATTGGTGGCAGGAGCGGCTCCCGGGATTTCGGTAGCGGATTGGTCCGAGAGCGGGGTCCAGGAGTGGGGTCCGAAACGGGGCGGCGGAAACAGTTCCGTCGAGCCTGCGGTCTCCATTACCCTGTTGGCCAGCGGGAACCCCACCACTGCCCGCTCACGGTCCGTCGAGGTCCCACATCCAATGAACCCCACCGACTCAACCGAGCCCACCAACCCAACCGACTCCCATCCGCTTTCCCATCCCCGGAACTGGTCGAGGAACCTGCCCGCCTCGGGTGCGCTTTTTCCCGGTGATCCGGTTGGTGATCGGAAGTTCTTCGACAACGCAGTCGATCGCCCTCTGGCGCTGGAGGGTGGAGGTATTCTCACCGAGCTCACCGTTGCGTTCGAGACGTGGGGGGAGCTGTCACCGGCGGCCGACAACGCCATTCTCATTTGTCACGCGCTCACCGGCGATTCTCATGCCAGCGGAGCCAAGAAGCCCGGTCACCCAGAAGTGGGCTGGTGGCGGGATCTGATTGGTCCGGGTCGGGCTATCGACACCGACCGGTATTTCGTGGTCTGCTCCAACGTTCTGGGCGGCTGTCAGGGAACCACCGGCCCCGCGTCGACCAATCCCGAAACCGGCAAACCGTGGGGTCCGGAGTTTCCTGTGGTCTCCATTCGCGACATGGTGCGGGTGCAGAAGCGCCTGGCCGACCACCTCGGGGTGGAACAGTGGCTGAGCGTGGTTGGCGGATCAATGGGCGCCATGCAGGTGCTGGAGTGGGCAGCCATGTACCCCGAGCGAATGCGGTCCATTGCCCCCATCGCCTCAACCTTGGCGGCCAGTCCATGGCAGATTGGCTGGTCTGCGGTGGGGCGGACCGTGGTGGCGCTCGATCCTCGATGGCGCGGTGGCTGGTACTACGACGCTGCTCTCAGTGAGGGTCCGCACATTGGGTTGGCGCTGGCTCGCGCGGTTTCCATGATCACCTACCGCAGCGATGTGCTGTTTGAAGAACGCTTTGGGCGCAACCTGGTGGACCCGGCGGCGGTGTTTGGCCAATGGGACCGGTATCAGGTGGAGAGCTACCTGGACTACCAGGGCGAGAAGTTGGTTCGCCGCTTTGACGCCAACAGCTACCTCACGCTCAACCGAGCCATGGACCTGCATGACGTGGGTCGCGGGCGCGGCAGCATGGCCAAGGCAGTGGCGCGTATTGCGGTGCCGGCGTTGGTCCTGTCCATCGAATCTGATTCCTTGTACCACCCGCGTCTGCAGCGGGAGATGCACGCAACTTTTCTGGATGCCGGCGTGGAGAGCGAGTTCCACAGCATCGCGAGCCGAGAGGGTCACGACGGGTTCCTGTTGGAGGACGAATTGGTTGGCGCTCATCTGCACGACTACCTGCTCCGAGTGGAAAAGGGCTGGTTCTCTGCCTGAGATCCTGGAGATCGAGTACTACCGCCGCTCGGCGGAGTCGGTTCTTGGTCGCAAGATTGTGGCGGTCGCTGCGCCCGACGACTGGTTTCTCAAAGGCGTATCGGCAACAGATGTCTGCGCCGCGCTGGTGGGTACGTCGTTCGTTTCGTTCCGTCGCCGGGGCAAGTTGATGCTCTGTGACACCGCCGCCGGTCCGGTTCTGGGGCTTCGGTATGGCATGACGGGTCGGGTGATTGTCAACGGCGGTGCGCCGATTGAGAAACTGGAGTACGGACCGGGCCGCAATGACCCGGCGTGGATTCGATTTGCTGTCTCGTTTGGCGAAGGCCGCTTGGAGATCTCCGATCCCCGCCGGTTGGGTGGGGTGTCACTGGACCCGGACGAAGATGCCCTTGGTCCGGATGCGTGGTCGATCTCCGAACAGGAGTTGCATGAGGCGCTTGGGACGGGCGCCCGTCGACGGTCCACAATGGCGTTGAAGGCCCGGCTGTTGGATCAGAAGCGCTTGGCGGGGCTGGGAAACCTGTTGTCCGATGAGATTCTGTGGCGGACCGGTCTTGCTCCGGAACGGCCGGCGGCGGAACTGAGTGGTGATGACGTGGCGTTGTTGGCCGACGCCATCGTTTCGACCTTGGACGAGTTGTCGGCCCGAGGCGGTTCGCACACCGGCGATTTGCAGGAGGAACGCAACCCCGATGGCCGGTGCCCACGGGACGGAGCAGAACTTCGGCGGGCCGAGGTTGGTGGCCGCACCACGTGGTGGTGTCCGGAGCACCAGGTCTGAGCCGGCCTGGTCAGGGGCCACCCAGTAGGCTTTCGGCGTGCTGAATCTGGACCTGGGCATGGGGGCGATCGTGCTGCTGCTGCTGCTTTGCAGTTTGTTGAGCGCGATGGTGGGGGTCTTCTGGATCCGTTTCAGTCGCGTGGCCGCGGTGCGAGACCATTCGGTCAGTGAGGCCCTGCGAACCAGGCAGCGGGTCCGACCGCCGCTCCTCACCGACGGGGAGATTCCGGAAGAGCCGGGGGCGATTCTCAAAGAGCAGAAGCGGTTGGTCAACCGGATTCGTCGGCGGGTGCGAGGACGCTGAGCTCCACCCCCTAATCTGCAGGGGTCTATTTGGCCGACTGGTCCACTCTGGTCGGCGTGAACTCCTGGAGCACTGGTGAAACTCAGCACAGCAATCTCGTTCAATGGCGACCCGGTCAAGCTGGCCAGGCAGGTCCAGGACCTGGAAGCGGCCGGAATCGACCTGGTCTACATTCCGGAGATTTACGGCTTCGATGTGGTGTCGGTGCTTGGCTATGTGGCGGCCAGGACCGAACGGGTTGAGCTGATGACCGGCATCATCAATGTCTATTCCCGTTCGGCTGCGTTGATTGCGCAGACGGCGGCCACCGTTGATGCGCTGTCCGATGGTCGGTTCACGTTGGGCCTGGGTACGTCCGGCGCGCAGGTGGTTGAAGGTTGGCACGGTCGGCCTTTCAAGAAGCCGTTGGGCACGACGCGGGACGTGGTCGACATTTGCCGCAAGGTCTGGGCCGGAGACAAGGTCGTGCATGAGGGCAAAGCGATCACGTTGCCCTTGCCGGCTGATCAGGGCACGGGCCTGGGCAAGCCGTTGAAGTTCATGGATCGTATGAAACGTCAGGACATTCCGATTGTGATTGCGTCGATCGGTCCGAAGAATGTGGAGATGACGGCGGAGATTGCTGACGGTTGGCAGCCGATCCACTTTGTGCCGGATCGGTTTGAACTGGTTTGGGGGGAGGCGCTGGCGGCTGGCAAAGCCAAGCGGTCTGCTGAGCTGGGACCGATGGAGATCATTGGCGGCGGCATCGTGGCCATGGGTGAGGGCGAGCACGTGCAAGGGGCGCTGGACGCGGCCCGAGGGCTGATTTCGTTCTATGTGGGTGGTATGGGCGCAAAGACGAAGAACTATTACAACGACCTCTTCAAGCGGTACGGCTGGGTTGAGGAAGCGGAGAAGATCCAGGATCTGTTCCTTGGGGGCGAGCGGGCCGAAGCCGCGGCGGCGGTTCCTGACGAGTATCTGACGATGGCGAATCTGATTGGCCCCGAGAGTGTGATTCGGGAGCGACTGGCCGTCTACAAGAGCGTGGGTGTCACGCACCTGAGCGTGAACGCCATGGGTCCGGATCCGTTGGAGACGATTTCGGCGGTCAAGGCGTTGGCGGAGTAGTTCCGGCTCTCCGCCGCCCGGGCGCCCGTCGGCCCCGCCGCTGACCCAGATTGGACAATTTGGGCGTCGATGTAAATTGAGTGAAACGTTGTTCAGCTTTCGTTCGTGTATCTTCCGTATAGTCGAAGAATCCTTCATCTTTTGGGAGAAGTCATGCGGTTTCAGGAAGTCAATGGTCGAGCAACGTCCGCGATGGTCATGGTTGTGGCCATCGCCGCCGCGCTCGTGGCGGCAATCGGGTTGGCCACCCCGGCGGGAGCGGCCGCCGGTCCGCCCTGCTGTGACCACGTTGTTTACAGCGAGAGTTTCGAATCGGGCTCTGGTGGGTGGACATTCTCCACCGACACTGCTCGGAAAGGCCATTTCAGCGTGGGCGTCCCACAAGGGACCTATGCCCACCGGGACCGCGTGGCAGTCCAGCCGGATCACGTACTCAACGGTACCCGGGCGGTCATAAGCGATCCACGAGCGGGATACTCGGTCGGTTCCCATGACATCGACGGCGGCTCGGTCATCGCGGTCTCGCCCGAGATCGAGGTGTCCGATGGCGCCCAACTCTCGATGGACTGGTTCTGGGGTCACGCCAGCCGTTCTGACCGCAGTGATGAGTTCACCGTGACGGTGGAGAGCGCGACGTCCAACCACATGGAGACCGTGGTGACCCACGCCGACAACGGCGTGCGCGCCGGTCAATGGGAAACCACCACGTTCGATCTTTCCGGGTTTGCTGATGACACGATTCGGATCCGCGTTGTGGCTTCTGACGTTGGCGCCGGAAGCTTGTCCGAAGCAGGGTTTGACAACATCATCATCGCCACCGACCCAACCAGTGTTGGCGTGAAAACGGTCCTCTGGACCCAGAACTTTGAATCCGACGCGACCGTTGACCTGCTGGGAGATGCGAAGACCGGAACCTGGAGCATCGGGGCGCCGGAGGCAACCGAGTGGAGCGGTCAACCGCTCCAGCAGGGCGCAGCAAGCGAAGGCGTTTGGGCGCTGACCACCGACGGGAGGGCGGGGGGTCGCACCGGCGCCCACGACGTGGACGGCGGGTCAGTCATCGCCCGAATCGAAGTCCCTGCGCTGCCCGAGACTGTTCTCCCCAGCGAATACACGCTCAGCTTTGATTGGTATCTGGCTCACCTTGAGAACGCCACTGCCGCCGACGGCCTGAGCGTCATTGTCACCGGCAGCGAGTCTGAGCTTGTGACCATCGCGCTCGACATGCGCGGAACGTCGAGTTTCCAGAACAACCTTTGGAAGACCGCAAAGTCCGACATCACGCATTTCAAAGGTCAGGAAATGACCATCACGATCACCGCAACCGACGACGCGGCAGCCGGCGCCTTGATCGAAGCTGGCATCGACAACATGGTCATCACCAATACCTCCTACCCCACGGATCCTCCGGTGGCTCCGATTGCTCCGGAGCCGATTGTGACGGTTCTTCCGATTGATCCTCCGGTGGCTCCGATTGCTCCGGAGCCGATTGTGACGGTTCTTCCGATTGATCCTCCGGTGGCTCCGATTGCTCCGGAGCCGATTGTGACGGTTCTTCCGATTGATCCTCCGGTGGCTCCGATTGCTCCGGAGCCGATTGTGACGGTTCTTCCGATTGATCCTCCGGTGGCTCCGATTGCTCCGGAGCCGATTGTGACGGTTCTTCCGACTGATCCTCCGGTGGCTCCGATTGCTCCGGAGCCGATTGTGACGGTTCTTCCGACTGATCCTCCGGTGGCTCCGCCAACTGTCTGTCTCAATGACGGCTGGACTGCGGTCGGTGGCGAACGCTTCAACATGGAGCTTCCGCCGAAGATGGTTGATCAGGATCCCCAAGGCATCGACTCCTATATCGGGCTGTACATCGGTGACGGACTCCGGGTCAGCTTCGATCTTGGGTGGTACTCGAACGATCTCACCCACCTGAACGATGAGGTGCGTCCGGTGATGACAAATGACGTGCCCGGACTCGTCCGCTTTGAGGCTGGCGACCCGAACAAACTCGGTGTCTACTACGCCGACCTGGATCCGTTCATCGGCCCTGAGGGTCCGCTGCCAACGACCGGTAGTGCCCCGCCGCCCGCGACTGATCATTTGAACGTTGTTGTCAGCTTTGACGACCCGAATGATCATCTGACTGCGGAGTGCATCCTGGGGTCCATCGGTCTGGGTGAGCGGCTGGGGGCACCGCAGCCAATTGCGCCCGGCAACTGTGTCCGCACCGACTGGTTCGAACAGCAGTCGTCGATCTTCACCGTCAACCTGCCGCCAGAAATGCAGGAGATGGTGATCACCGGGTTTGATGTCGAGGTCGGCGCGTTCTTCAGCCATCGACTGGGCATGACCTACCAGGTGGGCGAGGACGCCCTCGGTCTGGAGGATCTCGATGACGAAATCTTCCCGGTCGTGATCGGTGATGTTCCCGGCACCCTGCGATTTGAGGCTGCGATACCGGCCGCCCGGATACCAAACCGACTCGGCGTGTATTTTGCCGACCCGGCCGCCAACTTCATGGTGGAGTTCCAGAACCCGATCCACCGGCCCGTGGCCGAGTGCATCATCAACTCACTGACGTGGCGTTGAGCTGAACGGACTGTCGTTCCGCCGGAGTCCCGTCGGCCTCGATGCAGCACGAGGCCGGCGGGTCGGTGGGGCCAGCAGGTCCCCCGGCGAGGCGAAATTCATGAATCTTTTGTCATGAAGTGGACATGGGTGTGTCGGTATGGGTGTGAGTAGTGTGCACAAACAATTGGTTGGTCGAAGGACTGCTGATAATCCGCCCGACTTCGGGGCGTGGTACCGCGAAGAGTTCGGGTCGATCGCCGTGCTTGCTGGGGCGATTGTCTCCAGCCGAGAGCAGGGCGAAAAGATAGCGCAGGAGGCGTTGATGACGGCCTCGATGCGTTGGGACGACATCGGTCATTACGATCGGCCCGGTGCCTGGGTGCGTCGCGTGGCCATCAACCTGGCGCTGAACGGGAAACGGCGCAAGACAACCGAGACGTCGATCCTGCAGCGGTTGGCGGTCCAGCCGCGTCCGCCGGAAGTGCGCAGCGGTGACCCCGAAGTCTGGGATGCCATTCGGAAACTTCCGCCTCGTCAACGGGCAGTTGTCGTGATGCACTACCTCGAGGACCGTCCGGTCGCCGAGGTCGCCGAGATCATGGGCGCCGCGGTGTCGACCACAACGACCAACCTTGGCAAAGCTCGCGCCAACCTCGCTCGGATTCTGGGGGAGGCACGATGAGCAACTTTGAAGATCGCCTCAGAACGACACTCCGGGCCGAACGCGCCACGGTCATGGCCCGCATGCAGAACGGCGTTTCCTGCTCACCCGCCACCGCACCAACCACAACGCCGATGGGTCCACCCGGACTTCCATCGCCCCTTTCCTGGGCGTGGTTCCCTGGATCGGTCATGGCCCTGTTGGTGGCGATGGTGTCCATCTATGTCCTCTTTTCCGACGGCCGGACCGAAGGGTCTGAACAGCAGATCTTCAGCCAGCCTGGGGTAACAGCGACCGTCGTTGCGACCGCAATGCCAACCGTGCTGGTTGAGTCCCTACCCCTCCCCGCAGTCGACGCGGCACCGGTGGATAACACCCCGAAGGAGACCGGCGAACCCGTAGCGGGACCAGCCAGTCAGACCGTCCAGCTTGTGCTTTACACGGGGACAGTTCAGGGGCCCGGAGGCAACACCAACGTCACCCTTCGTGTCGCCCAGCAGGATCGATTCCTGGTTGCGGAGATCGACTACGAAGACCGGCCCGGCGAAGGATTGGTGCTCGGTCGGGTACTGATCTTCGACGAAGGCCTGGCAACCGACTTGTGGAAACTCAGTGAGTACTCAGAGGATGGTCAGGTCGTGGCGACAATGTCGCTGACCGCCAGCAGCGACAGCTCCCGCTTCGAAGGCACCTGGGTGGATCTCACCGATGGTGCTCCGTCCTCGCCCAGCAGCATCCAGCTGGAACGTGACGGCTTTGAGGACGAAACGTTCACCTTCGACCCGCTGGTTCGCTAGCAGGGTGCGGAAAAACGATGTCTGTGGGTCGGCGCTGATGTAGATCTCGTCTTTGGGGTGTTTCGAGCGCCGTGTTTGAGGGTTTGGGTTGGTGGTTGGGCCGACTCTCGGCGGTCGCTCTCTGGCCGATGCGCCGGGCTAA
>Ga0209187_1001594_pt1 | contig 25227 bp, 21 predicted proteins | sample BantaG_FD_187430 | JGI IMG/M metagenome (GOLD analysis project Ga0209187, IMG submission 187430) | Marine algal microbial communities from Bantry Bay, Ireland - BantryBay_4 metaG (SPAdes) (version 2) | ecosystem: Host-associated > Algae > Red algae > Unclassified | place: Bantry Bay, Ireland...
AAAAGCACGAACCATCGGCTCGTCCAATTGTAACAAAGGTTCTCCACCCGTACACACTACGTAAGGCACGCCCGCTTTTTTTCCTTTGGGCCACAAAGACCATACTTTTTTTGCCAGCTGCTTTGCGGTATATTTTCCGCCGTTGTCTCCGTCCATTCCCCAAAAATCCGTATCACAAAATTTACAGATGGCCTTATGCCGATCTTCTTCTCGCCCACTCCACAGATTACAACCCGTGAACCGACAAAACACCGCCGGACGTCCCGTATGTGCTCCTTCCCCCTGGAGGGTATAATAAATTTCTTTGACTTTATAATATTGAAGTGCCACTGGTATATTTTCGCTAATTGGCTGCTTTTTGAGCAACCAAAACATAATAATTAAAAATAGTTTCTCTACGGTACAAAACCGAACCTAACATTTCACAGTTTCTATCCGTAAGCATCTTGCGATATTCCGGCAGATCATATTGGTGAGGATGTAAAATATCTCCGGGAATCATTCGAAAGAGGGATTTGAGCATGCCGGAATTATGCGCGTCAATCGATAGAATAATCGTTCCACCGGGTCGAGTAATTTCGACCATTTTATCCATACAAGCGGAAAGGTCCGCCACGTGATTGATCGCATTGATACAGAAAACATAATCGAAATTTTCTGTCTTCTGATAATCCTCAAAAGCCTGATCATGAAAATTTACGTAAGGGTAATCCGCCTCCCGAAAATGTTCCAGCTTCTCGCGGTAGTTCGATAATAACGGGTCCAGCGCGTCAATTCGCAACTGATCCAGCACCATATAAATTCCCGCCGGTCCACAGCCAATATCGATCGCCCGACTATTGGCTTTTGGCGTTACCTTAATGTCACGTAAAAAATTTTGCCAGTAGTCTCGCTTCCAGTCCAGATAATTTTCTTTCGGCTTGTTTCGTAGATAATGTTGCCACCATCTAATCTCAAAAGCCTGCGCTATTTTCCAGCGTAACGACATGAATTACTATTAATTTAAAAATAGAATACTTGCATAATTTAAGTATTAAGTTGCATAATGCAACTTAATACTTAGATTATGCAACTTATTAAAAACGCAAAGTTACGCAAGTTTTGTCTAGGTGGCCCCAAAAACCTCTAATTCCACGGTTTCTTCCTACTCTTATTAGAATTAGATAATTGACTAAAAATTACTTGCAAGTTAAACTATCAATCGTTAGTTTTGTTAACAAAATAAAACAAAAACCGTAAATTAGAGCGTATACTTTCATCTAAGGAATAAGTTAATAATAAATTTACGTTTTTGGCTTGATCTTTTTGCCGCTAGTATCGTTAAAAAGCCTCGTGATAGCGCAGCTATGGCAGCCCGACCGTTCCGGTTCCTTCACAAGGTTTAGTCATGCTTTTTGCCTTACTAGCAACAAAAATCTCTAACCCAAAATTCTTAATTTATTAATACCTCATTCCTAATTCGCTATGACAAAAAAACCTTTCAAATTATCTGTGGCCGCCGTCGAAAAGACGACCGAGGATTGTACCATTGTGACCCTGGATGTTCCGACGGATATTCGGCCGGAATTTGCTTATCAGCATGGGCAATATTTGACGCTGATAGCAGATATTAATGGCGAATCGGTGCGTCGGTCTTACTCGCTCTGCTCCAGTCCATTGGATGAGGCGTGGAAAGTAGGCATCAAGCAGATTCCGGAAGGCAAATTTTCTACTTACGCTAATCAGCAATTAAAGGCAGGTGATTCAATTGAAGTACTGCCACCCAACGGAACTTTTTTCGTTCCCGTAGCGCCAGACCAGACCCGCAACTACGCAGCTTTTGCGGCCGGAAGTGGGATTACCCCGATTTTATCCATTATCAAAACGCATTTACAAGCGGAGCCAAAAGCTACGTTCAAACTATTTTATGTCAACCAAACGGTCAATTCCATTATTCTGAAAGAAGAACTGGAAGGATTGAAAAACCGTTTTATGGAGCGGCTGGAAATATTTTATTTTCTGACGCGTGAGCAACGTAGCGTCCCGCTTTTTAATGGTCGCCCCGATGCGGAGAAACTGGAAATTATATTTAAGACGATTTGTGACGTAGATCAGATTGATCATTATTTTTCTTGCGGTCCAGAACCGATGGTCTTACTGATTCGGGATTTTTTATTAAAGAAAAAAGTACCGAAGGATCGTATTCATTTTGAATTATTCAACACCGGTGGTGCGCCCATAAAACGAAAAGAGATTGCCAAAAAATTTAATGGTAAAGTTTCTGATGTGACCATCATTGAAGGTGGGATTACGACGAATTTTAAAATTGCGCAAGGTTCTGATAATTTATTGGACGCAGGAATGAAAAATAGTGCGGATCTTCCTTATGCTTGTAAAGGGGGTGTTTGTTGTACTTGTCGAGCCAAGTTAATCGAAGGAGAGGTAGAGACACTGGTAAATTATGGACTGGAAGATGAGGAGATTAAGGCGGGTTATATTTTAACTTGTCAGGCGTTGCCGATTTCGGAGAAAGTGGTGGTAGATTTTGATGTCTAACGAATATTGAATATCGAATGTCCAATCTTGAATATTGATTTTTCGCTTTAACGGGTTCTTCAATTATGGAAAAAAATGAAGAATGTTTAATGAATAATACCGTCTACCGTGTGTGTTTTTTTTTAATGGCAGAGTAGTATAAAAAAGTGTTGGTTTAAGAATTTAAAGTGATCAGAAAATAGAAAAATTTCTTTTTCGTTGGTACCCCCAATTTTTAAAAATATAGTATTATGAAAAAAATAGTGGATCAAGAAGCAGCTTTTCAGGCGAGAATTGACGCTGGAGAAAAAATCGAGCCCAAAGACTGGATGCCCGAAAAATATCGCAAAACGCATATTCGACAGATTTCCCAACATGCACATTCAGAAATTGTAGGTATGTTACCAGAAGGAAACTGGATTACGCGTACGCCTACGCTAAGACGTAAAGTGGGTTTACTTGCCAAGGTGCAAGACGAAGCGGGTCACGGACTCTATCTCTACAGTGCCGCCGAAACGTTGGGTATCAGTCGCGACGAATTATTTAATCAATTACATATTGGTAAAGCAAAATATTCCAGCATCTTTAATTACCCAACGATGACCTGGGCAGATATTGGGGCGATTGGCTGGCTCGTTGACGGCGCTGCGATTATCAATCAGGTGATGTTGACCCGGACTTCTTTTGGTCCCTACGCGCGGGCGATGGTGCGGATTTGTAAAGAAGAAAGTTTTCACCAAAGACAGGGATACGAAATCATGCTAACGCTCTGTAAAGGTTCGCCCGAACAAAAAGCAATGGCACAAGATGCCCTCAACCGCTGGTGGTGGCCGTCGCTGATGATGTTTGGTCCACGCGACGAAGAATCTCCCAATACGGAACAATCCGTCAAATGGAAAATTAAGCGTAAAACCAACGATGAGTTACGGCAGCAATTTGTTGACATTACCGTTCCTCAAGCGGAAATACTTGGTATCACCATTCCTGATCCGGATTTAAAATGGAACGAAGAACGTCAACAGTATGATTTTGGTCCAATCGACTGGGACGAATTTTGGCAAGTCGTAAAGGGCAATGGTCCTTGTAATAAAGAACGTTTGCAAGCTCGGAACGATGCGTGGAATAACGGAGCATGGGTACGGAATGCAGCAAAAGCGCACGCGGAGAAACAGGCAGCGCGAGCGGAGCAGAAGGTTGGCTAGTTGATTAGTTAATCAGTAGATCGGTGAGCAATAGTACAAAATCGACTGCTCACTAATTAACCGATCACTGATCCACTATAGTTAACTAACAGAATGATTAACCATTGCATAAACTAACAAGTAATACCAATTAACTAATCCACCGATTAACTAAAAATCATGAAAGGTAATCCAATCTGGGAAGTATTTATCCGTAGTAAAAATGGTTTAGAGCACCGTCACGTGGGCAGCCTGCACGCGGAGGATGCTAAAATGGCTATGGAAAATGCGCGCGACGTCTATACCCGTCGGCAAGAGGGGGTCAGTATTTGGGTCGTAGAAAGTAAACATATTACGGCCTCTAATCCAAGTGAAAACGGGGAGATGTTTGATCCCGCCAAAGATAAAGCGTATCGTCATCCGACGTTTTATGATTTGCCGGACGAGCTGGAGCATATTTAGAAAAATGTTGAAACGCTTCGCTTGTTGAGTTGTTATCGGGGCAGCAATTCGCTAAAAAAGCGGAGTATATTCCTTAGTTGTTTATGACAAAAAAATATTCAAATTTATGGAAAACAAGAATGAAAATCTGATTGATTATTTGTTGATTTTGGGTGATAACTCGTTGATTTTAGGTCATCGGTTGTCAGAGCTTTGTGGTCACGGACCGAGTCTGGAAACGGATATTGCGCTGACGAATATCTCGCTAGATTTGTTTGGGCAGGTACGAAGTTATTTTCAGTACGCGGCAGAGTTGACCGGTGGAGAAACGACCGAAGATATCATCGCCATGAAACGAGTGGATCGGGAGTATCGACATACCTGGTTGGTCGAACAGTCCAATAAAGATTATGCCTACGTCATTGGTAGACAATTTTTATTTGATGCATTTCATTTACCTTTATTGGAGCAACTGGTTAATAGCAAGGATGAGATGATCGCGGCAGTGGCGGCTAAATCCATCAAAGAATCCAGATATCATTTGCGGTTTTCTTCTTCGTGGATGGAACGACTTGGTGACGGCACCCAAGAAAGTCAACAACGAATGCAGACGGCCATTAATGACCTCTATCCTTTTACCTATGAATTTTTTGAAGAAACAGAAACGGAGAAATTGATGTTCGAAACAGGGATCGGGGCTGATTTAAAAGCGATTGAACCGATCTATCGCCAAACCGTAAAAGATGTTTTTGCGAAAGCAAATCTGGAAATTCCAACAACACCCGCCAGAAAAACCGATGGTAAAAAAGGAATTCACTCAGAGCAACTTGGCTATATTCTCGCCGAGCTACAATTTATGCAACGTGCTTATCCCAACATGACATGGTAGCCGCAGATCTTCGAACCTTACCCGTCCCCGTACAGGAGGCGTTATTGGAAATTACCGATCCCGAAATTCCGGTTTTGTCAATTATGGATATGGGCGTGGTACGCGAAGTGAGTTTAGACAAACAACATGTACACATAAAACTTACTCCTACCTATTCGGGTTGTCCCGCGATGGATATGATGGCGGTAGATATCACACGAGCTTTAGAAAAAAGAGGATATACCGCTACCATAAAATTAGTTCTTGCCCCGGCCTGGACCACCGACTGGATCACTCCCTCCGGACGAGCAGCGCTCGAAGCTTACGGGATCGCTGCACCACTCGATGCGCAATCAGATAAATTTGCTTTGATCGACGGAAAAAGAATTGTAAAATGTACCCAATGTGGTTCTACCAATACTAAAATGGTGAGTCAATTTGGTTCAACGGCTTGTAAAGCACTTTTTCAATGTGAGGATTGTCTGGAGCCTTTTGATTATTTTAAGTGTTTGAAGTGAAAATGCTTCTGGCCACTTGCTTTCTTTTCAAATTTGTTTCGGGATGCGAATGCCCAGGACAAACAACTGAAAACTGATCTATATGTTCTTCTAATCTTTCACAAAAAAAATTATGGCCCACCCTACCGACCCCACCGCCGTTTTTCAAAAAATGATGGAAAAAGATTATTGTAGCCAGTGGATGGGGATCGAACCGATCTTACTGGAAGTTGGTCATTGTATGATCAAGATGACGGTCAAGCGGGAGATGCTGAACGGATTTGGGATTTTGCACGGCGGGATTGCGTTTGCTTTTGCCGATAGTGCTTTCGCTTTTGCGGCTAACGGATTGGGGCAGATGGCTGTTTCCATTAATGGCCAAATCAATTATCATCAGCCGGCGAAAGAAGGAGAGGTTTTGATTGCCGAGGCTACGGAGGTTTCTACTAGTAAAAAAATGGTGACGCTGGATGTGGCGATCCGGCGGGAAAGCGATGAGGAATTGATTGCTTCCTTTCGGGGAATAGGCTATCGGCGGTGAAGACAAACGTAAAGACAATTCATGAATTGTCTTTACGTTTGTCTTTACGCTTTATTAAGTCAAGTTTTTCGCCCTCCTTCTCCAAAAAGAACTACCTTTGCACTTCATTGGTTCCAAACCCGCTTTGGATTAAAAGGGAATTTCGTGTAATTCGAAAACTGTTCCCGCAGCTGTAAGTTGTTACCAAACCCGATTTTATTAATCCACTGTTCCGCTTTCACGGAATGGGAAGGAAAAATCCGGGGACAACAAGTCAGAAGACCTGCCAACGACAATATATTTCATTTTTCTATCGGGATAATAGCAAGAATGGATATCGGAATGGATCGACTATATTTGTCGATTTATCAGTCGTGTGGTATCCGCTTCCAGGATTCCCAACTGCTCCTCCCCTATCCGTCCTTTTCCCAATATTTTATTTTCTATGCATCGCGCACTTGTTTTAAAAAACTGGTTGTTAATTGGTTGGCTGTTCCTGGCGGGATGGGCCACCAGGCTAAGTGCGCAAAGTGATACGCTTGCTTTGCCCACCGTAACCGTAGAAGAAAAAACAAGCTTTAGTGGAGAACAGATTGATCGACCCGACGAAGATTTACTAGGTACACAACCCGCTACACACGTCGGAGAATTGCTCGCCCAATCTACCGGAGTCTTTGTCAAATCCTTTGGTGGTAGCAGTTCCGCAACAACTTCTATTCGAGGCGGTAGTGCAGAACATACCCGAGTTCTTTGGAACGGCCTACCTATCGAAAATCCAATGCTCGGTCAGCTCGACTTTTCTTTATTACCCGCGATCTTTGTTGATAAAGTCGCCGTACACTACGGAGGCAATACGGCGACCTGGGGAAACGGCGCCATCGGCGGCACCATTCAACTAGATAATAAAACGGACTGGAAAAAGAAAAACTTAATTGCGCAATATACCGCGACTAATGGCGCATTTGGATTAGCACAACAAGGAGTAAAACTCGGCTACGGAAACGAGAAATTTCAAATTATTAACCGAATATTTTATCAGAAGGCCGAGAATAATTTCTCTTATTTTATTAGTGAAAATTTACCGCGCCGACAACAGACCAATGCCGCTACCAAACAGTGGGGAAGCTTACAGGAATTTCATTACCGAATCAGTCCGCGACAAACCTTCAATGCTTATTTTTGGTACCAAAATAACGATCGACAGTTACCGCCGCACGCCGCACAAACCCGATCGGTCGCTTACCAAAAAGACGAGACCAAACGCCTCACCGCCGACTGGCAGTATGCTGGAGATAGCTGGCTGATCAAAGGACAGGCGGCCTGGTACGAAGAGGATTTACTTTACGTAGATTCGTTGAGCGGAATTGATGACTTTAGTCGTTTTAACACTTTCCTGGGGCAATTGACAGGGACCAAAAATATTGGTAAAATACATCGACTGACGGTAGGCACGCAAGAAACTTTTTACCGAGCCAATACAGATTTATACGAAAATAGTATTACCCAAAATCGCCTGGCTATTTGGTCAAACTGGAAAACAGATTGGAAAAATTTGTCCCTGGAACTGAGTGTCCGACAGGAATTGCAAGACGGAAAAAGATTGCCCCTGGTCCCAAGCTTTGGAGCGGTTTATCGTCCTTTGAAATGGGCCAGCCTACGGGGCCGAGTGAGTCGTAATTACCGTTCCCCCAACTTAAATGCGCTTTATTATTTTCCGACGGGCAATCCGGATTTATTGCCAGAGAGCGGCTGGAGTCGTGAACTGGGACTGGATCTTACTTTTATCAAATCAAATAACTGGACGGTAACATACGTAGCGACCGGGTTTCGAAGAGACATTAAAAACTGGATTCGGTGGATATTACCGGAAGAAAGTTTTTCTTATGCGCCCACGAATATCGCCGCGGTGAGAAGTGAAGGAATTGAGCATCGGCTGGAGTTAAATGGCGAAGCCCAAAACACGATAATTAAAATTTTTCTTGGTTATAATCAATTGAGATCTATCCACAAAAAAGGAATTACCCGTCCACAAATTGCGGCGGGAAGTCAATTGGTTTACACCCCGAAACATCAGTTTTTTTCTACGCTAAAATATAATTATCACGCGGCTTTATTTATTTTTCAACACCGATTTACGGGGGAAGTTACGACGCTTAATAACAATATACTACCAGAATATCACTTGAGTGATTTAACGCTTGGTTATACTTTAAAAACGAAACGTTGGCAACATCAACTGAGTCTGCGCGTCCATAATTTATGGGATAAGGATTATCGGGTTTTGGAGCGGCGGGGAATGCCGGGGAGGTATTGGAGTTTTAGTTTGAATACGGGGATTCGTTGAGGTGTTGAGTCGCTGCGCTTGTTGAAGTATTGAACGCACTATTATTTATTAATAAAAATTAATTATAAATTTTAAAATAACAACATGAAAAAATTATTTACACTTTTATTACTGTTAATTACCTTGAATATAAATGCACAAGTCTACTTTGAGGATGTCGTAACCGTTGGAGAATTTGTTAATGACAGTTCGCCGGATGCCGGGTTTACTATTGATAATTTATTCTTTCCCAATACTTACGATGCGGATTTTGATTTTTGGACGGGTTGGGCTATTTCTGCGACGACTGATGTTACGACGTCTGGATTTACGAATCAGTATAGTTCTATTGTAGGAGAAGGTGCTGACGGGTCGTCTGCGTATGCGGTGAGTTTTGCTTCACCAGAATCTTACGTAACCCTTGATACCGAACAGACTACCGGGATGCTCACGATTCCTTCGGTACACTTTACGAATAGTACTTACGCGTATTTGAGTATGCGTGACGGAGATGCTTTTGCCAAAAAATTTGGTGGAGAAACGGGCGATGATCCCGACTTTTTCTTATTGACCATCAAAACGTATGCTGAAAATGAGCTACAAGATTCTATTCCTTTTTATCTGGCGGATTATCGTTTTGAAGACAATAGTCAGGATTATATTTTGGACGAATGGGAGGAAGTTACGTTTTCTAATGTGGAAATAGATAGTATAACATTTGGCTTGTCTTCATCTGATAATAGCATGTTTGGTATGAACACACCAGCTTATTTTTGTGCGGATGCCTTTGGAAATACGTTGGTTTTGGCTGTGCAAGAATCTCAATTGGCGGGTATTTCATTAATTAATACATTGGCGTCTTCGGAATTAATTATTCGTTCTGAATTGGATAAAAATGCGAATTACCAGATTTTTGGCTTAAGCGGACAGGTTCTTCAACGGGGAAAAATAAGTCGAGGTGAGCAATATCTTTCGGTAGATAATTTACCCGTTGGGAAATATTGGTTGCGGGCAGAACAGGATGGATTGCAGTGGATGAAGGGATTTTTGGTTAATTGATAGATGCGTGGATGCGCGAAAACGTAGATACGATTCATGAATCGTATCTACGTTTTCTGACGCAAATCGCCGCTCCACATTTCCATTTAAACCAATACCCAACTTACCTCCCAGCATCAAATGATTGGTTGCCATATAAGATAACTCAGGGGCGAGGAGGAGACTAAATCTATTTAACGTTTTGGGAGAAGAATCAGGAAAAGAATTATTATTCTGCGGTAATTCTCCGTTTACCATTCAGCTTCCTTTTTGTAATTGTGCCTGAGTAACGAGCGTCGATCCCAGCATGAGAAAATTACAGAGAAGGCAACGTATGATCATACTTTACTTTTTATAAAAACTTCTAACAATTTAAGTGCTTCGTTATAATCTTTATGGTTATTCACTACTAGATCCGCATCTTCCCGGTAGGGATCAATATATTTTTCGAAGCTTGGGAGTACGTGATGTTCGTAACGGTAAAGGACATCTTCCAGTGGATAATTACGTTCCGTTTTGTCCCGAGTAATTCTTCGAATCAATTTTATATTTGCTTTGGCGTGAACGAAAATTCGGAGGTCTAATAATGCATTTATTTTTTTATAATGAAAAATATAAAGTCCCTCCGCAATGATAATCGGAGCGGGACGCAAAGTGATTTTTTTTGGTTTAGTCTTTTCATTATTAAACGTATACTCTGTTCTTTGGAAAGATTTTCCGGAGATTAATAATTTTAAATCAGCTAAAAAAGCTTTCTTATCAATCGCTCCAGGTAAATCAAAATTGGTGACTCCTTCCCTGTCTACCTTCTGCTTTTTTTTGGGATAATAATAATCATCCAGGGAAATGACACAAACTTCCTTTTTAGAAAAAACTTTTTCCAGTTCACGGATCAAAGTCGTTTTACCAGAACCCGAGCCACCGGTAATTCCAATCAAATAAGGTTTTTCTTTCATTATTGCGGAGCATTCACTCTTTGGGATCGGTTAGGCGCTGATATCCTCGTTGATACAAAACATAAACGATCGATTATTTAAATCAGGTATTTCTTAACACTTTTAAATTAGACTTGGTAATCTTTAAGAATTGAACCCATTTGTTAAAGATTACCAAGTCTAGATACAAAGCTAAAATATTTGGACAAACTCTTAGTATTAATTCAAAGACATTCCTTACTTTACACTTTTGAATATTTTAAAAGCCTTTACTCGGAGAAGTAAGGTGGTGAATGTACAAATTTACAATTAAACACAACTATGGATTTAGATTTACTAATAGACATTGTCCGCGGATTGATTGGAATCGTCTCCATGGTAGCCATTTGCTACGCGCTGAGCGCCAACCGAAAAGCCATTGACTGGAAACTGGTATTATCCGGAATAGCACTCCAGATTGTGTTGGCACTTTTGATTTTAAAGGTAGAATTCATTTACGACGGTTTTAAAATAGTATCAGATGGCTTTGTAGCCTTACTCGGTTTTGCCGACGAAGGTGCGGCCTTTTTATTTGGCGCCTGGCCAGAATCCGGCGTTTGGCTCGTCAATGAAGTAGACGGTGCAGCCCCTCCTGGCAGTAAAATACCCGTCGCCCCCGACACCAAGATGCAACTCTTTAAGCTTGGTTATATGTTTGCTTTCAAGGTATTGCCCACCATTATTTTCTTTGCGGCGTTTACATCTATCCTTTATTACCTCGGGATTCTCCAAAAGATAATTTACGTTCTTGCCAAAGGGATGAGTAAAGTAATGCGTCTCTCCGGAGCAGAAAGTCTGGCCGCGGCGGCTAACGTTTTTATCGGACAAACCGAAGCGCCTCTCGTCATCAAACCTTATCTGGACAAAATGACCAAATCCGAAATCATGTGTCTAATGACGGGCGGTATGGCGACCATTGCCGGTGGTATTTTTGCTCTTTGTGTTTCACTGCTCGGACCTGAATACGCGTTGCATTTTCTGACAGCTTCCATTATTTCGGCACCAGCGGCCATTGTCACGGCCAAAATATTATATCCCGAAACCGTAGAAGTAGATCGCTCGGTTAACATTCCAAAAGAAAAACTCGGTAATAATTTACTGGATGCCATCTCTATCGGTACGACCGACGGAGTCAAACTGGCGGTCAACGTAGGAGCGATGCTCCTCGTTTTTATTTCACTGGTCGCCTTCGTCAACGCTATTCTCGGTTGGGTTGGAGGTTTCACTGGCCTCAACGGGGTGATCAATGATTTTACCGATGGAAGGTTTGCTACATTTAATCTGGAATCAATTCTGGGAATTATTTTTTCACCCATCGCCTGGTTATTGGGAACACCTTCCGAGGACTTAATTTTAGTAGGTTCTTTACTGGGAAAAAAGACCGCGGTCAACGAGGTGGTCGCCTACGTGGATCTAAGTGTTATGGTTAATGATGTAAAACTTCAAATGTCGGATAAGGCGATCGTGATTGCGACTTACGCACTTTGTGGATTTGCTAATTTTAGTTCTATTGGAATTCAGATTGGTGGAATCAGTGCCATTAGTCCTAAACAACGTCCCGCCCTGACAGAATTGGGCTTGAAGGCTTTAATCGGTGGTACAATCGCTTGCTTTCTGACGGCAGCCGTGGCGGGAATGATGTTGGATAAGATTGTGATGTAGAATGTGAGTTTTGAGAAAACCGCGAGCAAGCAAAGCGCAAAGCAAGTTTTCTTAAAACGGCTCGAATTAAGTTAGTTCGCATTATTAGAACTTATGCTTATCCAAAATGTAAAGTAATATTTCTGAAGTTGAGGTAAAAAATCAAGTAACATCTCTAAAGTCAAGACAATAACCACCAACCTAAATCATCATAAAAATGGAAAAGCCTAATCAAGAAAAAACGCCTGTCTGGTTTCGGATCGTGGCTATTTTGGCAATCGTTTGGAACCTAATGGGGCTCGTTGCTTTCTTTATAGAAATAAGTATGTCCGAGGCTACCCTGGAGACAATGTCATCTACCGATCGAGCAATTTATGAGAATACGCCAATCTGGGCGACGATTGGTTTTGCGATTGCAGTCATTGCAGGGACATTGGGTTCTGTTGGCTTATTACTCCGCAAAAAATGGGCTTACCCTGTTTTTATTTTTAGTTTGATAGGAATTATTATGCAACAAACTTATTTCTTTTTCGTGAGCGATATTATGCAGGGAGCGGGAGTTCCCTCGATAATTATGCCCGCAATGATTTTATTGATCGGAGTCTTGTTATTGTTTTTCTCAAAAAAAATGATCCGCCAGGGTTGGTTGAAATGAGGAGTTCTCCAACGAAAAGCAGGCTAAAAAGAACAAGCCTAAACTGTTATAGATTTATGAGATGAGGCACTAGCGATCCAGTCCAATGGTTGCCAAACCACGGGTCAACTCTCTCACAATTCCTTTTTCTTTTGGATCGTAAATCCAGTTGGTATCAAAGCGCGCCAGGATTTCACTATTGGGTTCGTCGCTGAGGGTGAGACTATGAAATTCAGTATTTTTATTTTGTTGATGAAAACGAATATCGGCCAGTACATCCTCGTCGATTTTATACATCACAAAATCTGAAATCATCAAGACGTCGGCGTCTTCGTAATTTTCGTTTTTGAGTTGTCGGAGTGCCTCGTACAAAGCGAGCGAGGCGTCGGTTCCTCCGTAAAAAGACATTTGTAAAAACTTCGCAATCGAATCAATTGAATTAGCAATATCGTATAAATCCAGCGTTTGAATTCCGACGGAAAAATTGATTAAATAGGCGCGTCGATTTTCGCGGATCGCCATTTTTAGAATACCCAAACAGATCGCTTTAGCTAATTGTTCGGGTCGACCTTTCATGGATTCACTGGTATCTACACAAATGATAAAAGGACCTTTTTCTTTCTGTCGTACTTTTTGAAAAATTTCCATTTCCTGATCGTTACTCGTCACTAGTTTACGATCTTCGTACCGAAAAGTGAGAAGATTTTTATCCGCATATTTTTTTAAAAATAAATCTTCCGTCGCCGTATCACTTAATAATCCTACCTCCGAACTAACCAGATTACTCAGATCCTGACTTTCGTGGATACCGACGATTTCCGCCTTGGCCGTTTCGTCTACTTTCCATTCTTGTCGGATAATCGTTTTTTCAAACGTTTCTTCTTCTATCTCAATTTCGGCAGCCCGCATATTGCCCAGAATATCGGCCAGTTCTTGAATCGAAGATTCTTCTTTTAGAAATTCGTTGTATTTTTTTAAAATATCAAAACTCGTATCCTGCCAAAGATCCCGCGATAAATCCCATCCCAGATAATCGGTAAAAGGTTCTACCATCGAAAGGAGTTGTTTGTATTCGTTGACCTTGGCTTCGATCAATTCGGTAAATTGCGCCCCTTCTTCTTGTAACTTTTTTAATTGGTAAATTAGAATTTTACCCTGTAATAACGCATCCCACTGCGATAATAAATCGGTGACGACCAACTCAAATTTTTCTTTTTCCACTGGCGTATGTGTCCCTTCTTCTTTTTTAAAATAGGTATTAAACTGAGCATCGTAAAAATCAATATCCAACTGTTCCCGCGGATAGGTTTCCCGGATAAAAGCGATCAGATGCGCTCGTCGTATCCGGAAAATTTTTAACGGGGTTACCGACCAGCCGGACAAGCGGTCTACTTCTGTATCGTAAGGATGTTTGGTGGCTAATTTTTTAAAGGTTTTTCGAATCCAGTACAAGGTATCCAGGACCACTTGTTTGGTGATCAGTTCGTTTTTTTCACAAAGCAATAGCAGATCTTCTATTTCAAAAATATCATCCAGTGCCGTAATAAAATATTCAAAATACTGATCGTTAATTTTTGGGTTATCGTAGTCATATCCCTCTAGCTTATGCTTGAAATAAGCGACCAGATATTTACGGGTTTTTCGATCCAGCAGATTGCCAAATTCGATAAACCGATCGTATTCTTCTTCGAGGATGGCGGCGGTATCTTTTTGCATTTGTTTCTACTTTTTTTTGCCACCAAGACGCGAAGCATGTCTCGGCACTAAGCCGATGAACACTAAGTTCTTTAACGCATTTTTCTTTGTGGCTGGTGGCTTTGTGGCCTCATTTTTTCAGACTTCCTTCTGATAAGAGAAAGCCAATTTTTCCAACCGTAAAGAAAGATTCTCTAAAGCCGCTTTTACTTCTTCCAGGTTACTTTTTACAATTTCTGCGCGTTCTTTGTCGACGAATAAATTTCCCGTTAGGTGATTCATTTCCGTGGGTGCATTTTGGCTAATCTTTTGTTGCTGCGCCGTAATATATTTATTCAATCGTTCGAGACGTTCATCCCAGAATTTGGTAATGACTTGATGTGGCTGTTTAAATATTATTTCGGTCGTTTCTCTTTGCTGGGTTAATAGAGGAAAGGTATAAATCGTATCGTTGTAGGAAACGTCGATGGTATTTTCGGAGAGTCCCCGTTTGGCCTTAATTCTATTAATCAAATTTTCGGCTTCGTCGTAAAAATTGGTCACCTGATATTCCTCCAGTGATAATTTTCGAAACTGCTCGATGGTCATCATGTTTCCTTTAAACTGATTAACCTGTTTATCAATTTTATAATAATTTTCGTTGATTGGCATCAGTTGATCGGTCGTGGAAACATAAGGTACCTGAGTCTCCTGTTTGACATCTGCCTCAAAATCAGCTACTTCTTTTTTTAGATTTTGCAGATTAACTACCATCGTATAACCGTGTTTTCGGATCGCATCAATCAACATTTCGCGGATCACTTCCCGATGAACAGGAAAATTCCAAAGGCAGTGTTCCATCAAAAAACAATCCATCAAATCTACCTGCTTACGTCCATTGAGAAACGCGGAAGTGCGTAATAATCGGATGATTTTTTTCCAGCGACGATCGTAAATTTTTATGGGGTTATCCGCATGATTGGGATGACTGTTGTACTCATCAATTTTCGCGGTCATCAACTGCACAGTATTTAGTACTTCGGCAGGCACTTCTATTTGATCAATAGTATCCGACCACTCATCCAGTTCTGTGTTGGTCAATTTTATCTCTTCTAAAATTTCGTCTTTATAAACATCGCGGGTATCGACGATCATTTGGACAAACTGGTTTCGCTTTTTAATATTACCAATTTCCAGACGTAGTAAAAAACGATCCCAAATCGGTTCAAGACTTTGGTTGCGGGGTGGCAGTTCGTTGGAAGCAGTGATGATTCCGCGGATATTCACTTTTATATCTTCCGCTCCGTTTCGATAGATTTTTTCGTTTAGAATGGTCAACAGCGCATTTTGAATAGCCGGACCTGCTTTCCAGATTTCATCCAAAAAAACAATATTGGCACCCGGTAAATATCGCTCCGTGAGTCGTTCGTACTGATCTTCTTCTTTTAATTTTTTTATAGAAATAGGACCAAAAATTTCGTCCGGCGTACTAAATTTACTCATTAAATATTCAAAAGAGATTCCGTCCCGAAAAGCAAACTTCAATCTTCTGGCAATCAAACTTTTCCCTACCCCCGGAGGTCCTAACAGAAAAATACTCTCTCCCGCTACCGCCGTCAAAAACGCCAGATTCATCGGTTCCTCCCGTTCGTATAATCCTTCCGAAAGTCCTTCCAATAATTTTTTCACCCGACTGCGGAGGGTAATATCTATTTCCTGTTGTAATTCCATTTATTATTTTTTTTTGAATCAAAAACTAGACTTTATTCTAAAATAGTTTTATGAACTCAAAAATAGAGATTTTGTTTCCAATTGATGAACACGCGGAACCTCGTAGCCGTAGCTACGAAGGTGAGCATGTGAAGAAGAGTGGGAACAAAAGATCAATTTTGAACCATACTATATAATAAAGTCTACTAGATACAGAAAAAAACTTATAATTGCCACAAAGGCACTAAGTCACAAAGATTTCTTCCTTCGGAAAAAACTAAATTTCTTAGTGCCTTTGTGGCTAAATAAATTACGCTTTTGATTTTGTTCTGTACTCCGATCTAAACAATAAACACCATTCCAGACATTTTGTTAAAATCTCACCAGCTTTTCTATCCTTCTTTCGGTCGCCGTCGTCATTTCTATTAAATAAATGCCACTTTGCCAGTCTTCCGTGACTAAATTGAGTTGAGAATTACCGGGCAACCATTTTTGATTTAATACCATTTGTCCCATCCCATTAAAAACCCGAATAGTCCTTTCTTCTGATAAGTCCGGGTACTGAATCGTCAGATGATCTGCAAAAGGATTAGGAAAAATCATTAATTCGGCGAAAGCTAATTCTAAAATATCCGTTGTCAAGCAAGGCGCCGAAGAGTCGTAAGGAATGTTTAGCGTAAAGCTATTAGAGCAACCCGTCGTTTCATCTATCAATGATAAGGTATAATTTCCAGATTCAAAAATACAGAGAGACGTACCAAATTCTCCCGTTAGAATTTCTCCGTTAAGTAACCAAGTAATCGTATAATCTTCTGGTAAATTATTTTGATTAAAAAGGCTTAGTACGTTTTCTTCGTTCACGTAGGCGGGTGTGGCAGGAGGAGTCAGCAGGGTTACCGTTAAAATTTCGGAACTAGCGGGACAACCCACTTCGCTTTGGTACTGCACATAATACTCGCCAGCTTCGCTCACCTCTAATTGAAACTCGGTCGCCTCCGGAATCAAAATTCCATCTTGAAACCACTGTATGCGCTCATCGTAATTGGTTTCTAAAATAACCGATTGACCACCACAAACTTCCGAACTAGTCAAAGAAATAATTTCTGGATCAGCGGGAATGGCGTACACCACCACAGAATCCAAAGCGTTGACCGTATCCACCGGATGCACAATCGTCAGACGTACTGTCAAATCGCCAATCACCAAATTCCCTGTGGTAAAACGATTAAAAGAAACAATTCCACAGTCGTCGTCGCCCAGATTTAATCCACCGTCATCATCGATTACTTCTACCCGATAGGTTTGCTCCCCTAAACTAAGACTGGTACTTGCTTCGATAGGCGCAAAAGTATTATCGTAATTTGGTGTTAAAAACAAGACACTGTCATTTGTATCCAATACTTTGATATTCATATCCGGTGCCGTACTAAACGTTGGAAAACTGGGAAGATCCCGACAGCCGGATTCTAGAACTTCGATACTGGTCAACAAATAACCAACCGTATCGATCACCGCCTGATAGTTGATTGGGTAAACGCCCGGTTCGGTATACTTTTGCGAATTGGGCTGCTCGTTGATGGTAGAATTTCCATTTCCAAAATCCCAAAAATAGCTAATTCCGTTTTGACCGTTGGAAGGAATATTGTTGACAATATCAACCTCCGTCGGACCACAACTAATATTATTGGACAGACTAAAGCCTGCCGTATTACTGGTCGAAGGATTGATTACCATCCTGAATTTAAAAGAAGTAGTTTGCGTAATTACCGAAATCTGCGCGGCAATAGTAATTTCCACTTCAAAGGTATCAGACACCAACGGCGTACCACAAAACTGAATACAACCATCCGTTTCTTCGTCCGGTATATATTCTGTTTCTGCTGTTTCCCAAGTCATTCCTACGGGTAGATTATTAATAGAGATAAGGGTTATTTTTTCAATATCCAGACCCGCTGGCGTGCCCGGATCAATCGCATTGACGGGCGTAGTAGTTTTGGGCATTCTAAAATTCAGCGCCTCCGAATAATTAGTCCCCACCGTACCATCCGGCATCGAACTGAGGAAAAGCGTGTCTTCCGGTAGCGTTGGTAAATTGACGATACATTCGCCACAATTTTGTGCGATAATATTCCCAAAAAGAAAGGAAAAAATAGAAAGTACTAGTCCAATTTTTTTCATAATTCACTGATTAGTTTAGGAGGTTAGGAGAATAAATAAGCAGTCCGCGCCTTACGATGAAGCGCAAGTCAGGATTATGTAATGGGAAAATAACTGGATGTAGTGTGGGAAAAGAAATAAGGAAAACTACGTTCTTTCCGGCTTAATTTTAAACCAAAAAGAACGCAGTTGATATATTAATACTTCTGGATATTTTTTTAGAAACAGTAATAACTATTTCAACACGACCATTTTATTAGAAACACGGGATTCGCCGTTAGAAAAACTATAATTATAAATTCCATTTTCGAGTTGACTTCCGTCAAATGGAATACGGTTGGTTCCAGCTAAAATGGTTACTTTCTCAGCGTGTACACGCTGACCGACCAAACCAAAAACTTCAAAAGTAAGTTCCTCACGGGAAAGCGAAGTAACCTCAATTACGGTTTCGTAACCAAATGGGTTTGGCGTATTCACCAATGAAATCTGATCATTTAAATAATCTCTGGTATTGGTCTGCACCATACAAGCACCTTCTTCGCGAACTTCCAGAAAATAATTTCCGTCTGCTCCCGGAAAGGCTCCCGTATTATCGGGCAATACGATGGGCTGAGAAATAATATTGGTGTGTACCGTAGCATTAACCATGATATCTTTTATCCCAATATCTGCTGAATTGGTTGGCGTACCAAAAAGCACAATACACGAGAGCGTATCTTCTGGTACTAGTACACAAGTAGGCGGATTACACGCGTAACTCATACCTTCTGGCAAGTTCAGAACAGCTCCGGTAGTAGCAACCGATACGGAATCAATTTGCACCTCAAAACCAGAAACCGTTACATTACGTGGTACCTTTACGGTAATCACAAAATCGTAGGGTTCGTTGATACAAGCCGGTACGTTAATCCCTCCATTGGGACGATCCTCTTTAAAAGGTAAAGGATAAACACCCACCGAAGAATCACGAAAAAGCTCATCTGGCACACAGGATTGAGCTCCAATCATAGTTACAAAAAAAGTAGCAAATAAGAAAAGTACAATTTTTTTCATCATATTATTTTTAAGTAAACAGGTAGAATTACAGGAACGTTATTTAAATAATATCCTCACGTTCTGTGAATATTTACAAACAACCTATGCAAGTTATCTCTTTTTCGGCTCTAAAAATGACGTCAAATGCTAATTTAAGATTTTTTTAATACCTATCCCCTAAGATTTATCCCTCTGATTTCGCTAAATTTGCCCCCGTTGTTTATTTCCCACACTATTATTACTCTTTTTAACAAACTGACTTCTACGCATTTTCCGATAAGCGTAAGCAAAGCGATACATTTATTATAATTATGTATAGTTATTTGTTAACTTAATGGCGGATTTAGTGTGTGGTAGTTTCCATTGGTGAAACCGAACAATTGAATATTATGAAAAATTTTACCCTTCTGAGTACTCTTCTTCTTTTAGTTTTCAGTTGTTTATCTACCCATTTATTTGCTCAAACGGTCAAGGTAGCCGGACAAATTCTGGATCAACAATCCGGATATCCATTGATCTCCGCTACCATTCGTACGGGAAATACTGGAACGACTACGGATCTCAATGGCAATTTTACCCTTACTCTAAAACCCGGAAATCATACCCTTTCTTATTCCTACGTAGGGTACGAAACGGGCAATATGGACATTCAAGTCAAAGAGGATCAACCACTTCAACTGACGCTCCAACTTTCCGAAACCACCAATATTTTACAAATGGCCACGGTCACGAGTGGTCGCTACGAAAAACCGCTGGGCGAAGTAACTGTTTCGCTGGAAGTCATCAAACCAGCATTGATTGATAATACCAACGCCTCCTCGGTCGATCAGGTCCTTGATAAAGTTCCCGGTGTCAACATCATCGACGGACAACCCAATATCCGGGGCGGATCGGGTTGGTCGTACGGTGCGGGTACGCGCGTCTTGGTTTTGGTAGATGACATTCCGATTCTACAAGCCGATGCGGGAAAAGCCAATTGGGGAGATATTCCGGTAGAAAATATTGAACAAATTGAAGTCGTAAAAGGTGCGGCTTCTGCCCTCTACGGATCTTCGGCCATGAACGGCATCATCAATATTCGTACTGCTTACGCAAAATCCAAATCTATTACTAAATTTTCTACTTACTACACCGGATATATGGATCCGGCTGACAAAGAAAAAATCTGGTGGGACGGAGATCCCGAACAACCCGTGGTTCCCAACTTATGTGAAGGTCCTATTTCCGATACCTGTCAGATGCGTACCAATTACCAACCTTACGCCGTAGGTATTAGTGCGTCGCACCGCCAGAAGTTTGGAAAATTTGATTTAGTACTGAGCAGCTTTGTGCGTAAAAATGAAAGCTATCGAGAAAATAGTTACGGCGATCACCAACGGTTTAGTTTTGGTACTCGCTACCGCTTAAGTGATCGACTGAGTTTCGGTCTAAACGGAAATTTTAACACCAGTAAAAACATCAGCTATTTTTATTGGCTGGACGGCGGGGCCGGAGCGTACCGAGCCAATCCCACAGAACAAGTGGGGGAACCTTCGCGCCGATTACGCTACACCCTTGATCCTTTTATCACTTACTTTGATAAGTCCGGCAATCGACATAAACTACAAGGTCGTTTTTACAATGTTGACAATAAAAATACAGAAAATCAATCTAATGCTTCTAAACTCTATTACGGAGAATACCAATTTCAGAAAAAATTTGACAAACTTGGATTGGTGATCACGGCGGGGATTGTCGGTACCCGTACCAATGTCCGCGCGGAGCTTTATGGCGATACTACTTTCACCTCTAACAATATCGCAGGTTTTTTACAACTGGAAAAGAAAATAGGTACCCGACTCAATATTTCCGGTGGTGTCCGCTACGAACGCAATACCCAATTACGTCCCGAAATTTTTCAACAAGATACACTGATCGGAGGAAAAGTAACCGAATCCCGTCCCATCTTTCGACTGGGAACCAGTTATCAGCTTGGTCCCGCTACCTTTTTACGGGCCTCCTTCGGACAAGGATATCGCTATCCAACCATCGCTGAAAGATTTATTACGACGCAGGCCGCCGGACTGAACATCGCCGCCAATCCAAACTTAAATTCCGAGACTGGATGGAGCGGAGAATTCGGGGTCAAGCAAGGATTTAAAATAGGTGGCTTTAGTGGCTTTGTGGATGCCTCCGCTTTTTGGACGGAGTACCAGGACATGATCGAATTCAATCTTTTCAACGTCGGCTTTTTGATTGCTTTTCAGGCACGAAACATCGGGGATACGCGCATCCGGGGACTTGAATTGAGCATGGGCGGACAAGGTGATTTATGGGGCATGCCCACTACCCTGCTGGCCGGATATACTTTTACTGATCCACGATTTAAAGTTTTTAACGACGAGGCCAATCGAACTTCCAGTGCGGATTATAATATATTAAAATACCGCTATCGACACAATGTGAAATTTGATGTGGAGACGCAGTTGAAAGCTTTTTCAATCGGTGTGGCCGCTAACTATACTAGCCGAATGGAAGCGATTGATAATGTGCTGACGTTGTTGGCTGGTATTGGAGAATTTAGAGAAAGTCATGATACGGGGGTATTGCTGGTCGGCGTACGAGCGGCTTATCGACCTTTTGACGGGGCGAAGATTTCTTTAATAGGTAATAATTTATTGAACAAGGAATATTCGCAGCGACCGGGGTTGTTGGAAGCGCCGAGGAATGTGACGGTAAGGTTGGATTATAGTTTTTAGTGTTGAATCGCTTCGCTTGTTGAAGGGTTGAAACGCTTCGCTTGTTGAGCTGTTGAATCGGACTGCTTGCTCGTTTAGATGTCTCGTCTAGAAACGGGCTTGCGGGTGGGCTCGTCACCAACGGTGGCAAGTCATTCACACCACTTCAAAAACCCAACCTCGCCCGCACCGCTCCCGCGAACGTACTTCCCGTGGTAATCGAAGTTTGCCCTTTATCCTTTAAAATTAAAATCAATTTCCCTTTAAAGAATTTTCGGATTTCGCCGATGTAAGAGCGGTTGATGATGTAGGAACGGTGTACTCGGATAAAGTCATCGGGCAATCGGACTTCCATTTTTGCGAGACTTTGCTCGCTGAGATAATTTCGTTCATTCTTGGTAAACACCCGAACGTATTTGTCTTCGGCTTTTAAATAAACAATGTCTTCGTATTCTACCAAAATGATACGACCTCTAGTTTTTACGGGTAAGGAAAAGGTTGGTGCCGCCGCTTTTTGAGCAGCCAGTAATTGCTGTAGTTTTTTATAATCAATGTTTTGTTTTTTCATTCCGAAACGACGGAGTTTTTGGATGGCTTTTCCGAAGCGATCGGCGTCGAATGGTTTGACTAGATAGTCTACCGAGCAGGTTTCAAAAGCCTGAATAGCAAACGCTTCGTATCCGGTGGTAAAAATTACTAAAGGCTGGTAAGACAGTTTTTCCAATACCAAAAAGCCGGTCATATCGGGCAGTTGTATATCCAGAAAAACGACTTCCGGCTGTAGTCTTTCTATCTCGGAAATGGCGGTCTTTCCGTGGTCAGCCTCTCCCACGATCTCGATTTCCTCCCGATAATTCGACAGTAATTTCTTTACCCGTAAGCGGGCTGGTTCTTCGTCTTCGACCAAAAAGGCACGGAACATTTTTATAGTTTTATTTGAATAAAAACCTGTTTTTCAGGATGATTGATAAACGCCATTTTGTGATGGTCAGGATAGAATAATTTTAGTTTCTTTTGTACGCTACGAATCCCGTAGCCCGTGTATAGTTCTTCGGAAAAAGGAGGACCACTGTCAAATATCCGAAAGATCAAATTACCTTTTTGTCGTTCAATTTTTATTTTTACAACAATCCTGTTATATTCTGAACGATAACCGTATTTGATCGCATTTTCGATTAATGGTTGTAATAGAAAACGTGGCAGTTTTTCGTCGCCCAAGGTTTCGTCCCGGTGTACGATTACTTCCAAACGATCTCCGAATCTTATTTTCTCAATGGATAAATAGGTTTGTAGCATTTCCAGTTCTTCCGAAACGGTCGACCAGATTCTTTCTTTCCGATTCGTTTTTTCTTTGTAAAATTTAGATAAAGCTATCGCCATGTTCTCCGTTTTTTGCGGATCAGATTGTGCCAGGCTTGCAATGGAATTTAAGGAATTATATAAAAAGTGAGGATTTATTTTAGCTTGTAAAGTTTCCAGTTCGGATTTAAATTCCAGTTCCTGGGTGCGGGCGTATTTGAAGGCACTGGCTTTTCGACGGAGTTGGAAAAAGTGTTTTCGGAAGTTGTTGAGGAAATTACCGGTGGCAAGCACCAGCCAAAATTGTGTATGGAAAGGAAAGATATGAAAACCCAAGGCATCCACACTATTGAGTTCGCGAATAAGTAAATTGATACCAAATAGATTCGTTATCGACATCTGAAAATAGGCACCGATCACTGATATGATAGAACCTCCAGCTACGATTACTAAAAACCTGGCCGCTTCCTGATTACTAAAAGACCATTTTTTGATTAGTTTTCTATTCAAAGCTTTAATCAGATAAAGCAATATGAAAGCATAAATCACACCTCTGGTATAAGTTAAGAAGTACGCTGAAGGGTTGTACAAAAAACTTAAAAAGTCTTTTGACCAAAAATAGGTAACAATTACGGAAAAAATTACTAATAATATCTTTTCAGAAAAACGAGTGAAGCCAGAAAGATAACTGTTCACAAATCCAAAAAACCATATGATAAAAAATGAAACAATACTTATCACCAAATTCATATACTCTATATATTTTACATAAGAAGGGTTATAACTGGATTTTGTGGGTGCCCTCCCAAAACCACGAGTCAAGTAAACGTTTTCTTTTAACCTTAGAAATTCCGTTAATGAATATTGCTGAGTTGAATCAGCATAGAGTTCAGAACTATTCATCAACTCAAAACTCAACTTTTTCAGAAAAATTCTTTCTTTTAATGCAGTATGGAAAGGATATTTTCCAGCTTTTAAAGATAAGACTCCATCTTTCACCCCATCAACAATCTTATAATACCGAATAACTCCTAGCGTATCTTTTACCATGAAAATATCATTCGTTCTGGGATTATTCCAGTTTGGTGAAAAATAATGGGCAGACGTTTCTTCTTTTTCACTATCCCAGAATTGCTTACTGACTGCATTCATAATAGCAAAATAATATACATGCGTAAAAACCAACACCAACAAATAAATCATCCATCTTTTCATAACACTAAATTTAAAGTTTTTAAAAGAAACATGGTTACAAAAAAGGAATGAACTGCCCTCAAAACCAGAAAAAACCGACGAACGGGATTTTATAAGCGTGAAAAACGGATTAGTAGATTTTTTGATATGCAGATATGCGGATTTGTAATCAATGAAACATTAAATCAATTGCTCAAAAAACCTGACATTATGTCACCTTTTCCCTCTAATTAGTTGTATATTTGCCAACAGAATTCAAAAAATGAGGAGTTATACCAAAGTACTAGCTAAAAATCAGGGTATTCCATCTACACTTGGATAATTTTAAATTTCTACTGATCTACTGATAATCAGATTCTTACAAGTTTATACTATAGATCCGGTAGACAGCTCTAAAATCAATATTCAAGATTGAAGATTCGATATTCAATATTAAAATATATAACTAAGTTTTTTTACCTGATTAAAAATAACGGTCTTCTCTTCTAAACAGCATTTTTTATGTACGACAATAATCCAACTCTAGATCCACATAAACCGCTCGACGAGTCGCAGCAGGGAACGGTCTATTATAAGACTTCCGAAGACAATTCCGGGGTGGATCTGGAGAAGGGAATTCGCCACTTTTACATCGAAAGCTACGGCTGCGCCATGAATTTTAGCGATAGCGAAATCGTGGCCTCGATCCTCGGAGACGTTGGTTTTCAGCCAACCCGAGATGTAGATGTAGCGGACTTAATCCTGATCAATACTTGCTCAATCCGGGAGAAAGCGGAGAAAAATGTGCGGCAGCGGTTAAGTGTTTTTAAT
>Ga0209187_1001595_pt1 | contig 25212 bp, 22 predicted proteins | sample BantaG_FD_187430 | JGI IMG/M metagenome (GOLD analysis project Ga0209187, IMG submission 187430) | Marine algal microbial communities from Bantry Bay, Ireland - BantryBay_4 metaG (SPAdes) (version 2) | ecosystem: Host-associated > Algae > Red algae > Unclassified | place: Bantry Bay, Ireland...
TTACCCGCAATGGTTCATACGGACTGGCTGTCATTAAGTCTCTTGAGTTGAACAATGAAAGAGAAAACTGGATTAAAAATCAAAATATAAAATTTAAATTCGCGGCTTAATTCAATCGCACAGGTTGGCTAAAGTCGTCAGTACAGTGGCATTTCAAAATAAAATTAAAAATTTGTCCTGCACCCCATTAAAATTAGTGTTACTGCTTCACCCAGATAATGTTTATTATACCAGTTTTTTAATGTGAAATTACAACGTATCAGTGCTGTTCTATGCTTACTTTCTCAACACCTACAAACACTTAGTACAAATAACTTATTTTCAACATTTTACAAATAATACAATTAATTTATACTGTCACAAGTTTAAGTAAATTTAATACTATTTAGGTGACGCGTAACAATTCCTTAACACAGGATTAAGGTTAGGGTAAGACTGTACCTATACTTTTGTAATCGTGATCCAAGTACATCAATTAACTGAAATATTTAATAAAAATAAAAATAATTAATAATGAATTTCAAATCACAGAATTTCCCTTTCCTTTTCGCACTTACACTTATAACTTCTTTCTCACTTACTTCTTGCAAAGATGACGATGTAACTATGGAGAAACCAACAACAGAAACTATTATAGGTAATATCACCGAAGATACAAGGTGGACTGCGGATAAAGATTATGTTTTGAGTGGTCGGGTTATTGTTACCGATGGTGCTACATTGACTATTGATGCGGGTACGGTTATCAAAGGCGAAAGCGCGCCAAATGACCAAGCATCTGTACTTATCATTGCTAATGATGGTAAAATTCAGGCGAATGGTACTGCTACTGCTCCTATTATTTTTACTTCTGTTGAAGATGATGTAGTGAGTGGCGAAATCGTCGGTACTGAACTCGATGAAACTGACAGTGGAAAATGGGGTGGTGTCATCATTCTGGGTAATGCTCCCATCTCTCCCGAATCTGGTACGACTGCAAGAATTGAGGGTATTCCTCCAAGTGTTGATGAGGCTGCTTATGGCGGTAATGAACCAGAGCATAGCTCTGGAAAATTTACTTTCGTATCGATTCGTCATGCAGGTGTTGCCCTTCAAGCGAATAAAGAAATTAACGGTCTTACACTTGGTGGTGTTGGTTCAGGTACGACCATTTCGAATGTCGAGATAGTATCTAATCTTGATGATGGTATTGAGTTTTTCGGTGGCACAGTTGATGTTAGCCATGCTGCTGTATTGTATCAAGGCGATGATGGTTTTGACATCGACCAAGCCTATTCAGGTACATTGAGCAACATCATTTATATAGGTAGCGAATTTAATAATTCTGATAATGCGCTGGAAATAGACGGTCCGAAAGGTGCTGCAAATGCAACGGGCAAATTTACTGTTCGTAAAGGTTCTTTAACTGGCTTTTCGGATGATTACGCTCACTTGAAAGCTAATGCACAAGGCGATGTTCAAAACTTATACTTCTTTGGCTTTCCCGAAGTGGATTTTGAAATTCTTGGAGACGGTGCAGTTACTAATTTTGAGTCCGGTGAATTGAATGTAGATAATTGTGCTTTTAATGACACACGTTCGCTCGAAGATATTTGTAAAGCAGATGTAGAAGCTTCGGCAGCAGCCGTTGATACCAAATTTGCTAATGCCAATACGCAAGTAAGTTCAGCTCCCGGCGATATCGGTGCAAGCCTCAGTAACTTCAGAGATTGGACCTACGCTGATGCGACAGGTGCTTTGTCTGTATTTGAATAAATATTTGACAGCCTTTTAATAACTAGACTTTGGACATTAGGTAACTGGGAAATTAGGTAATTAGGCTGACGAAATCATAATTCGCTATTTATCAGTATAATAAAAATTGTAATAAAGTTAATTTAAAATAAAATACAAATCAACGTAAATTATTGATAATGAGCAATTTATCTAATTACCCAGTTCCCTAATTACCCAATGTCCAAAGTCCAGTAAGTTAAGCAGGGAGTGTCGTTTGCGACACCCCGCTTCATTTCTTTTCAGAAACATCATTTAAAAAAACGGTCGAAAATAGTATGTAACGCAAAACCATCTTTATTTCTGACCGTGCTATTATTTTTCAAACATTGTTTAACATGAGAATTACAACATTCTTACAACGCATTTTCCCCATAGCCCTGATATTACTCTTGGCTACATTCGCACAAGCCCAAGACGGCACAGTACGCGGAAAAATTTATGACGAAGACGGCTTAGAAGCCAGCTTTGCTACTGTACAGGTTATGGAACTCGAAGGAGTCGGAGTCACTGCCGACCTTGAGGGAACTTTTAGCGTATCGCTATCTCCCGGTACTTATACACTCAATGTGTCTTACGTCGGTTTTGGAGATACGAAAGTCACCGATGTTGTCGTCAATTCAGGCGAAATAACTGTCATTGATAATGTATTATTAAAAAACGAATCAGAGGAATTGGTCGAGGTCGTCGTAACCGCCAAAGCTGCCCGAAACACCACCAACTCGGTGATGACCCTTCAAAAAAAATCGGTCAATTTGTTGGACGGTCTTTCCGTACAAGCTATTAGCCAAAGCGGTGACAGCGATGCCGGAGCAGCCGTAAAACGCATTACAGGCGTGACGGTCGAAGATGGTAAAAATGTATATGTAAGAGGACTCGGTGACCGCTACACCAAAACCGTTTTGAATGGCATGGAAGTACCCGGTCTTGACCCTGACAGAAACACCGTACAAGTAGATGTGTTCCCTGCAAATATCCTTAACAACATCCTTGTTTACAAAACATTCACACCCGATTTGTCTGGCGACTTTACAGGAGGAACAGTCGATATTGAACTTAAAAATTTCCCGGAAGAAAGGTATGAATCTTACTCCCTCTCATTGGGCTACAACGCTAACACGACATTTAACAAAAACTTCCAAACTTATACCTCTTCCCCTGCCGATGCTTTCGCACTTGGTGGATTTTCTCGCCAAGCTCCCATTGGAGATGCAGGTGCGCCGGGATCCAACTCTCCCGACCAATTTGACGCTGTCAATTCTTTTGATAAAGAAATGTCTATCAATAGAAAAATCGGATTGCCGAACACGAGTTTGAGTTACAGTTGGGGCAATCAATTTGAAGGTAAAAATGGACGCACACGCGGTCTTGTTTTTGCTGCTAACTATCGCAATTCCAGCAACTATTACAGCGAAGCTGTTTTTAATGATTACTTCAAACCTGCCAATACGGATGAGTACGAATTGGCAGCAAAAGAAATCAGCACAGGCGAATACAGTACCAATGAAGCATTATGGAGTATCCTTGCCAATGGTTCTATAAAAAGCAAAAGAACACGCCACTCACTTAGTCTTTTTCATACCCAAAATGGTATCAAACAAGCCTCCCAAAGTATGTCTGAAAATTTGGTAGAAGCAGAAGGTACAGTATTAGATAAAAATGTACTGTATTACAATCAAAAAAGTATCACAAGTCTCGTTTATGATAACCGGATCAGCCGACGAGACAATAGATTAGAATTTACAACAAAAGTATCTCCGAGCTTCTCTACCAATAAAGAACCTGACGTGCGTTTTACGGCACTCTCAGTTGATATGGATGAAGAGGGCAACGTCCGTAACTATGCGCTCCAGCTTGGAGACGGCGCGCGTTTGTCGCGTATCTTTCGTAGCCTCATGGAAGGTAGCTTAAATGTCAAAGCCGACGTTACATGGAAATTTAATCAGTGGAACGGTTTGAACGCCAAACTCAAAGGTGGACTCGCAACAGCCACCAAAATGCGTGATTTCGGTGTCGTACAATATGACTTTAGAGACAAAGGTAATCAAATAGACTTGACAGGTAATCCTGACCAGTTTTTTGAAACGGAAAATATATACAATGCAGAAACCAACAGAGGCGTATTTGTCACCGGACAATCTTCTCCTGCCAATCAATACACCGCAATTTCTAATGTAGCTGCTGCTTATGTGATGAATGAATTACCTTTGAGTGCCAAGCTAAAATCTATATACGGTGTACGTGTAGAAAAGACCGATGTATTTTATGATGGTCGCCGTCAGGCAATTGTCGATCCCGAAACAGATATTTTTGATTATGCAAATGTCCTTAATACGCTTGATGTTTTGCCTTCGGCAAGTTTGATTTATAATCCTATTAAAGATATGAACATCCGCGCAGCATATAGTCGCACATTGGCTCGTCCGTCTTTCAAAGAAAAATCGGCAGCAGAGATTTTTGACCCAATTACAGACCGTACTTTCATCGGAAATATTGACCTCAAACAAACCTATATTCAAAACATGGACTTGCGTTGGGAGTATTTCTTTCAGCCGGGAGAAATGCTTTCTGTGAGTAGTTTTTACAAAAAATTCAAAGACCCGATTGAGATAGTTTCATTCGATGAAACAGCACCGGATAGCTTTATTCCAAATAATGCCGAAGGCGGTGCTACTGTCTATGGAGTCGAATTTGAAGCACGCAAAAACTTTGGTTTTATTGCACCTTCTTTAAGCAATTTGACCATCAGTTCAAATGTATCTTACATCAAGTCTGCTTTGAAAATAGGAGAAAAAGAATACACCGCACGCTTGAGAGAAGCGCGTGAAGGAGAGGAAGTTTCGGACACTCGTGAGATGCAAGGACAGTCACCTTATATCATCAACACGAACCTGAATTATACCGCTCCCAATGCCGGTTGGAATTTCAATGCAAGCTACAACGTACAGGGCAAACGCCTTAGCGTTGTTGGTATTGCTCGTATTCCTGACGTGTATGAGCGTCCGTTCCACAGTCTCAATCTCAAAATGTCGAAGTATATCGGCATCAATAATAATTGGAAATTGAGCCTCAGCGCACAAAATATCCTCAATCAAAACAAACAAAGAGTATTTGAGTCTTACCGTTCGTCTGACCAAATATATGCTTCTTACAATCCGGGCATGTCCTTTTCAGTAGGGATAGGCTACGCGATTCGTGGCAACAAAGAAGCCATGACAGAATTGACTAAGAAATAATTTGCGTTATATACAATGTTTGATAATCCGGAGTCCGTTTGGGCTTCGGATTTTTTTATAAAAACAATGTCATTCCGAATTTATTTCGGAATCTCCCGAACTACGAAGCGCAATTTTGAACAGAAGCTCCTGTTTAAAATTGGTTTTCATTGTCAGGGAGATGCTGAAACAAGTTCAGCAAGACGTTTTCTTTTTGTGAAAAGCCGTAAGTCTATTGAGGATGATAACCTTTTCCCATAGCCTTCAATTTTTGTACATCCAATTCCACGTTTTTCGTTTTCATATTGACGTACATTTCGGTTTGGTCGGTGCTATGTGGATGTCCTTTTTTGGTGCTATTGCCGAAAGCGTTGATAGTTTCTAATCTTTCGAGACCTTCCTGACCGTATTTGGCATAAAAAATAAAGCTGTCTCCAGCTACAATTTTTACTTTTCCTTTTTTGTAGGGTGTCACATGCGTATTTGCAAGCGTATTCGTGCTGCCGTACATGGGAAGTTCTACGTCATATCTTACCGCCTTTTGAATTTTACCCAATTCAACTTCCAATGTACCATAGTGTTTCATCAGAAATTTTTGCGCTTTCAGCATCGCATTGACGATTTCTTTTTCCGGTATATCTTTCTCTACATTACCCATTTGTGATTTGACATACTCAGCGAAATACATGGCAGTCAGCATCATCAAACTTGCCTGTTTATTGTCGATTGTGAATGTACCATCCCATTTATCATAGACTTTTTTGTACTCGGATAATTGTGCATTTTTATTAATTATCATGGGAATATCATCGCAATTCATACAGTTTCTGAATGACATTTTTGCTTTATCAACGCTCACGTTTTCTCTTATTTTTCGGGCTTCTTCAAAGGTGATTTTTTCGTAGTTTTTGATTAGTTTTTCAAAAGTATTCGCCCGAATGGTATTACTCCTCAACAGACCAAAACTTTTGGGAAAATCCTCCGGTTTGAGATTTTCGTCGGGGGCAGTTATTTTGAATACCGTATTATTGCAATTATAGACATAGCCACATTCGGGGTTTTTGATTTGTGGTAAATCACTAATCGGATATATGGTTTCCAAATTCCAGTTGGTTGCAGAGGTATTTCCGGGCAATATTGAAGACCAGTCGTAGTCTTCATTTCTCATTGGGTGGTGAAAACTGCTAAGGTGGTATATGTTTTCTTCTTTATCTGCGTAAGTCGTTGTTTGTCCGGTTAATCCCTGCAAATTTACGGCTTCCATAAATTCATCCATGTTGCTTGCCTGACCCATTTTATACCATTGTTCGACGAGTTTTAGGTTATAAAAAACATTGGCTTTACAGGAGTAATAGCCTGATTTCTTTTTGAATGTAGGTCCGTATTTGCTACGATAATATTTTTTAGTCACAGGCAATACGAAAGCTCCGATTTTGACTTTGAGTTTGGCTTTTTTGACCTCCAAAGGCAGCCATTCGTCATCATATTTGTAGAGGTGTTTTTTGGTCGGGTGCATTTCCAATTGATAGACATCTGCGCTATTTTGGTAATTTGTAGTGTGCGACCAACCGAGATGCCTATTCGTACCCAAAGCCAGAACGATGCCACCGACAGAAAAGGTAGCACCGAACATCTCATAGCCCTCTTCGCTATGCACGCTCACTTCCCAAAAATTGCCCATCGTATTGACGGGTTGATGTGGATTGCCGATTAGATAAGTTTTCTCATCTGCGGTGATATTCGGGCTAAATGCCATCGCATTAGAACCGCGTCCGGCTTGTTCCATGAGGCTATAATCGTAGCCTTTGGTCAATAATTTTCCGAGTTCTTGTAACGTTCCATGCCGCAGTAAAAGCTGTAATATATGATTGCCCAATACTTTTTTGGGCGTGATAGGAAACAGTTTTGTTGACTTTACTTCATCGGGATGCGTGGCTGCATATTTGTTGAGTGCGTCGGTATAAGCGACCAACATTTTTTCGATTTGCGGCGTGATGTCTTGCTCATATCTGCGTTCTACAAAGTCATCTATTTCAAAAACTTCATACATAAAATCCAGTGCTGCACCGTTTTTTCCCATCAATCTGCCCGCCATGCCCTTTGTAGTGGCAAAATTATCTTGGATAAGGTGGAAGTTGTCCTCACATTGCGCCCAAGCGATACCGTAAGCAGCTTCTACGTCAGTCTTGGTGAAAATATGAGGTACGCCGTATTGGTCTCGTATGATGTCTATGTTGTTGGTATTGATGTTTTTTTGAGCATAAAAAGGGCTACATAAGAAAATGAAAAAAGTGGAGATTAAAATCTGGTTGAACATACCTTGAATGTTTTACTGTTTAAAAATGCTGCAAAGCTAAAGGTATGTTGGGGTAAAAAATTTGACGCAGGTTAAAAAATGGCGTGGGTTTCTACAATTTTCCGGCACGCACTCTACTAAGTGTCCCCAAAGCCATTTTGAGATAGGAAGCAATATATGTCAAGGGTATTCTTTGGACGATTTGGGGTTGAAGTCTGCACAATTCCTCATACCGTTCTCTTGAGGAGGCAATGCGTAGCAACTTATTTCTAAGTTCTGTTTGTACTAAAGCATCACCCATAATATCCGTCATGACGGCGTAGTATTTTGGAAATTGATTTAGAAATTTCAACAAACCATCTTTAGAAACTCCGAGCAATTCGGTATCCTCGATAGTTTCTGCATAGGCTGATGCTACATTACTGTCAATCAATGCTTTATATTGCCCAATAATCGTATTTTCAAAAACAAATTCGGAGGTTTGTTCATCTCCTTTTTCATCTATATAATAAAATCGAACTGCGCCTTTTAATACAAAAGCTAAATATTTCTGAATATCTCCTTCTCTGTGTATAATTTCTTTTTTTTTCCATTTTTTATAAACAACAACTTGCTTTAATAATTCAATTTCTTCCTCGCTCATTTTGATATAATTAGAAAAATAAGCAATAAGAATTTCGACACTATTCGTATGATTCATTTTTTACTTTTTATAGTCTGTACTTGGCTAAGGAGTGTTTGGTAAGTCGCTTTCAAAGATACCTCTTTTTTAGGTATATGGTGTAAATAAACCACCGAATTTGTACAGTAAAGACTCATCCATTCGTAGGATTATTTTTTTATTAAAAAAATTGAAAAAAAACGTAGAATAGTTGTACACAAAATAAAATAAACCCTTGTCTGTCACTCCTTATGGTTCTTACCGCCTTTCACTTTACATTTAAAATAATCTTTTAAAGTGTTTTTTGCTGACCAAATTATAATTACAGTATTTTTCCACTACCTTATTAATAAGGGCACAAAACGAGGATAAAAAGTAAAAACACACTTTCTTTTCACCGAATAAAACCATACCTTTGCACTGATTTTTAGAAACCAGACGACAAAAGCTATAAAAATGGCGAAAAATATATCAAAATTCCCCTTCATTCTCACCTTATTTATTGCACTTTTCGCAACAAGCATCCTATTGGCACAAGACAACCACGGGCATGACCACTCTGGACATAATCATGACCATAGTGGACATAACCACGATGCACATGCAGGGCATGATCACGCCAAAGGACATGATAACCACGCCGGACATGGTCACGAGCATGGTCACGCTGCACCCTGTGAAGGCTACGTACACCAAACAGGCGAAAGAGACTTCAACCAAGCTGAATATAATGAAACCGTCATCAGTCACATCAATGATGCTAACGAAATACATGTAGTCGGCAATTTTTCGATTCCATTACCTTGCATTTTATACGCTACCGACAAAGGTGTAAGCACCTTTTTGTCCAGCAAATTCCATCATGGACACGATAGCTACAATGGTTACGTCTCCTTTCATGGCAATGTAAAACGCCCCGACCACACATCAGACTTTCCACAAACGGGCAGCATACCTGTTAGTTTCAATATCGACGGCTCTAAGGTCTGCGCCAATGGCAAAACCTATGACCTCGAAGAAGCCAGCGCACTCACAGGTTTCACCTCTTGGTACGATTTCTCCATCTCAAAAGCCGTAGTTGCCATGCTCATGGCTTCCTTACTATTACTACTCATCTTCTCACGCGTTGCCAAACGCTACAAAAGCGCACCGGGCGAAGCACCAAAAGGCATACAAGCTGTATTCGAACCACTCATCGTATTCCTTACAGACAATGTAATCAAGCCCATCGTCGGACCAAAATACATCAAATACGCCCCTTACCTACTCACGATATTTTTCTTCATTGTTGCACTCAACCTCATGGGTTTAGTACCCGGTTTTGGCTTCAATGCTACGGGCAACCTTGCCGTCACAATGGCACTCGCACTCGTTACTTTACTTGTTTATCTATTTAGTGGCAATAAGCACTATTGGGAACACATGCTATGGATGCCGGGCTTGCCGACGGCAATGAAACCCATCATGGCAGTCATCGAAGCTTTCTCAAATTTCCTTATCAAACCCGGTACATTGATGTTGCGTCTTTTTGCCAATATTACAGGTGGACACATCGTCATTCTGAGTTTGATTGGTCTTATATTTATCTTTGGAAATAACGGGCAAAGTATGGGCGGTGGCGCACTTGGCGCAGTCGTTTCTACTATATTTGTCCTCTTTATGAATGTCCTCGAATTGCTCGTGGCATTCTTGCAAGCGTTCATTTTTATGACACTTGCATCAGTATATATTGGTCAGGCGGTAGAAGAACCGCACCACCATTAATAGAAATTTACCGTAGAGACGCGATTAATCGCGTTCCTACATTTTTTTACATATATAAATCACATCAATTATGACCGGATTAGGTGCAATTGGTGCCGGTCTCGCTGCATTAGCTGCGGGTCTTGGCGTAGGTATGATTGGTAGCAAAGCCTTAGAATCTATGGCACGTCAGCCAGAGATGGCTGGACAGTTGTTTACCAACGCATTGGTATTAGCAGCCCTTGTAGAGGGTGCTGCGATTTTCGCCATCGTTGTTGGTCTGCTTCAAGCAGGATAATTCAACACTACCACAAATTTAAAACTTGGTGAAAGCGGTTGGTTAGTAGCCGAGTTTTTTTTTAAATGTAAAATTTAAAATAATAAATGTAAAATGTAAAAGTGTTTTCGCACAGCGAAAAACACGATTCACGTTAAATTCCTTTTACATTTTAAATTTGATATTTTACATTTTACATTCAAAAACTGGTATAAAATTATACTCAAATATAAATCGTAAAATGTTTTTACTCGATATAGATTTTGCCCCGATGCGTCCCGAAATCGGTTTATTATTCTGGACGGTTCTGATTTTTGGTATCCTTGTTTTCTTACTCGCCAAATTTGGTCTCGGACCAATCAGTCGCGGTTTGAAAGCGCGTGGTGATGCAATCGACGAAGCCTTGCACTCTGCCGAGACCGCACGTGCTGAAATGGCAAACCTCAAAGCCGAAAATGAGGAATTGCTCGTACAAGCGCGGGAAGAACGCTCACAGATGTTGCGCGGTGCTAAAGAGATGAAAGAAGAAATCATCGAAGAAGCCAAAAAACGTGCTGACGAAGAGTACCGCAAAAAAGTAGCGAGTGCTATGGAAGAAATCAGCAATCGTAAAATGGAAATGCTCATTGATGTCAAAAATCAATCGGGTATGATGGCACTCGACATCGCTGAAAAAGTGATTCGCAAAGAACTTAAAGGACAATCCGAACAAGTGAATTTTGTGAATAAACTCATCGAAGAAATTAATATTTAAACGAACCACGGCAAACGACTGACGACTAACGGTTTTATACCGTTGCCGTTCATCGTCCACCGCCAACCGTCACGAAATGTCCGTAGAAAGAATAGCCACGCGATATAGCAAATCATTGATAGACTTGGCAGTCGAGCAAAACAAACTCGAAGAAGCCAACACTGATATGCAGTACATCCGTAAGGTATGTGACAATCCTGATTTTATGTCACTTATCAAAAGTCCTATCATAGCACCGGAGAAAAAGCGGAAAGCAATTGAAGCTATATTTACAGGTAAAGTCAGTCCGATGACTTCCAAGTTTTTGAGTGTTGTATTGAACAAAGGGCGTGAGAACTATCTGCGCGATATGACCACAGAGTTTATCTTTCAATACAAAAAACTCAAACACGTATCGTCCGTCACGCTGACAACCGCTGAGCCTCTGGGACAGGCAGCCGTTGATAGCATCCTTGCCAAAATCAATCAAAGCAAGACCACTGACGATAATATTGAATTGGTGGTAAAGGTAGATCCAACTTTGATTGGTGGCTTCATCCTGCGATACGACGACAAGTTGTACGATACCAGCGTGAAACACAAACTCGAACAAATTAAAAAAGAATTTAATAAAAACGAATACGTTAAGAATTTGTAATGAATGAATTTTGAATTTTGAATGAATGAATCACACACTGAATAATTCATTTAAACAATCAACTCATTTATTTTAAAAGAAATAATATTTATAAAAAAGTATAATGAATAAATTTTGAATAAAAAAATGAATAAATCACGCTATATCGAATTATTCATTCATTCAAAATTCAACATTCATTCATTAAAAAAAAGATATTATGGTTGATGTCAAACCTGATGAAATATCAGCAATATTAAAAGAACAAATTTCCGGTTTTAAGACCGCTTCTGACCTTGAGGAAGTCGGTACGGTACTCGAAGTAGGTGACGGTATTGCCCGTGTCTATGGACTCAATAATGCCCGTGCGGGTGAGTTGGTCAAATTCGACAATGAAATTCAAGCCATCGTACTTAATCTTGAGGAAGGCAACGTGGGTATCGTACTCATGGGTAGTTCTGATGCGATTAAGGAAGGCGATACAGTACGTCGTACAGGTCGTATTGCTTCGCTCAATGTTGGTGAAGGTATGGTTGGTCGTGTAGTAGATGCACTCGGCGCACCTATCGACGGGCGCGGACCAATTACAGGAACTACGTATGAAATGCCATTGGAGCGTAAAGCACCCGGTGTTATCTATCGTCAGCCTGTGAGTGAGCCACTACAAACGGGTATCAAAGCAATTGACGCGATGATTCCGATTGGTCGCGGACAGCGTGAGTTGATTATCGGTGACCGCCAGACCGGAAAATCTGCGATTGCGATTGACACCATCATCAACCAAAAAGAATTTTTTGAAGCCGGAGAACCTGTTTACTGCGTATATGTAGCCGTAGGTCAAAAAGCCTCTACCGTTGCCCAAGTTGCCAAGACACTAGAAGAAAACGGAGCTATGGACTACACCATTATCGTATCCGCTTCGGCTGCCGATCCTGCACCTTTGCAGTTTTACGCACCGTTCTCAGGAGCTTGTATTGGTGAGTATTTCCGTGATACAGGTCGTCCGGCATTGATTATTTACGATGACCTTTCCAAGCAAGCTGTGGCTTACCGCGAAGTGTCTTTGTTGCTACGTCGTCCACCGGGGCGCGAGGCTTATCCGGGTGATGTTTTCTATCTGCACTCCCGCTTGTTGGAGCGTGCTGCCAAAATCATTGACAATGACGGCATCGCCAATCAAATGAACGATATTCCTGAGTCTTTGAAAAAAGCGGGACTCATCAAAGGTGGTGGTTCATTGACGGCATTACCAATTATCGAAACCCAAGCGGGTGACGTTTCTGCCTATATCCCGACCAACGTAATTTCGATTACCGACGGTCAGATTTACTTAGAGTCTAACCTATTCAACTCAGGTGTACTTCCTGCCATTAACGTAGGTCTCTCTGTATCGCGTGTAGGAGGTTCGGCGCAGGTAAAATCCATGAAAAAAGTATCGGGTACACTCAAACTTGATCAGGCACAATACCGTGAGTTAGAGGCATTCTCGAAGTTTGGTTCTGACCTTGATGCAGCCACAAAAGCCGTACTCGAGAAAGGCGCACGTAACGTAGAAATCCTCAAACAACCACAATATTCTCCCGTATCGGTAGAAAAACAAGTGGCGATTATTTACTTGGGTTCGCAAGGTTTGTTGAAAGATGTACCCGTGAATAAAGTGAAGGAATTTGAATCTATCTTCCTCACCGAATTGGAGCAAAATCACAAAGGCGTATTAGATACGTTCAAATCAGGTAAATTATCAGACGAAGCTATCAAAACCGTCAAGGAATTGGCAGCAAATTTATCTAAACAATACCGTTAATAAAGTGCGGAAGTGTTGAAGTGTTAAAGTATTGACGTTCTTACGTTGGTACTTCAACACTTTAACACTTCAATACTACAACACTATCGCTAACATGGCGAATTTAAAAGAAGTCAGAGACCGTATCAGTTCGATCAAATCGACAATGCAGATTACCAAAGCGATGAAAATGGTATCTGCGGCGAAGTTGCGTAGAGCGCAACAGGCTATCGTACAGATGCGCCCGTATTCGATCAAGCAAAATTCGATGTTGTCCAATATCGTCTCCAATCTGAGCGGTGAGGTAGAAATCTCCTACGCACAGGAAAGACCAGAAACCAATGTATTGATAGTCGTCGTTACTTCCAACAGAGGACTTTGTGGAGCGTTTAATAGTTTTATCAATAAAGAAGCGGTGAAACTGATAGAAAAATATGCGCCACAACGCGAGGCGGGAAATCTTTCGATGATGTTTATTGGTAAAAAAGGCTACGATTATTTCAAAAGTCGTTATAAAGGCATCAATTTTATTACAGATAATGTCGCGCTTTTTGAAGACCTATCTTTCGGTAATACAGCATTAGTTTCGCAAGCTATCATGGATAGTTTTAGCGATAAGACTTACGATAAAATAAAAGTTGCCTACGGCGAATTTAAAAATGCAGCCGTTCAGTATTACAAAACCGAACAGTTTTTACCCATACAAAAAGTAGAACCGGAGGTCACCGAAGACGACGACAGCAAAGACGGACAAAATGCTTTGTTTATCTTCGAGCCATCTGCCAATGAATTATTGGAACACATGGTGCCGTCTATCCTAAAGACGCAATTCCATAAATACTTACTCGATACACACGCCTCCGAGCATGGCGCACGTATGACCGCGATGGATAAAGCGACGGAAAACGCTGACGACTTGCTAAAAGAATTGAAAATTGATTATAATAAAGCCCGTCAGGAAGCCATTACGAGAGAAATCTCCGAGATTGTGGGTGGTGTGGCTGCGCTCGAAGGCTGATGAAGTATAAGAATAAGAATCAAGCACAAGTTCAATCTTGTGTCTGTCGATGAGATATAAGACCTGCCGTTTTGGTGGGTCTTTTTTTGTATGTACTAAGTACATTGTTTATTAAATTTCTTATCGTTTTTGACGTTTATTTTGAAATGAATCGACCCAAAAATGACGCGAATACTTACTGTATTTAAGGAGTTTTTTGGGGAAGAGTCGTTCTAAAAGAAATACTCAAAAACGCTAAGAAATTTATTGAACAATGTACTTAGTAGTCAGTCAAGTTAATACTGTCGGGCAAATTTCGCCAAATTACCCGACAGTATCAGCTTGACTGACTACTAAGTGAAAGAAAAGCCAAACACAAAATTATCTCCACTTTTATATTGAGAGGCAAGTAAAAAAAGCGTAATTTTGACTTTTAGTATCTATATTCTCAACTTTTGCGTTTTTTTGGCAAAAATGAGCGAATGAATGAATTTTGAATTTTGAATGAATGAATTTTGAATGAATGAATTTTGAATTTTGAATGAATGAATGAATATGTCGATAATATTCACTCATTCGCTCATTCAAAATTCATTCATTATGGTAGTGGCTTCGCCACGTTGGGAATGAGGCATAAATAACAAGTCAAAGTGTAAAGTTATCTATGCGCTATTCTTCAGTTAATGATGACTTAAAATAATGAGTGACGAAATCAAGCACGAATGTGGCGTAGCACTCATTCGACTACTACAACCCTTGGATTACTACCACAAAAAATACGGAACCGCGCTCTACGGTCTCAACAAGCTATGCCTGCTCATGCAAAAACAGCGCAATCGAGGACAAGATGGCGCGGGCATCGCTACCGTAAAACTCGACGCTACCCCCGGCAATCGCTACGTCAGTCGGCGACGAAGCAACAAAGCTAAACCCATCGCAGATATTTTCGACCGCGTTTATCAGATATTTAACGACTTGTCACCTGAACAACTTGCCGATACCAAGTGGCTCAAAGACCACCTGCCTTATATCGGCGAAGTACTCATGGGACACCTGCGCTACGGCACGCACGGCAGCAATCGCATAGAAAATTGCCACCCCGTGATGCGCCAAAACAACTGGGTCAATCGCAACCTCATTATAGCGGGCAATTTTAACCTCACTAATGTAGATGAACTTTTCGGACACCTCGTCAAGCTCGGACAATCTCCAAAGGAAAAAACCGACACCGTTACGATACTTGAAAAATTCGGACATTTTTTGGACGCAGAAGTCGAATCACTTTTTGCTTATTTCAAACAAAAAGAATACACCAATCAAGAAATTGCCCAACTCATCAATGCCAATATCGACATCGAAAGTATCATCAGGCGATCTATCAAAAAGTTTGACGGTGGCTACGTCATGCTCGGTATGATGGGGCATGGCGATGCCTTTGCGGTGCGCGATGCTGCGGGAATTCGTCCAGCATATTATTACCATGATAAAGAAATTGCAGTATTGGCTTCCGAACGCCCTGCCATACAAACCGCTTGCAATATACTCTATAAAGATGTGAAAGAATTACCACCCGGACATGCCTTTATCATTCGCAAAAATGGAGAGGTCTCCATCAAACCAATAGCTAAAAAAGCGTCGAAAAGAGCCTGCTCTTTCGAGCGCATTTACTTCTCACGCGGTACAGACAGAGATATTTATCTTGAAAGAAAACAACTCGGCAAACAACTCGCCAAGCGCGTTCTCAAATCCGTTGATTATAATTTTGATGATACGGTTTTTTCCTTCGTTCCCAATACAGCAGAAACGGCTTTTTATGGTATGATGAAAGGCATTGAGGATAGTTTGAATATCATTAAAAATGAAAAAATCCTGAAAATCAAAACGAAAATCAAACCCTCAAAACTCGAAAAAATCCTTTCTACGCGAGTTCGTATGGAAAAAATTGTGGTCAAAGATGTCAAACTCCGCACTTTCATCTCAGAAGGCACGACTCGCGACGAACTCGTATCGCATGTTTACGATGTGACTTATGGCATCGTTCGCAATGATGTTGATACGCTCGTGCTGCTTGACGATTCCATTGTACGTGGTACGACACTCCGCCAAAGCATCCTCAAAATCGTCGCTCGCCTTCAGCCCAAAAAAATCATTATCGTTTCTTCTGCGCCTCAAATTCGCTATCCCGATTGCTACGGCATTGACATGTCGCGCATGAAAGATTTTGTAGCATTTCAGGCACTCGTCGCACTGCTCAAAGAAAGCAAACAAGAACACCTTTTGCAAAAAACCTACAAACGCTGCAAGGCTTCTTTAGGTTTACCTAAGAAAAAAGTTCGCAATGAAGTCAAGTCATTATACGACCTCTTTCCTTACGAAAAAGTATCACAGAAAATTGCCGAAATTGTCACTCCCCCAGACATTCGCCCCAAAGTAGAAGTCATCTATCAGACCATCGAAGGTCTTCATAAAGCGAGTCCTGAGAGTTCGGGCGACTGGTATTTTTCAGGCAATTATCCTACGCCCGGCGGCAATCTTGTCGTCAATCGTGCTTTTATGATTTTCATGGAAGGTAAAAACGAAAGGGCGTATTAAAAGTACAGGCGATTTCAATCGCCATGTCTTAGTATTTTATATCAAACATGGCGATTGAAATCGCCTGTACGGTCAATCATAAAACGTTAAAAAATATGAAAACTATTATCCTATCAATCACTTTAGCTATCCTCACTTTTACATTAAATGCCCAACGGTCAATACACGATGAATTTGAATCTAAATACATGACCATCAATGGTTATAATATCAATGTAGAAACCAAAGGCAAAAAAAATCCCGTTGTATTTATCGCGGGCGGTCCGGGAAATTCACACGATTATCTGCAAGGCAATTTCGGTAGATATCACGAAGACATGCAAGTTGTTTTTTTTGATGCTTTGGGACGCGGTTTGTCCGACAATGCCAAAGACAAAAGTGAATATACGATTGATAATGACGTAGAATTATTAGAGGCGATTCGCAAAAAATTAAAACTCTCCAAGTGGTCTTTGGTAGGACATTCTTACGGAACAGTCGTTGCCCAAGCTTATGCCCTCAAATATCCACAATCCACTGACAAAATCATCTTAATTAATGGGTTTCATAGTGGATTGATGTGGCAAGCCAACTGCGATAGCTACAATCATTATGCAAAAACACATTTTCCTGAAAAATGGCGACTTGTGGACTCGCTCCGCTCCGAAGGTTATGTCTCAAGCGACCCCGTTTTCAGCGAATTATACGGTAGTTTTCCCATCAAATACATTTATTATCACAATACAAAACTCAAACAACCGATGCCCGACAGAAAGGTGCGTTCTTGGAGCAATGATGTGTATTATACTATCGTCGGTCGGGATGCCGATTTTCATGTAACGGGCAGTATGGGCGATTGGGATGTAAGGCGACAATTGAAGAATATTACGTCACCAACACTCGTCGTTGCAGGACGTTATGACGGTGTATCGACACCCGAATGGGTTGTCGAATACAAAAAATATATGCCACAAGCCGAGTTTGTTATGTTCGAACAAAGTGGTCACAATCCGTACTTGGAAGAACCAGAGAAATTCATTGAGTTATTTGAACGGTTTTTGGAAGTGAAGTAGGCTTGAGGAATGGTGTAATTGTGAAATTGTAATGGAAAAGTATTTTTTTACGCAAAAAAAATATACATATATTTATCTACCAATATTTTAAATTACAATTTCACAATCACACCATTTCACAATTCGACCATCCCTCCTCCATTTAAAATCGGCGATAATAACGCATCAATATCCCTGTTGCAATTAATAAAAACACTGATAAAACACCGAAGGCATAGACGACATTATTTCCATTATGAAAAAATGCCAAACCGAATAACCCAATAAATATTATACGAAATAAAATATTACTAATAAAAAAGATGCTACCCGCCCTGCCGTAAAACTGATTGGGTATGCGTTCAAACAGGTAAGTGATACGCATGATTCGCGTACCGGCATTGGTGATACCCAGCAATAAAAACATCGCGTAGAGCATTGCAAGGCTTTTGCTGATTGCCAATACAGCAAACAATCCTGCTGTCATAAAAGTCATCAAAATTATCGCGGCGACCATGCTCATGGATTTAAAAATACGTCGTATTGCCAGCCCTGCAAACACCGCTCCGAGCGCGTAACAAATCTCCGCCGAAGCAAACACATCACCACTTTCTTGCAGATGATTATCCACATAAATCGCTGCAAGGTAGAAAGTCGTTACTAATACCGCGACAAATATTGAAAAAGAAGTAACGCCAAAAAGTAGAATGTAGGGATTCGTTTTGAGGTATTGCCAACCCGTTTTAAATCGTTGAATAACAGAGCCTTGTTCAATAACACGCTCTTTTAACGACACAAAACGTATCGCGACTATAAAGCAAAATCCTACCAAATAAGTCACCGCATCTAAGGCAAAAATCTCATGTAATGCCCAAGCCTCAATCGTAAAGGGCAGTTGGAAAGTCAGCCCGATAAGTTCCAAATTACCATCTGGCACACCTTCTAACAAAATCGCAGCAGCAGCTCCGGCAAGTACACTCGTTAGTTGTCCCTGAATCTCAATATAGGAAGTTACTTTTCCATAAAAACGCGGTTCGGTAATCTCTTGCACAAAGGCGTACAAGTTTGGATAATGTAGATTATAATTGAAAAAAGTCATCGCAAATACCCCCGCCACCCAATACCAAGGCAAACCGCCCAATTGATAACCAACCGCAGCCACAACCGACAGCAAGACAAAACTCACCGTCGTCAATATCATAAAAATATTTTTGCGATTGTACCTATCTACAAATGTTCCGCTTAAAGGTCCCCACACGAGCGAAACCAATGTCACGATAAGATATATCAATGCAAATTTCTCTGCTTCACCCGTTTGCGTGAAATACCACGGAATGGCAATCATGCTAATTCCCTGCGACACCCCCGAAATTGAATTGGCAATGAATAGTAGTACAATGGCAGATAAGTTTCTCATATTGAATCTAAACAAGCTCGTGTGCTATCGGTTTTGTAATGAGAAATTCTCATGCTACAATCATCCTTATGTAGGAATATTTGAAGGGGTGTATAAATTAATTTGTGTAACAATATTTTCAGTTAATGCTTTATATTCTTTGTAAGCGAGTCGCACAGCATCAACATGAGAACCTATCGCACCATCCGCAGGTTTGAGTGAAAATATAGGTTTGCGAAATTCTGTTGACATGACATGCAAGCCATGATAGTGCCTGATAGTCGAAAGTAGAAAGGTGGGGGTTTCTGAGGGATTTGGTAAGTTGATAATTTGACTTTTATAATAGAAAGGTACTCTTTTTCCCCAATTTGAAACAGGGCTCGGAGGCACACTTTCCCGAATGGCGTGTTGCATAAATACGTAACCAATCCAATTATTAGAAGTGTGATACTTCTGTGCACTATTGTAGTGATTGGATTGCAATAATCTCCACTTTTCATTACGCCATAATTTTACTTTATTTCCAATATATTTAATATTAGATAAAGAAAAGACGTTAGCAGAAACAGGCAAAATGAGTTTTTTTATAGCCATAAACGCAGCTCGATTAATAGCAGTAAAATCTGAACTCAAATTTACAATAGTGTAATCTGCATAAAATCTTTCACTTGCTTCTTCAATTGCATCATATAATGATAATGTGTGCTCAAATTCGGTTAGATTATTTTTATTAAGACATTTCGACCAACTGCTACTAAATTTATCTTCAAAAAGAGCCAATTCCGGGTCGGCGGCTATTAAGCCTATTTTATCACTCAATTCGTGTATATGTGCTAGATGTTGTACGCCTTTTTTTTGATTTAAATGTTGAACGGCTCTGATAATGGTTGGTCTGTCGTATTCTCTTTCATATATCTCTTGCAGTTTTTCAATTTTCAAAAATCTGGTCGTCAGTTGCATTTGCGAGTCTAAATCCACCACAAGCACCCGATGCCCCAACTCTGCCAACATATACGTAACGTGATATATCAACGAAGTTTTGTCAATACTATATTCATTATTGAAAAATGCGATTGTATTCATATTTGTTTTTTATAAATAATGACTTCAAAACTTGCAGGTTGGTCTATCGTAAATTGAGGGGCGGGATTGCCATTTTTTTGAAGTGAGGTAGTAGCACTCACAACACCTACATTAAACCGATTAATGAAGCCAAGATTCTTAGCAGCTTCGGCAATGATAGGATTGCGATAATCATTTTTGTCCGGAAAATTCTCAGGGCGAGCCATACCATACAAACCACCGGAATTGGAAATGTGTAGCCTATCCGAAAATTCGTAAAACATAATAGGGGCGTTTGACTCATAAGACCTGTGAATTAGAGCATTATATACCAATTCTTTGATTGCGTCAACAGGGTAATTGTATAAGTAAGATGCTCCGATACTTGGCAAAACCTTTTTAACTATCTGTGATTGAATAAAGCGATGAATCTCTCTCATTTGTGTAGTCAAATCACCGTCAAAAGCAAACTCATAATCAAACCCACTCGCTTTATCTTCTCCTGAAAAACGAACATACTGCACGTAGGCACCCGGTAAGTAAAATTTTGGATTATTGCCAAACATCAAAACGCCTGCATTCGTGGGACAATCGGCTTTTAAGTCATAAAACTTCAGAGAAGCGAGTTGTTCTTTTATCTCCCTGTGATTAGCCGCTAAGGTCTCCGCGTCAATGACCGTCGGTAGGTAAGTTTGTTTAAAAATATCAATATGCAAATCACTTAAACTACTTTCCCTACAAGGTAGCGTATCAAAAGACCGCGCAAAAGACGAGCGTTTTTCACTCAAAATTCGCTCCTCATCAACATTGGCAACCCCTTTTCTAGGACCAATTCGAATACAAACCTTTCCTTTGAAACGTACCGGAGGTTGATAACTCGGTTGTACTTCCACAACCAATAATTTTTTACCGCCAGGATAGGTAAATATTTCAGGTACAATTGTAGGTGGAGGAAGAATATCACCGTCATTCCGAAACACAGCTATCCTTTGCATCAATTTTTCATTGATATCAATATCAGCTATACTCCCATCGTCATTTGCCCCGATAATCAGATACCCCGGCTTACCATGATTAGGCAAATCGTTAGCAAAAGCACAGATAGTCTGACCAAACTTTTTGGTATCCTTCGTAGAGATAGTTTTCTCTATCCTACTCGTTTCCATTTCCACCAACAATTTATCTAATTCTTCCTGCGTAATCATGGTTTATTTTTGTCAAATATAAATAAAACACCGGACTTTTGCTTACGGTTCGTATTTAGGATGAAAACCTCTGCGAATTATGTCCATTAGAAAGTAAACTTTCCAACAAAATCGCTATCCCAATCAACAACACACAGCCAATCATATTCAACCATAAATAAGCGATATGCAGCATTTCGTGTCTGTCCATCACATAAATGGCAATCACTATAACTTCCGTAATTAATGCAGCGATAAAAACAGCATTTCCACCTACGCGCTTAAAGAAAAACGCCACCAGAAAAATGCCCAGAATCGTTCCGTAAAAAAGCGAACCAACGATATTCACTGCTTCTATCAAATTATCAAACAGCGACACCGAAACTGCAAATATCAATATCAATACGCCCCAGCCGAAGGTAAACATTTTGGAGGCACGAAGGTAGTGCGCGTCATCTTGATTCGTGACGAATTTCCTTTTATAAAAGTCAATTGTAGTAGCAGTGGCAAGGGCATTCAATTCAGATGCAGTGGTGGACATCGCCGCCGAAAATATCACTGCCAATAGTAAACCTATCAATCCATGCGGCAAGTATTTTAACACAAATGAAATGAACACATAGTCTGAATCTTTCGACTTCACCCCAATCTCCGAATTTTTAATCAATTCACGAACTTGATTTTTAATCGTATCTCCTTCGGCTTGGGCTGACAAAAGCAGACTTTGGGCTTGATTAATTTGAAAATCATCGCCTGTTTTCATGACATCTACGAGCTTGAGGAGTTGTAGTTTTTTTATATTAAAATTATTATCGTGTGCAGTTTGTAATTCGGAGAATTGTGTGGCGTATTGCGTATTTTGAATTTGTGTAACAGCAGCTTGATTAAAAAATACAGGTGGCTTTTCAAATTGATAAAATACAAAAATCATCGCGCCCAAAAACAGAATACAAAACTGCATTGGCACTTTAAATAAACCATTAAAAAGCAAACCTAAACGACTTTCTTTCAATGATTTACCTGACAAATAACGCTGTACTTGCGATTGGTCTGTACCAAAATATGACAGGAATAAAAAGGTACTTCCGAAGATACCCGTCCAGATATTGTACTTGTTATCCCAACTAAATTCAAAGTTGACGACTTCCAATTTCCCCGTCTTGCCGGCTACGCGGACGGCATCGTTGAAGGAGATATTTTGCGGTAGCAAATTCAACAAAATAAAAAAGGCAATCACCATACCTGCAAGTATGATTATCATCTGCTGCTTCTGCGTCTGGCTAACAGCATTTGTCCCACCGATAAGCGTATAAAAAATCACCAATCCGCCCATAATGAGTATCGTCACATTCAGGCTCCAACCCATAATTGACGACAAAATAATTCCCGGCGCATACACCGTAATCGCTGCCGCCAATCCGCGCGACAAGAGGAACAATCCGGCAGTCAACATCCGCGTATTCACGCCAAATCGCGTTTCCAAAAACTCATAAGCCGTATAGACTTTCAATCGATAAAATACCGGAATAAAAAATGCTGCAAGAATCACCATTGCTATCGGCATTCCGAAATAGAATTGTGCAAAACCCATTCCCTCTTCAAAGGCTTGCCCCGGCGTAGAAAGGAAGGTAATCGCGCTCGCCTGCGTAGCGACGATAGAGAGTCCGATGGTGTACCATTTGAGTTCACGCTTGCCGAGTAGGTAATCTTCAGTGGTGCGGATACCACGTGTTTTCCATACGCCGTAGCCGATAATATAGGCGAGTGTGCCGCCGAGTACGAGCCAGTCTAATGTGTTCATAATGTAACACAGGCTTCCAGCCTGCAAGTTTTGAGTAACACGGGCTTCCAGCCTGCACTCGCGTTAGTTCGTGTAGTACGCGCGTGCAGGCTGGAAGCCTGTGTTACTTTGCGTATTTTTGAAAATCAGGGTGAATATAATTATATTTGTATTCTGACCAATGTGATACAACTCCAATTTTAACCGGATTATTCAGTACATAATTAATCTTTTCCCCCAAATCCTCTCGATTCCGAACCACTCTATCAAAGCTTTTCTCTTGCCAAAAACGACCTTTACGCTCAAGCATTTTATTAGCATCACTCACGTTCTTCTTTTAATGATAATACAATTTCTTTAGGCAGACTTCCGTGCAGTCGGGCAGTAACAAATAAAACAGCATTATCAGGTTGCCAATGTGGTAAATTTCGTCTGTAAAATATTTTTTTCATAAGTGAAAAGTAACACGGGCTTCCAGCCTGCACTCGCGTTAGTTCGTGTAGTACGCGCGTGCAGGCTGGAAGCCTGTGTTACTTTGCGTATTTTTGAAAATCAGGGTGAATATAATTATATTTGTATTCTGCCCAATGTGATACAACTCCAATTTTAACCGGATTATTCAGTACATAATTAATCTTTTCCCCCAAATCCTCTCGATTCCGAACCACTCTATCAAAGCTTTCCTCTTGCCAAAAACGACCTTTACGCTCAAGCATTTTATTAGCATCATTTGCGGAGTAACTTTTCAGCGAATGCATAATTTTCCTGATAGGTTGTTTTAATTGATAAAAAATGAAATGCACATGGTTCGACATTATAGTAGAACAAATGACTTTATATCGTTTATTGTCAAAATATTTTAAGGCGTTCACCCATATTTGAGCCACTTTTTCATCCTTCAACCAATGCGGTCCGGTTTTATTATTATCCAACAAATCATCGAATTTGCCAAAATATAAATCACGAGATTTTTGAAGTGCGTCCTTCAATTCTTTTTCTGACAAACCTTTTTCTTCAAGGTGTTTTTGATACAACTCACGTTCTTCTTTTAATGATAATACAATTTCTTTAGGCAGACTTCCGTGCAGTCGGGCAGTAACAAATAAAACAGCATTATCAGGTTGCCAATGTGGTAAATTTCGTCTGTAAAATATTTTTTTCATAAGTGAAAAGTAACACGGGCTTCCAGCCTGCACTCGCGTTAGTTCGTGTAGTACGTGAGTGCAGGCTGGAAGCCTGTGTTACTTATACATTTTTGTAAACCAATAAAATAAAATAATCACCACGAGATGAACGGTGAGTACAAAGCCGTAAAATTGTCGCCAAGAACGAAATATGGGCGGTGGTTGTTCGTTTTGCATGGATTAAAGGTAAGAAAAATCAGGAAATAAAAGTTGATAAATTTTCGGGATTTGAACGAATAATAGCTCGTTTGTGTCAAACATTAAGTCTCCACTATCGTTTTTTAGATTTACGCTGCATCTCAAATCTACTTCCTGAATCTTGTATTTATTCTAAATTTAATAACCGTCATAAGGAATAGAAGCCTTGATTTATGAAGTCAGACAATAACCGGAAGGCTGCTATTCCGAAGAGGAACTACTCAAGGTTTGGACGGGTAATTTGTACAAGGGATGGCTCAAAGTAACGGATGATAATGGACAACTGGATAAGTTGAAATATAGAAAAGAATGAACAGCAGTCTTTGTCCGATTACCTAAAAAACATTTTTACAAAAAAAAATGTCAATGCACCGCGTGTGCATTGACGTTTTATTTTATTTTAAATATGTAAATAAATATTCGGCTTACGCGAAATAAATATAAATTCCAATCACAATCGCCACGACAAGCCCACCAACAGGATAGACGAATTTCCATGGAGAAATATCCACTTGCTTGGTGTATTCTTGCTCATAATCCGTAGTTCGCGGACGTATTTTACCAATGACCAACATCATAATCACATTCAAAACAAATAGGATAGCCATGACGTGTAGAAAGTGCGGATAAGCCGTTTTTTCAATCACTTCTAAAGCAGCGGCATCCGTGA
>Ga0209187_1001596_pt1 | contig 25143 bp, 18 predicted proteins | sample BantaG_FD_187430 | JGI IMG/M metagenome (GOLD analysis project Ga0209187, IMG submission 187430) | Marine algal microbial communities from Bantry Bay, Ireland - BantryBay_4 metaG (SPAdes) (version 2) | ecosystem: Host-associated > Algae > Red algae > Unclassified | place: Bantry Bay, Ireland...
GGATCTGATAAACTACCAAAATATTCATTGTAAGCATCTAAAGCCTGATTTGTTCCTTTTTGCATATCGAATTATTTTATGCAAAAAAAACACTTTCTCAGCAATTATTTTTTATGCGATTGCCATAATGTTAAGGCGAATATTTAAGCGGTATTAGTATCTAAAATTTCAACTTCTTTGCATTTTTGCTAAAAATTGGGCTTTGAATTGGAGGTAGTGATTGTGAAGATTATATAATGCGGAAATTGCTGTGAGGAGTTTTTGCTTTGCAAAAACTCATTTTAACTATAATATGGTAAGGCTTTTTCAAAATTGGGAACAAAAAAAGCGCACTGCCGAAGGCAGCACGCTTTTCATATATTTTAACAAAAATCAAATACGATTTTAAAAGTCGTTTTATATTTGATTTTCTATTATTGTGTATTCATTCACAATGTGAATTTATAAACCACCGCCTCTCGGTCCGTCTCCTTCAAATGCACCGAAGTCAAACAATAGAGAGAAACGCAAGGTATTGTCCAAAGGATTACGTTGGTTGGTCGTTGGTACAAGGTAAGAGAAATTCAAGCCGAAGATGTTATATTTCAAGCCAAGTCCTACTGTGAAAAATTTACGATTACCTTTGTTTTTACTTTCATTAAAATGACCGATACGAACTGCAAATTGTTTGTCATACCAGTATTCGATACCTACGGAGTAAGTATTTTCACTCATCTCTTCAGCAAATCCACCCGGTGCATCACCGAAAGATCCTAAAGCAGCAGCGATGACTGATCTTTCTTTATAATCCGGTACATCAGGGTCACCTTCAGCAAAAGGAACAGGGTCGCCCGGAGGTGTAGGCACAAGCAGACGATTGATGTCTAATGCAAAGTTGATGGTGTTAAAATCATCAATGGCATACTCCAAACCTGCTCCGATACCCAAGTTGGTTGGGATATAATCTTTGTTGGCAGATTGGGTGTAAGAAATTTTAGTACCGAGGTTGGTGATAGCACCACCGATAGTCAATAAGGCATCGCTACCACCGATTTCGAGCGGTGTACGATAAGTGAAAGACAAATCACCTGCTACGGCATTACCCGGCGTAATGGTCTCATCTTCAACGGTTTGTCCGCTTGCGAGTCTGGAGTAGATATATTTCATGGCAAGACCTGCTGAAAATTTATCACTCAATTTACGGCTGTATGCCACCGATAATTCAAACTCATTTGGACGGTCGCTACCAAGTGCTTCACCGTTTTCGTCAGTAAACTGGATAGTACCAAGCGAAAAATAACGCAAGCCTACACCAACAGTTTGCAAATCATCAATTCGTTTGTAGCCGGAGAGGTAAGCCATATAAACATCTTGCAAACCAAGTGCGCGTAGCCAAGGCGTGTAAGTTGCCGAAATACCTAAATCTTGATCAGCAAAAGCCAATTTGGAAGGATTGAAGTGCATCGAGTTGGCATCGGGAGAAATCGCAATACCTACATCACCCATCGCACCGGATCGGGCATCAGGAATAATTCTCAAAAAAGGAACGGAGGTAACGATTGTATTCTGACAGCGCTTACCGGTCACTTGATTAATACCATTCTCATCACATAGATTGAGTTGAGCGGTAGCAGTCGTGTTAAATATAAATGCGAAGAGAGCGGCAGTCAGGCTCATCTTCAGGAAAATATTTTTCATAATTTTCGTGCTTTTGTTCTAAGGAAACGCAAATATAGACAATGTTATGATAAATTATTGTGTTTTAAATAACAACCTATATGGAAGTACGAACTTATTTGAAATAGGTTGCAAACTCTGTCAAAAAATTTACCGAATCCTCAAAACATAGTAACGGATGTCTGTATATATTTTGCAAAAATTGATTTAGATTAAGCATATTTTTCATACGCCTAATTATAAACGACGCATGTTTGGATTTATTTTAAGAAGATGTTAAAATTTAAAAAAAATAGGATTGACCGCTTTGAGCAGTCAATCCTATTTTTATTGGATTTCATTTTTTCAAAAAAAATTATTTTATCGTTACTAAATATAGACTTCTTCTTTTCTACGTTGACGAATACCAACAACGGCTGTTATTGACATCATCAAACCGAGTATGATTAAGCCCCATTCGCCAACTGTAGGTACTTCATCCGGTGGTGGACACAAAGATGGGTCTAAAGTAATCGTTACGTCATCCGTACAAAGGATACCATTACAATCTACGACAGCATAATAAGTCGTAGTAGAACTTGGTGTAACGGAAGCCATCATATCTGTACTGACTAAAGAACCTTCTACATCATTCAAATCAGTTGCCCAACCAACGAAATCGCATGTCGAGGGTAAAGCTACATCAGGTGTGAAAGTAACACAATTCATAATAGATCCCATAACAGCACCTGCTGGATATGCAGGGTCAAATGCAGCTGCTGTACCATCCTCATTCTCAATACCTTGCCCTGCGGTATCGCCGGGAGCATCTTCTTGACAATCAATACAATTTATAGTAACACTTCCATCGGGGCAAATGATAATTTGTCCTGTAATAGTAGGCTCTCCTGCACCGGGGAAGTGTGGAACACCATTATATTCAACTACAAAACAAGTCTGTCCGCCAATAGTCGCATCGAAATAGCTAATTGTACCATCTACTCCTGCGCCCGGATCTAAATCATCCCAATACAATGCAATCATAGCATTTGGATCGGTAGGGTCTGGAAATGGATCTTCTGAAAGGTCAGTTTCATCAGCACAAGCGAATGTTACATAACCATTTGAACCAATACAAACAGAGGTGTATGGTACACCATAAAAGTCAAATGTAAAAGGTAATGTGATGGGACCACTACCAGCATCATCTCCGAGTGCCAAAACAGTAGGCGCACCATCAGGAGTAGCGGTACAGCTACCCGGTGTGTTTGTCGTTACTGTGTAAGTACCCAAAAAGCCACCGGGAATGACCTCCTCTAAGGTCGCACTAATATCAAAAGCACCTGCATCCATAGGACAAACAGCAGGCGGGTCGTCACTTGCTGTAACTGCAAGCGGATCACATGAACAGTCAAAATCAACCAATTGTATAATCTCACAATCTGTATTGGCTGCGCTCAAGGTAATCGTAGCTGTACCATTGGGAAATGGTCCGAGCGTAGTCGTACCTGTTGCTGTAATATTGGCTCCGCCTGTAATGGTATATTCGGTATCTGTACCGAGGTCAGTTATATCTATATCTACATAAAAATTATCTTCATCACCTGCTTGACAAGTGGGAGCAAGCGTAAATTCAGGTCCGCAACATTCAGCAATACCGCCACTACCTTCAACGGTAAATGTACATTCATCGCCCGCTACACCATCTACATATACATAATACGTGGTATTAGGAGCAGGGGTGGCGAGTGATAACAAATATATAGGTCCGACAGAATTACAAGACTCCTCAATTCCTCCACCAACACAATCAATACCAGAATAAATGGCTATTTGTAATCCAAATCCACCTGAACATACACCTTCCGTAACGGTAATATCAATCGGCGTACCAGATGCGTCCGAATCAAAGGTAAACCAGACCGTATTTTCAAGACTACCAACACAAGTTGGTGTTGGATCACTGGCATCAGTGGTTCCTGCTATATTGGAAACACTCAAGGCAGTTGTACCACAGATTTGCACAGGATCCGAACAAAGGTCTCCCTCTGCCGGAAATATACAAGTCGCATTATCCGGTGTATTGACACATGGGTTAAAGTTGAGTGCCGTAGGATCGTTACATCCTGCAATCGTAGTAGGGCAACCAAATGCAGGTAGCATAACGGTAAATTCTTCATTAGTGCCTGCTGCACAAGAGTTTGTTGAAGGTACATCTGGTTCTACGTCCAAATTTTGACCACCATTGGCAAGTAAAATACAACCATCCTGTGGTGGACAACCATTTACAGAACCATCTTCGGTAATAATCAGATTGAAGAAACCGCCATTCCAATCATCTCCAAAAGTATCGTAGCCAATAAAGGCATAAGAATCAGCATTATTGAGACAGAAGGGACCTTCTAATACCACGTCCCCCGTGGCATAATTACCACAAGGTTGGCTGGCTTCTACATTTCCTGTGATGGTATTGACGAGTTCCCAAGAAATCTCAGTACCAAAACTAACAGCATTAATTTCTATACTAATTTCGGTTTGTCCAACAGGACATTGGGCGTGAAGTATAGTATTACAGAGCAGCCCCAATAAAAATATTGAAGCGAATCGTATGATTCTTTTCATTTGAATTTCTTTTGATTTAAAATAAAAAAATGATAGCAACACCGGATATTATCAAATTTTGTTATTTATTAAACAATGTACTTACTACTTAGTGAAAGAAAATAAATAAATAACTTGTGCCATTATACTTGTTCTTTTTCCTTCTAAAAAACACAAAAAATAGTTCCGTAGCGATGCTATGCAACGATTTTTGAATTCTTTAAAAGAAAAAATTACAGCGCATTATGGAGCAATTTATTTAATTTCTTTCACTAAGGTAACTTGTTTTCTCATTGTAAAAAAATATTATGACATTTTTTTTACAATATAATATAAATCACTACATTGAAAAATGGGGCTGCACTTTGGTAAACATAAGTGATTAAGTACACTGTTTCACAAATTTATTTACTTTTTTGAGTATTTCTTTTAAAATGACTCTTCACCAAAAAATCCTTAAATACAGTGAGTATTCGCGTCATTTTTGATTCGATTCATTTCAAAATAAACGTCAAAAAATGTAAATAAATTTATAAAACAGTGTATTAAGGGATGAAAAGATAATAAACGCTACATCTTCTCCCGATAGCTATCGGGATTATTTTTTCTTTACACGAGCCAAATTTGACGCGAATAACGAGGGGTGCAGGACAAATTTTTAATCTGCCTCGTACCGACGACTTTACAGGCTGACCGCAAACTCTGTACTGACGACTTTAGCCGTCAAGTGAATTTTATTTTAATTTTTAAATAAATAAAATTCAATTATTTATAAATATACTTTTACGCTCTGCGACGGCTAAAGTCGTCAGTACAGTGGCATTTCAAAATAAAATTAAAAATTTGTCCTGCACCCAATAACGGGTTATTTAAGGAGAATTTGGTGAAGTATAAAGGAAAAAGAGCAAGTCAAGATATAGTGTTTATTGTTTTTTCATCCCTAAAAGAGTAAACATACAAAAAATATAATTTGAAATAAAAATAAGGCGAGGGCTACTTTATTATTAATGGAGGGAACAAGTTTGTGAAAAAAGGTAAGTAATAGAAATGAAATGATACCCCAAGCCAGATAATTTTGTACAGGTATCGCTCCTCCTGCCCAATGCCAAAAATCATATCGTATCGCTACTGGCTCAATGATGGCATCCATGCTTGTCATCATCACTGCCCCTATGAGGGCTTTCATCGGTACACTCCAATCGTATTTACTCACTATTGCGGCAGTGCAATAGACCAATATCAACCAATTGACCGCCATTGTAAGTGGTACATCCAACCATTGTAGTCCAAGAGTTTGTCCATAAGTATATGTACCGAAAATCACTCCTGTTTGTACGCCTGCCACTTCTACAAAAAAACCAGCTAATGCGACGACTGTGATTGCTGTGAGAAATTTTCTATTCCAATTGTCGTGATTCCAGAGGAGTACAGCGAGGGAAAACAACAGATTCAGAGGAGTAAGCGATAAAATGTCTCCAAATATATTAAATTTTATTCCGACAATACCAACACTATATACGATGGCAAGTACCAGAATCGACAGGGTGCTTTTGTTCATACTAACACATTTTTCTAAAAATAATAGTCTGTAATTTATCAGTCCACAGACGGCGGATATACGTTACAGGATAACACAAGTTATATAATTTGAAAAATGAAACGAAAAAGGAGAGATTTAGTTTGAGATGAGAAGCTGTTGAACAAAAGAAAGTTTGAAAATAAAATTGTTATTGATTCCTTTTCACTTCTTGTTTTGTATCCAACCATTCTCGAAAAAGGCGGATGCCTTCGCGGAAAGAAACTTGGGGTTCGTAGCCTAAAAGCCGATGTGCTTTGGCGATATTCGCACAGGTAAGTGGCAGATCGCCCGCCGCTACGGGCAGGTGATTGATTTTGGCTTTTACTTGAAATGTTTGTTCGAGGGTTTCTATCATTTCAGCCATACTGACGGCTTTATTGTTACCAATATTGATGACTTCAAAAAGGGTTTTGTCGTAATCAATTGCCCGACGAACACCCTCTATCACATCATTGATATAGGTGTAATCTCTACCAGAATCCATGTTACCGAATACTGGTAGAGGTTCGCCTTTGAGCATTTTCAAAGCAAATTTGTGTATCGCAAGATCAGGACGTTGACGAGGACCGTAAACCGTAAAAAATCGCAGCGCAACGAAGCGAATTCCATAGAGTTGGCTATAAGAATGACCGAGCAATTCGGAGGCGAGTTTGGAGCAAGCATAGGGGCTGACGGGGCGAAGGTCTTGGTCATCTTCGCGCCAGGGCAGACGAGTATTTAGTCCATATACGCTACTCGAAGAGGTAAAGATAAATTGCTCGATACCGCGTTCGCGAGCAATTTCGAGCATATTTTGCGTGCCTTGTGTATTGGTGAAAGAATATTGACGTGGATTGGTGACAGAGGGGCGCACCCCTGTTTTGGCGGCAAGGTGTACGATTGCCTTGTAATCGCCATTCAGTGAACGGGTCAGTGCCTCGTGATTCGTAATATCCAATTGCAAAAACCTGAACTTATCGCCATGTTTTCGACAAAGTTCAAGGTTATGATGTTTCACACGAAGGTCATAAAACGGGTCAAGATTATCTACCACCGTCACGTTCCAGCCTTCTCGCAAAAGACGTTCTGTCAAGTGACTACCGATAAAGCCCGCGCCGCCTGTTATGAGTATGCTTTTGCTCATGCTTGTAATTTTTCAGCAATTGCCGATGCTTTTATCTCCTCAATGAGGTTTGTTTTTTGCCAACGTATCATGTGTCCGTCTATGCCTGTAATGCCTCTTCCGTACAGAAAAAAATATGGAGATGATTCGCCAGTGTAAATCTCCAATTCGGGGTATCGAAAATAATAGTAAGACAGAGCTGACCATCTATCCTGTTTGATTTTTTTAATACATTTCCAATGGTTGTTCCCGCCTGCCCATACCGATACATGTTCGGTCTTATTGACAGTGCTTGGTTCTACGACAGTAGTTACCAAAGCGAGTTTGTCATCGCCGCGAGCATGAAAGGCACTACCGGATAAGGATGCAAGTTTACTAAATTGAAGAGTATTCGTATCAAAAGAATGAATAAAGTTTTGCTCGAGCGGTGTATCCATTGGCACTATCAGATTGTTTTGTAAAGGTATAATCTCAACAGCGCGTGCTTGTTGCGTACCTGTCACGAGGCATGATAAAGTACCGAATTCATCTGGTGTCCACCAAATTCCAGACTCTTCGTCTGTATCTCCGGTGAGTACCCACATTCCCTTTCGATAGGGGTCAAAAAATATACCGTGTACATGACGTATCTTTCCAGCCTGAAAGGTATGGACAATTTCCCAATTTTCACCATCATCGCTTCCGTAAATATAAACTTCTTCTCTGATCGAGTTGTCAAAATATTCTCCAAAATAGATCTTTCCGTTTTGGGAAACACACAGATTGAGTGGACGCGAACCGCGCTTTATATTAAATACTTCACGAAAATCGACATCGTTCTTTTTTTTGATTAAAATCTTTTTGCGAACTACTGCTATCAGGGTTTCATTATCCAATACCTGAAGACTATGAAAACCCTCACGAGCAACTCGCTCTGTAAGACGATGTCCAAAAACCTGATTGCGTAAAAACGGTCTATTATACTTTGCTATATACTCAAAATTACCTCCCCAATCGTATGATACATATAGGTGGTTACGCTTCGACGCGTAAAGTGCTTGCCCGTCTATCAACAAAGGACGAAAATCAGAAATCCATTGCTTGCCATCCATCATCATTACATCTTAAATTTGTATAGTATCGGAAAGAGCATGTTAGTAATTCGTGCCACAAAAGACATCCCCAAAGGAGATTTATCGTTTATTTTTTCGTAATTCAACTGGTCAAAAGCTTCATTTGAAACAGCTTCTATATATTGGATTTGTTTTGAGGTAAAATTTTCCTTCCATTTTCCACTATTATTTTTCTGAATGGGTTGAAAAGTCTCCTTTTTCCAAGACATTTCTTTTTCATCCACCAATTCACGAGAAGAATTAGCAAAATTCATCATGTCTGACTGATACTCTATATTCAAATATACACTTAAATTCCGAATTGTTTGTTCTGGTTGCTTGATTAGTTCTTCATATTTTATCTCAAAAAAGTTATTTCCATACAGTTGTTTACCTATTTTTCGCCCTCTGGCGAGTTGACACTGACCAATGATCGCGTGCATCCAAAACGGGCGATGTGCCGACCAAGCAGCTTTAGTTTTGGACAACACAACATCTCTGGGGTCTCTGTAAATATGAATGATTTTGGCATTGGGAAAATGCTCATATAGTTTCGGTAGATAGTCGATATTACGCGGATCTTTGTCACCAATATTTTTTTTGTTTTTTTTGTTTAAATAAGTATTCAACAATAATTTATAAGCCTCAATGGCAGTGAAAGTATCCCCTTTAAAATCACCAAGTAAGTCGTCTGGTGCGATGCCCGTTCTATGAAATGAAGTATCTGCTTCGAGTGTCTTTTTAAATTCAGCCAAATCTGTAGGGGCTGTTTTTTTTGAGGCAATATATTTTCTAAAAAACTGCGTTTCGGGCATAAAAGCAACCTCTGAATGAGCATTGAGTACGCTTTGAAGAAGGCTTGTGCCTGAACGCCCTACACCGACAATGAAGATGATATTTTTCACAATACAAATAATTTTATGACTTGCCTTATAGTGCTTCATAGACTCGTGAAAATGCCTTTACGCCGGGTCCGTTCATATTGTATTTTTCTTGAAATCGCTGATAGCTATTTTTAGAAAAACGATGTTTTTCTGTTTCATCATTGATGAGTTTAGACATACGTTTGGAGAGTGTCATGGGATCTTGCGGAGGAACGATATACCCATTTTCATTATTTACAATAACTTCTGCAATAGCTCCTTTGTCCGTAGAAATAACGCCTTGTCCGTAGCTCATCGCCTCCAAAATAGTAAATGGAAAACCCTCATCCCAATAAGTCGGTAGTACACAAATATCTGCTTGTTGGAGTGCATTTATTTTGGATGCTCCTTTTACAAAGCCCAGAAAATCAACACATTCTGTTAATTTTTTTTGATTGCTGTATGCTTTGGCTTCCTCCAGAGATTCTCCCGTACCGCATACGAGTAAACGCATTTTTGAGCGTTCTTCGGGTGTTAATAGACTAACAGCTTCCAATAAATCAAAGATACCTTTCTCTCGAATGACCCTTGCGATAAACAGGAATGTAGTCTTATTTTGAGTAGATTGTCCATTAAGTGGAGGAGCATCAGAAGTAAGAAAATTAGGAAGTATGCTCATTTTATTTTTGAGGCTTGGGTAGGCGGTAAAACCCGCTTTTTGAGGTTCGGAGAGGAATATTAAATGGTCGGCTTTCGAGAGGATACGAACGAAGAAGTTTTTAAAAAATCGAATGTTATCCAACATTCCACCATGCAAATGCACGAGCAGTTTGAAGCCATATTTTCTTTTTAAAATGTTGTAAAGATATATTTTAAAAAAAGACAATTGATATATACTTACATTGGCATGTACCACATCATATTGCCCTTCTTGCATTTTGCGTTTTAGTTTTCGGAAATCTGCGAGGATGTTAAATATTTTGGCAATTCCACGACCTCTAAATTCAAAGCGTTCCCAGTCAAGGGTGTATTTGTCCTTCAATGGCGAATTGAGCAAACCTTTTGTAAAAGTAACGACTCCGCCATGATTTTTTCGGTTGACATTAGCTCCTAATATTAGTATTTTCTTTTTATTTGACATGGCTATTTTTCGGTCTGTTGTATTTTTAGTATTTCTGCTTTTGTTCTATCTACCATTATTTTGTGTCCATTATTATTCGGATGCCCATCATACTTTGACACGCGGTAGTTGTAGGAATCTTGCCCTTTAAAGTCATCGTACCCGTACAAATAATGTACCTTCTCATGTTGTTTAAAGAAATTGAATACTGTGGCATCTATTTTTGAGAATAAAGCATTATTTTCCAAGAGGTTAAATATTGGCAATTTATACACAATCAATTTCATATTGTCATCTTCGCATATTTTGATGACCTCCTCAAAAATATCTTTGGTCAATTGCCAGTCTTTGTTTTTCTCATGATAAGTTTTCTGTGTTAAAGCGTAAAAGTCTCCAACGGGAAGCACTATGCCATTTAATTTTAGTTCTCTTTGGAGTGAAGATGACAAAAATCTTATTAATTCAGATGTTTTATAAATCCTTTTTATAATAAATTTCCATGTAGATAGTTGTCTCTTTGCAGCTTCATCCCGTACCGTAATTTCCTCCTCACTTACTGTTTCTTCCATACTTCTCAAATCTTGAATATCATTATAATGATATGACCAAAAAACAATATGTGGTTTGAATATATCCTTATAATATTTCAAAAAATCAAAATTATCTGAAGTATTATTAGAGGCTCTTGATACATCTAATACAACGGCTTGCTTTTCCCCCAAATCACTCCTGTTAAGGTCTTTTTGAAGTTGCTTTGAAAACTTTTTTTCAGGGTCAACAAAACTGCCATAAATGTAAGAATCTCCGAGTACTAAAACCCTAAGTTGATCCGACTGTATCTCAAACGCTCCATTCTCTACTTGGTCTCTCAACTCAGATTCTGCGACCTCTATCCCTATGGTAGCATTTGCATTTCGGTTTAAAAAATCAAATTCTTTATCAAACCGAAATAGCCCCTCACCAACGAGTATGAATACAATAAAAAATATAGCTGCTTTTTTCATCTTTATTTTCTTTCACTAAAACTGAAAATAGATAAATTCCAACTCTTTGCCCGAACGCCATATAACGATACACCAAAATACGGCAGAGAGCAACACATAATCCAAGACATTTCTTTTGAGGGATGAACTCCCAAAATACTGCAAGCCGAATTCTTTGTCGCGATTCGACCATTCGACCAATAATAAAAATAATATCATCGCCAATACGCCTCCGGGCAAGTACTGCGGAATGGTAAATATGGACAATGAAAAAACACGATAAATGATACCAAATGCTTCGGTCAAATTATCTGCCCTAAAGAAAATCCACGCCAATACGGTCAAGGCAAAAGTCAATAAAATACTAAAGAATTCTCTCAAAGAAGGTAGTAATCTTCCCTGTGCGACTGTTTCGAGATTTCTTCTATTTTTATTAGATAATAAAAGCGGTAAAAAGTATAAGGCGTTGAGAAATCCCCAAAAAATAAAGGTCCAATTTGCACCATGCCAAAAGCCACTGACCACAAAAATAATAAAGGTATTTTTGATTTTCATCCACGTGCCGCCTCGGCTGCCTCCGAGCGGAATGTAGAGGTAATCTCGAAACCAAGTAGAGAGCGAAATATGCCATCTTCGCCAAAACTCCGCGATGTCTCTCGAAAAGTACGGAAAGGCAAAATTCTTCATTAGATTAAAACCAAAAAGGCGTGCTGTTCCGATTGCCATATCGGAGTAGCCAGAGAAATCGCCGTATATCTGAAAGGCAAATAAGACACCACCCAAAAACAAAGTACTGCCTGAATAGTCACTCGGATTAGAGAAAATAATGTTGACATACTCCGCGCAATTATCAGCAATAACGACTTTTTTGAACAAGCCCCAGAGTATTTGCCGTAAGCCGTCAATGGCTTTGTCCTGTTCAAAAGTTCTTTTAATATAAAACTGCGGGAGAAGGTTTTTGGCTCTTTCGATAGGTCCTGCTACCAGTTGAGGGAAAAAGCTGACAAAGGCGAAAAAAGCAATAATATCTCGCGTAGGTTCGAGTTTTTTTCTATAAATATCAATCGAATAGCTGAGGGTTTGAAAGGTGTAAAAACTTATTCCTACGGGCAGGATAATATTCAGTCGTGTCGCTTCTATCGGTGTGCCAAGCAATGTAAAAGCATCCGAAAAACTCTCGGCAAAAAAATTGAAATATTTGAAAAAGCCGAGAAAACCGAGATTGACACAAATACTCACCCACAATAATAGTTTTCGCCTTGACTGCTCCTCTGTTTTTCCCATTTGAAGCCCGACGAAATAATCTACCATCGAGCTAAAAGCAATCAAAGACAAAAACCGCCAATCCCACCAACCATAAAAAACATAACTGGCAGCCAATAGCAGTAGATTTTGCAATTTTAAATCGCGCTTCAAAGCCCAATATAATGCAAATACTATCGGTAAAAATATGGCAAACTCTATGGAATTAAATAACATCTTTAAGTTTCATCGGTCAACAAACTCATCCAGTTTTTTTTCACATTGTCTTTATTATAAATTCTCATCTGTTGACGGGCTTTTTCGCTGACATTCGCTCTCCACTCTGGCATGGATATATATTTTTCGAGTTGGTCTATCCAAAGTTGTTCTTCGACTATAATGGGCGCATCCGCATCAATTATTTCTCCATCAAATGCCGGAAAAAGCACACCCAAATCCGTTTCCAAAGGATAGTCGTTTATCGTCTCAACACCGGGGGCGATGAGTTCTCTCGGTCCTGCTTTGCAATCGGTGCTTAATGCAGGTATGCCACATATCATAGCTTCTGCGAGTGCATTTGGGAAGCCTTCGTAAAGGCTTGTGAACAGGAACATGTCTGTCAATTGATAATATTGATAAGGATTTTTGACAAAACCGAGCAAGACAAGCTGATAGTTTTCAAGATCAGGTATTTTGCTATCGCTGTCTGTCAAATCCTGTACTTTGATTTGGAGTTGTGCCGCGTAATCAATGAGGAAATTTCGTAATGGTCCGTCACCGGCAATCATTAGTCGAGCTTGAGGCGAATGTTCTAAAACCTGCCTAAAAATACGTAGCAAATGCCATTGTCCTTTGGCTTTATGAAGTCTGCCGACTTGATTGAATACGAAGTACTTTGTATCGGTCTGTACTTTGGCAGGCAATGGTTCTTGGTAGTGTTTTTGGATGGTGTCGAAGTTGTAAAAATTGGGAATAACGGTTGTCTGGTCGGGGCGAATATTGAAATTTTCTATGGCATCTTCGAGTGTTCTTTGATTTTGAGCTATGACGACATTGGCTTTGTGGTACGTTCTTTTGATGGAGGCAGCTTGTCGTTTTCCCCCTACATTTTGAGAGAGTAAAGTGCGGAGAGAAATAAATACTTTTTCATTGACCGCGCTTAATACATTCGCAGTATGTGCATTGTGTAGATAGCTGACGGCTACGTCAATATTTTTTTCTCGTTTTAATTTTCTTAAAAAATGAATCCGCCGAAAGGCATTGAAGATTTTGCTAAAAGGATTTTTTCTCGCTTTTTGTTCGAGGCAAATATGTGTGCCTTGATAAGTATATGCAACAGGGAAATCTTGTTGTGAAAAAAAGGTGAGGATATATATATCAAATTCCTCATGAAGTAATTCTGATAATCTTGCTGCTGATTTTTGTGCGCCTCCATCTCGTAAATGAGGAACTATAATCAGAAGCCTTCTTTTTTGCTGCATAGCTTGTTGAAATTCCAAATTTTAAAAAACAAATTCCCAAAAAATACCTCGTAAATTTATAGTCGATTTTGGAATTTACCTTTAGTAACGATAAAATAATAAATCAATTGATTGGTGTGCGTTCTTTGAGGCATTTAGCCCACCACCTGTCGCCTTCACCGCCTTCGCCACAATGGTTGTCGGCTTGCGAAATATGGCTGATTTTTTTTTGATGGTTTGGAAAGATATTCTTGACGACTATTTTTTCAGGTTTTGTCCAGCGTTTTCTATAAAAAGAAAAATCCTCAAACTTGTCTATATCAGAACGATTGTCAACCATATTGAGTCGCGAATTGTGCGAGTGAACTCCTCGTTCGTCTATTTTACAAGCATACCATGCGTTGAGGGCTGATCGGCTGTTTTTCGTCTTTTTCCACATAATATTTTGAGGTACGCCGATGATGGTATTGCATTGAACTCGACTGGTTTCTTTAGATTGTATTAGTAGGGAAGTATTTGCACCTTTTATGGTGTTGTAATAAATATCTATATCTGTGCTGGCACTTACTGCGGGTGCAAATTTACGTTTTTTGTCAAACCTTTTTATATCAAAAAAAAGATTATTCAAGACAGCTACACGCGTGTTAGATAAGTTTTTATTAGAAACATTAATGCCACCCGGAAGGTCGAAGCAAATATTGTCTTTTAAAATAATATTATTTGCTTGCAAATGTAAGCCTATCCCGCGTCCGAGACTGCCCGATCCTCCGCAATTGGTGTCCGTAGGTCTATATCCCCATATTCTATTTTTGAGTATAAGGACGACATCTTCGGGTTTGGCAGATTCACCGCCTATTTTGATATCAATAGCATTTTCCGCACAAGCAAAGCCAGGTTTTTGTTTACTGTATGCTTTTGGGGTGAGATAAATATCATTATTTTCAATAATTGTACCCGACAGATAACCATTTGGTGCGAAGGCGGACATGTAAGTGAGTTGTATACCGTCATTGCAATCGTATATTTCGTTGTTGATAATTCTATTACCAATAGCTCTACTTTTTTCACCTTTAAGGAGTATCCCAACTTGGTCGTCACCTATTAAATTACGAACTACGCTATTTTGGATACAGTTGTAGTCACTAAAACTTATTCGAATATTGGATGGATAATTGACAACACCTTCAAAAAGACATCGGTTGATGATATTGTGATTCGCTTTAACTGCAAATCGGCTAAACCGTCCACCGATTTTTCCTCTTTTGTTTTTTTCTGAATTACCACTAAAAGTCAATCCATTGAGTATCCAATGGTCGGCTTCTACAATATCAAAGGCTTCGAGGATGACGTGGTGTTGAGCTGAGAGTGGCGTGTTTATAGGGAGTTTTTCTTCATAAGGTTTATTCAGTTTGGGGTTGTAATAAGAGATGATTCTGGATTGTTTGGCATTGCCGGAGGCTCTTATTTTCAATATACCCCATTTTCGATAATCTCCGGGCATGATAAGAAAGTGACGGTATTTCTTGCTGTTGATACCACAATCCGTCCAGTTTTTACAACCACTAGGAGCATTGATGTCAATGATTTTGACATGCGAACTTTTACTATTAGTAGTGTTTTTCTTAAACGCTTCTAATGGAGATAAATCACAAGCATATTCGCTATCAGGAAATCTTCCAACTTCTTTACGATATTGATTTTTTTTGAAGCCTGTCGTTTGGTTATTCTGTATTGTTTTCGGAGGCTTTGGATTGCATTGCCAATATAATGAAGCGATTACAATTATTATTATAATAAGCCCTACCTTCCTCATTTTGTGTATATATTTTGGTATGTTATAGAAAAAAAATAACGCGGGATTATTTGCGTTTGCTTGGGAAGGGTAGAAACAAAAATCCTCGCTTTGTTTTTCTAGAACGGACAACCTTTCCCTTCATGAGATGTAGTATGGCAAACAGTATCCCTGTCATCCCAAGTGTCTCACTCGTTTTGATGCCTCCATTTGCAGCACCATATACCTGAACGGTGGTGATAATACATATCGCAAGTGCCAAAAATTGGTAGTTGGGATCTTTGATCCAAAATAAACATCTGTAATATAGCATTAGGACAAAAATCATTAAAGCAATAAAAGGAAATATTCCAGCCTCTCCCAGAACCATCAAATAGGTGTTATGAACATTGAGTCGCCCCTTAGGGAGCATACTAAAAGAGCCGAAGCCATGTCCGGTAATAGGAAAATTTTTAATGATTTCGAGGCCTTCTCCCCATAAAGTAGAGCGGTGTGTCGTTGTATTTTCGTCTATCTGTCCACTCATAATTTGTCCAACTTGAAGGATTCTTGCGAGTTGATGTTTGTTTAAGGTTTGTATAAAATTAACAATTATGGGTCCCGAAGCGACACCAGCAACGAGAATCATTGCAAGAAAAAAGCTCAACTTTTTGCGACGTCGGCCACCTAATTTATAAAACCCTCTTAAGTTAATAAATAAAAATACCAGAACTATAAGTAATGCTGAAACCATAGCTGATTTGGAGAATGTAACGACAGTACTATACAATACAAGAGGCAAAATCCCTATAAAAACCCAAGACCAGCGTCGGCTATTTAGAATAAAAAAGAGTACAAGTGCTAAATTGTAGTTAATATGGGCTCCTGCCTTGTTGGGGTTGGAAAAAACACCAGATTCTCTAGTAATAGCCTTATATTCAATTACATTCTTTAATCCTATCAGTTCACCAAAAGGTATTGTCATTGTAACCAAAAACATAAATGCCGTAATAAAAGCCAATATGTTATTTAAGCCATTTCGCTCCCCCTCATATAAGGTGTATTTGTAAAACGCATATACTAATAATATTGCAGGTATTTGTTTTCGTAATACCCTATAGTAAGGGACATCTCTGAAATGGAGATGGCTAAAGAAACACCAAGATATACCCGCGATAAGCAGATAGCCGACTATAGCCATATTAAAAAAATGATGAGGAAGGGTTATTTTTCCGTATCTGAATAAATAGAACGTAATAATTAGAGAGGAAATAAGAATAAATATTGAAAAAGGGGCAACTATACCATACATCGCATATACCAAACCATTTATGTTTGAGAATATGATACCTGCCATTATATAGAAGCTAATAGTTAATAATGTTGATTTTTTTATCATTTCTTGCATCCTAATGTGCCGAAGCCACTACCATAATGAGTAGATAAATAAATGTTTTCAATGTATTAGACTTTATTCAGAAAAATTTTGTATGCAGCTAAATTGTCTTTTTCCGATACTCTTCCCCTATTTTTCGCCCTCCCGATAGCTATCGGGATAGGGTATGCGGCTCAAAATGAGGCTCGATTATCGAAAAAATACAAAAGTTCCATGCCTACAAAATATTCCTAATAAAGTCTATTTTTTTGTGATTAAAAGGAATTTTTTTACTTTACAAAAAGCCGTAATAATAAAATCTCAGTACATTGTTTATTAAATTTCTTATCGTTTTTGACGTTTATTTTGAAATGAATCGAATCAAAAATGACGCGAATACTCACTGTATTTAAGGATTTTTTGGTGAAGAGTCATTTTAAAAGAAATACTCAAAAAAGTAAATAAATTTATTAAACAGTGTACTTAGAGTCATACCCTTCCACAATTATAAAACTTTACATCCATTGTTTGTACCACAGCATATACACCAAGACCAACCAAAGCCAAATATGCTCATCTTTATCACTTTTAAAAAAGTCATCCCTTTCTTTCATTACTAATTTTACATTAAATATGCCCACTTCGCGAAGCGTATCTTCATTGATGTAATCTGTAATAAAATGTTTCAAATCTCGCTTCAGCCAACGCATTATCGGTACGCTAAAGCCTTTTTTGGGGCGTTCCATCATAGATTTGGGCAGATATTGGTGTGTAATATTTTTAAGAATATATTTAAGTACACCGTGCTTGTATTTTTCATTAGAAGGAATACGTGCGGCAAATTCTATGATACGTTGGTCAAGAAAAGGCTCTCTTCCTTCTAAAGCGACAGCCATGCTGGCGCGATCTGTTTTGACGAGAATATCGTCTGTGAGGTACGATTTATAATCTAAAGCAAGAATATCATTAAGAATATCCTTATTGTTTTTTAAATTGTGTTTGTCATAAGGCGTTTCAAGATAATTGAAAGGCACAGTCATCAGATAACGAATCTCATTATCTGACATAATCTGCCTTTGTAATTTGAACGATATCATGTCATCATAATTGTTAAAAAGCGCATTCATTTTATTTGCTTTTTGAACAATGTGTTTGTTCAAGGTATCTGCACCACCACCTGCGCTTCGTGCAAACGCAGAGGAAAGATAGGCAATCGGCTGATGTAAAGCAGTCGGTATTTTTCTCATCCTTTGTTGTCGCTTCATAAAACGAACGTAGCGACTATATCCCGCAAAAATCTCATCGCCTCCATCTGCGGAAAGAGCTACCGTGACCGACTTTCGGGCTATTTCGCTGACCAACATTGTCGGGATAGCCGAACTATCTCCGAAGGGTTCGTCATAGTAAAATGCTAATTTGGGGATCGTTTCAAGCGCTTCTTTTGCCGTACAATAATACTCCGTATGATTCGTCCCCAGATATTGTGCCACCTCTTTGGCATAAGTCGCTTCATTGTATTCACTTTCGTGAAAACCAATCGTAAAGGTATTAATTTTTTGCGTACTATTACGCTGAAGTATCGCCGTTACAATCGAACTATCATAACCTCCACTCAAAAATACACCGACGGGTACATCTGACACCATCCGATATTGGAAGGCAGAACTCATCAATGCTTCCATTTGCTCCATTATTTCCGCTTCCGAAAGATTAAATTTCGGTAGATTATAATAATCGACGACATCCCAATATTTATGCTCTTTGCAATCTTGGGTAGCGAGGTCAATTTCAAGATAATGACCGGGGTTCACTTTTTTACAATTTTTAAAAATACACTGCTCGCCGATAATATAGGTAAATTGAAAATAACAACTCAAGGCATCGTAATTAAGTGTTTTGTCAAAACCTTCTACTTGATGGAAAGCTTTTAGTTCGGATGCAAATAAGAGTTGTCCGTTTTTTTGATAAAAAAACAAAGGTTTCACACCTGCTCTATCCCTGACGATATACATTTTTTGTTTTAATTCATCGTATAATAGAAAGGCAAACATTCCGATGAATCGGTGTAGGGCTTCCATGCCCCATTCCAATATAGCAGCGAGTACGACTTCTGTATCAGAATTTGTTTCAAATTTGTAACCCAGTGATAGCAGTTCTTTTTTGATTTCTTGGTAATTGTATATTTCACCATTAAAAACGAGGTGCAAATGACGATATTGCATAGGTTGACGCGCTCCAGAGGAAAGGTCGATGATGGACAAGCGTCGATGCCCCATACCGATGTGCGCATGAGGAGTCTGTCGGTATAGATAGTCTTTATCGTCCGGTCCACGATGCGCCATACAATTCGTCATGGATTGGAGCGTATCTGCGTTCAGTTTTTTATTAAAATCAATATAACCTGCTATTCCACACATAATTTAATACAATTAAATTTATTGCTTAAACATACTCTTATCTCTGTCTATTTTTTCGTAAAAATGGCAAGTGAGGTTGTATCTGTTCCGAGTTTTGTTTTCCACGGCAAGTTGCCGAAAGGAACAGCATGTACCATATCTTTATTTTCTTTTCTCAACCGTTCCACCCCAAGATAAGGTCCTGATATTGTTCTCGGACTGTCCTTCCATAAGATAGCATTATCAGGGAAATAATCATGTAAAAGAATGATGCCTCCTTCTGCAAGAATGTCAAGCGACTTGGGTATCTCCAAATACACTTCAGTAGCTTTGTGGCTGCCATCCAAGAAGATGAAGTCATATTTTGGTCCATCGTAAGTTGCCAGATATTTTTTGGAATCTTGGGCTATGAATGTCACCTTGTCAGCACAGCCTACTTCTGTTATATTTTGGCTTGGGGCACTTTTTGAGCCATGGTTTATCCATGGTTTTGTTGTGGGGTCGTTAACATTTCGAATATCCACTGTAGTAAGCTTTGCATCAGGTTTATCTTTTTGTGCTAGCGCAATATGTACCGTTGAACAGCCTATAAATGTACCGATTTCAAGTACATTTTGAGGTTTAAAATGCTTAATAAGATAAAATATGGCTTGCTGATCGCCAATATTTACGCCTCCTGTATCTTCAGGAAGTCCTAAGTTTTTTACTACCGGGCGTATTGCCTGATATTCTGCTTTAAGGTCTTCATTGTTGAATATTTGGGACAAAGTTTGACTATCAATTTTTCGCAAAGCTTCAAAGTCACATGTTTCAATGGGAAGTCGGTTGAGTTTAGATGCATCTTCGGCAGCACGCAGCTTGTTCGATATATTAACAGGTAGTATTTTTTTTAATATTTTTTTCATGAAATTTCAATTCAATAATAGGTTTCAAATTTAATTCTTTGATTGTATTTTTTTGCGATCATTAGACTTTACTAAATACAAATTCATTAATTCCCTTTGTATTGACTGTTCTGATTTTTTCTACCCGAAAGCCTCTTTTTTTGTGAAAATCAATGATAAATTCAGGTGTAGCGACTTCATAGGGCAAGCCTCCCAACCAATCATACCAATCATGTACGATAGACATGCCTCTTCTTTGCTTGTACTCCTCATACCTTTTGAAAGGATTTTTTAGTCTCAATATGTCTGAAAAAAATCCTCGTATGAAAAAATACGTTACGAATATGGATACAATCAATGCTTTACCAAAAATGTTTTTGTTATACATTTCTTTAACCTTCAGCCAAAATTTCGACTGTTTGCTTTCATTGTATATACCGATAAATAGTTTTCCACCGGATTTGACAGGAAGTGTTGCGTTGCTAAGTGCAAGTTCCATGTTACCTGTATGATGCAATACTCCCCATGAATAAACAACATCAAATTCACCTAAAGACGCAATATAATCTTTATCTAGTACAGAGCCTTCTTCTATTGTCCACTTGGACTGAGGGTGGAATTTTTCTTTCAAAAATTTCGCACATGCTACCGAATCAGGGTCAAAGTCCAAAGAATACACATCAGCACTCAAGTTCTGCGCTGCGAGGCTGAACAATCCGCTTCCACAACCTATATCCAAGAAAGTTTTGTTATTCAGATTTTCACACTCCAACATTTCCGTCAATGAATCTTCTGCAACACGGATGCGTTCACCGTCCAAATTGCTTAGAAAGGCATTCCAGTTTTTTCCGAAATTAAATCTTGTTCCTTCCTTGACCTGTTCTTCAAATTTTTTTTCAATTGTCATAATGTATCTTTTTTTTCGAACTGTTCTTTCAGTAGCAATTGACCACTCTGTTGCAACTCTTTTTTGAATGCTTCTTGAAAATGCTCTGCCTTAGTGAGTCGCCACCAAAGTGGAGGCAATGTATTCTTTTGTTTAAATTTATATCGCAGTCGTACAGCAAGATTAGTAATTGGAGGAAAATACTTAAATATAAAATTAGCAAGTTTAATAAAAATATTGGAATGTTCTTTTTTTGCAGTCGTAAAGCTAGTATTTTGAATATTGCGTTTTAATTGCTCCGTTTTAGGGGATCCCTCGTAATCTATAAAAGTTTTTATATCATTGAGATTCGTTTCAAAGTCTTTTTTCAGGGACTGGTAAGATATTTTTAACACATCTTCATTTTGGAGTAGCCTATCCGCTTGTCGATAAAAATAATGATAAAACATAGCACCAGTGATACCTGCAAATTTCTTTTTCCATGGAGTGTTCCGACGAATTCTGGCATCTCCAATCATATTGATATAAGAATCAATGTAACTGTTGAAATCTCTTTGGATGTTAATATATTTTACGGACGAATAACGTTTGTTAAGTTCGGTTTTAAAAAAAGTCAGTTCATCTTTATCTTTTAAAAAATCAAAATTCAATTTAATCACCCAATAACGATGGTTTTGTTTTCTGGCAAAAGCATCAATCATCGTGAAGAAAAAATCGTAAAAATTCGCAGGTAAAAATTCTCGAAAATAAGCTTGGTCACCTTCCAACACTTTAAATATATCACCCTTAGAGTAGGTCTCTAAACAGTTGATATAATTATCAAGATTCTTAAAATCCCCCCAATACTTGGCGTTTTGATAGATGTCAGTCTCACAAAAACCATAGTGCAACTCATGGCGTGCTGTTGCGATGTCAAAGCACTGTGATAGTATATTCCCCAACCACGTAGTACCATTACGATTAAACCCGACAATCAAGATGGGCGTAATGGAAGAAGATGTAGGATGTTGATTCATACTAAGTAGTCAGTCAAGTTAATAATGTCGAGTGAATTTGAGTGAAATTTGGTCGAATACGAGGCGGAGGTTATTAGCCATCGGGACGGCTGATGTTCTCCAACAGCCTGTCCCGCAACTTGATTCGGGAAAGTAATCGGGCAAATTGGCGTAATTTTCCTGATTACTTAATCAAAAATTAGTTGCTTCAGTTTTTTCCCAATTCTATTAACATCAAAAAACGCAGCTGTTTTAATTGCATTTTTCGTTAGTTGATTTCTTCTGTTGTCATCATCAATTAGGGTGTCTATTGCTTTCTGGATAGTTTTAGTATCGATGACATCAACAACTTCAGCGCAGTCGTGCTTTCTCAAAAACTCAGTCAAAAATACATTTGGTGGACTATGTGCGAGTATAGGACGGTTGGAGTACAGTAAAGGTATCGTCCTTGTCGGAAAAATTGTTTTATATTCTGCTTCCGATTGTCCGCCCGTAAAGCCATGAGGTAATAACATAATATCAAATTGGGGCAACATTCGCAAGAACTCACTCCAAGCTACAAAACCATACAAATGCACATTATCGCCTTTTATATCATATATATCCAGAAAGCGCGGGTCGCCGGTAAAAATATGTAACTCATAATTCGGATTCGCAATGATGTGCCTAAAAAGACGCATTGAGGCATCTATACAAGAGGCATTCAGGCTGCCCGAAAACATGAATTTGATTTTTCCATTTGGTTTTGGTACTAAAGTGTGGGTGACTTTGGGAATAACAAAACCATGCTCCAAAGGCTCGAAATTCACAGTAGGGTATATGCCCTTATAGTAATCTCGTAACCCCTCACTCATAACAAAATTAATAGTAGCATGATCAAAGAAAAGAGGTTGCCAGCGTGCGGCTATCTTTTTCCAAAACCCTTGCCGATTGTCCAGATAAGTATTGTGAAACCAAGTGTAAAAGGGCAAATCCAATTGCTTACTAAGTCGATAAGCAGCATACATCAAAAACTCATCGGGAAAAACAGAAAATATCTTTGTGCATTTTTCTTCTTTTGCTATCTGTTTTAGCTGACCGATAATATGAGGAATGGCAATAAAGCGTCTGTATTTGTTGGTGCGTCCTTTGGGAGGCAAAATAGCTTTCAGCTGATAAAGACGAGGTAGATATGAGTCCCATTTTTGAGTATTATCTATGACATGCGGACGACCAACTAGTATGACTTCATCTTTTTTGAAATAGGTCAATAAATTATTCAATACAGCAATACTTCCTCCTGTTCCGGGAAATACCCAACCTGTTATGATCATTATCTTCTCTTTCTTCATAAAAATGTCGGGACTGATTTACCTTACTTTCAAGCTTTTCCATACATGCTTACATCTTTCTATTGCCCAAGCAATGTCGCTTCTTTTTGTAAAAAAAAGTTCGCTCAAATTATTGTTTATTATTTTTTTATAAAAATACCAAAACACAATTGCGCCCAAAGCATAACCAATTGAAGCACCGATAGCTGCTCCCAAGATACCCATTCGCGGGATGAGTGTCAGGTACAAAATAATGCTCACAATAGAGCTGATAATCTGTACCTTATTGGTAATGTCAATATGCCCGGATGCTGTAAATAGTTTGGCGAGCAGCTTGGTACTGACCATAATCAATGTACCGGGCAATAGCACCAGAAAAGGCAAAATAGCTCCTTTGAAATCATCGCCATAAACTAAAGGAATAATATATGGTCCGACAACTGCCACCAGAAAAGTGCAAAGTAATAAAAAACTCAGCACAATTCGGTGTGTTTTTTTGACTAATTCGAGACTTGCTTCTCGGTCTTTATCGCCTGCTACACGGTTATAAATAACCTGACCAAGCGCGGCAGGAATAATCCAGACCAGTTCGGAAAGCATAACGGCAATGCTGTAATTGCCCAGTGCTTCGGCACTCGCCACGACACCCAGTATGAGTTGGTCGATACGGGTATTGGCAGTGATGGCGATGTTGCCAAGCCAGCCTTTGAAGCCATAAGTGTAGCTTTTTTTTATAAAATCAATGTTAAGTCGAAAAACGGGGCGGTATTTTTTCCAAATATTGTATTGTTGGATAAGGATAAGTGTTGTGACACCTACCAGAAGACCAACTAAGCCACCACGTATATTGTTTTCCGAAAATAAAATAAGCAGTACAACACAGATAGGCACAATGATTTTTCGGAGAATTTGGAGGAGGTTATCCAATTTGAACCAAGAATCCGCAAGAATGGATCTAGCTGAAAACTGAAATATCGTATTGAGAAAGATGAGGCTTACAACAATAAGGATTTCTACATATCCGATTCGTTCACCTGTTTTTCCAAGATACCCAAAATACCATACACTCGTTATAATAGCAGCAATGAATGTCGCTTGTAATAAGCTTACAATGATATTGCTCAGGGTTGTTTCTTTTACATTGAATGCCTTAGTTCCTATTTGATAAATTATTCCTGCTCCATAGCCAAAGGTCAGTATTGGAATAAATAAAGAAGAAAGCAGTACCACATAGGAATAAACCCCCTTTCCTTCTACACCCAACATTCGCGCAATGAGTACGGAAGATATGATTCCTAAAGGGAAAAGTGCGAACTTGGTGATTAAGTTTTGTGCAGCAAACTTGGTGGAGGAATTTTTTTTAGACATTTAGCAGCGACTTATTTTGTGCCGTATAGCAAAAGACATAGTTCAGTTCCTTTCGGAGTTTCTAAAAGCGGATAGTTACCTGTTTGTTTCTTTTTTTGATGGGTTTCGATGTAATCTTTCAATGCCTTTTGATAGTTGGGAGATGTCTCGTCAACCACCAACCAGTATGGATTATAAGCAATGCACTTTAGATTATCGAAACCTATTTGTTTACAAATTTTCAGATAAAAACCTGCCTGATATGTCGTGCGAACCATACCACCTGACTTGCTTTTTTTATTTTTCCCTAATAAGGTTTTGACGTAATGCTTGAGAATAGAAATGGGGTTATATTTCATCCTTGTGGCGATAGAGTGACTGAATGGCTGTGCTGGTACTATCGGCATAAAAACCATGCCGCCAGGCTTGAGCAAGCGATAAGTTTCGCGCAGTGTAGGCGAGGGGTCGTCAAAATGTTCGAGCAAACCAATATTGTAAATGCA
>Ga0209187_1001597_pt1 | contig 25139 bp, 19 predicted proteins | sample BantaG_FD_187430 | JGI IMG/M metagenome (GOLD analysis project Ga0209187, IMG submission 187430) | Marine algal microbial communities from Bantry Bay, Ireland - BantryBay_4 metaG (SPAdes) (version 2) | ecosystem: Host-associated > Algae > Red algae > Unclassified | place: Bantry Bay, Ireland...
TCGCAGGATCCGTCTGCATGCCTATATTATTGGACGTCAAGCCATCGGCAGGCCCCTCGTTTGCGACAATGTCTGAACCAAAACTTATAAATTGTACTACTTCTCCAGTAGGATTTACCAAAGCAATACCGGTATTATCATCCGCGAAAATAATGACGTCCACAATGATAAAATTTAAACCATTTCCGATAGTCTGTGTTGGTGAACCCTGGAGAACATCCTGCTCCTGGCCCTGGCCCTGGTTATCCTCAATAATCTCCCCGTTCTCGTTATATGGTATTAATTTCCAGTCGGTCAGGTCGGTAGTTACGGGGTTTCCGTTCTCGTCGGTTTCTACGGGGGTTACAATCTCAATACAAGGTGGATCGGATGAATAATTAACCTCGTTGATGTAAGGGTCAGTTTGGCCAACTAATGGAATTGCAAAAAGCAATAAAAATATAAATTGTATAAGTCTAATCATGTGTAAGAAGCTTTTAGGTTTAGGTCTTGTTTTTTAGGTAAAATAGGTCAATTTCTCGGACCAAGGAGATAGAATTAACGACTTCACTAGGTTAAGCTAAATAGAATCAGGCAATTAACCCTATGCCAAGTAAGCGTAATTCAATCTTCTTTGTTCAGAAGATCACAAAAAAAAAGTTTTTGACTATTAAGGGAAGATATAAAGGTAAAAAAAATTATTAAATTTTCTAATAACGTAGAAAAAAAAGGGAAAATCTTCAGATTGGTAATTTCAAATAAAAATTTACTTCTGCTGAGCACTAAGCGGTATTTTATAGGCTTTGATCAATTCAGAAAGGCGTCTATTCAGATCCTGTAATAAAGTATCTGAATGCGTATTTTGATAAATATTTTCAAATTTTTTCACATATTGCTTCTTTCCGCTACTTAGCCACATAGAAATATAATAAATAGCATTAATTGTTAGATCATTGACAGGATGAACATTTTGGTTTTTCATTTGCTTTTTATACCGCTTAAAATTAATACTGACTTGTTCATAATCAGACAATTTAAAATAGGCCGTACCAAGAATAGAATAGATGGAACCGGTATGAAATGGTAATTGTTGGAAAGAAACCAATACGCCATTTAATCTGGTAATCGCTTTTTGAATCATGGCCTGATTTCCACAAAGAGCGAGCAAGGCAGACAGGGTACACACATTGATATATCTCAAAGCATAAGTATCCATTAAATAATCATTGTCAATAAATTTCTCCAGTTTTTCATTGATTTTTAATAATTCCTGGTTCGCTTCTTCGGTTAGGTTTTGTTCTGCCTGTTCACAATCCACTAAATATAAATGCTCCCGGGCAAACATATTGGTTTGGATGGCCAACATGGCAATTTCCGGTGAATTGATAAAACTCTTCCAGTATAACATTACCGAGCTATCATTGAGGAGTTCCAGCGTATAGGCATGTGCCTTTTCCACCGCTCCCTGATCGTTCCAAAATTTCAATCTAAGATAGGCCAGGGGATGTTTTAGATCAAAAAGGTAAGGAAAAATAAGGGTTTGATTTTTCTGCAGAAGCAAGTCGGTTTTTTCTAAAATATCCAGGGTAGCATCTTCATAAAAAAGTTTATTTCGGCTAAAATTTAACAAAAAGCAATAATAATAACCACTAATTATTCGTATCAAAATACAATAGTGATCAAAATAATTTTTAAAATATCTTTCCCCTAGTTCAATATCAGATTTCGAGGTATTTTCTTTTTCCTTTAAATTATAAATGGTATAAAAATGGGTATGCAAAGTATTAAGATCCTCCTTGCATTTCAAGAGTTCCAACACACGCAATTGATAACGCATCGCACTACGGGTGGACTCCGTCAATCGACTTTGTTGAATAAATATCTGGCAGCACTGCATCTCCGTATCGAAGTCTTCCTTTTTCTTGGCTACATCCATCACAATTTCCAGGAGAATATTCGCACGCTTTAATTGTCCACTATTAATGAGTTGTTGTACACGACTGATATTATTCTGAAGGTAGGCTGGATAATTTTTTGATAGAAATGCAGTCATTTGAAAAGTATAATGCGCCAATTGAAAAAACTTCTTCTTCGTTTTTTCACTGGTATCGGAATAGACCGCCTTGCAAAAAAATTCTGTTGACTGCTCCTTTTCAATGTCGCGATCAATAACATCTATCAACGCAAGTGGATAGAAAGATCGCTTGCTGAACTGTTTTACATGTTCATAAAACACCTTATAATGAAAATCATCCAGCGACTTAATTACTTTTTCAATGGTCAGCATATTGGGTTTCTGTAGTAGACTGGTCGGTATAGCTCTCCAGATTATTTAAGGATATACAAGAGACTTTATTCTAAATAATTTAGTATAGCTCAAAATTGATCTTTTGTTCCCACTATTTTAGAATAAAGTCTAGGTAAGGAATGAGTTACTAATAAATTTACGTTTTTGGCTTGATCTTTTTGCCGCTAGTCTCGTTAAAAAGCCTCGTGATAGCGCGGCTATGGTTGCCCGACCGTTCCAGTTCCTTCACATGGTTCAGTCATGTTTTTTGCCTTACTAGCAACAAAAATCTCTAACCCAAAATTCTTAATTTATTTATACCTCATTCCTAATTAAATTCATTATGTAAAATTATTTAAAAAATTCATTACACAAAATTAATTCCTCAATAATTCTCCGCTTCCGTTACCATATCCGAATCCATTCCCAACCGCAAACCTGAAAAAATGGTGTAAAAAAAACTGTCTCATAAGTTTTTTACCTATGAGACAGCCTCGACGTTTCGATTGATAAAACGAATGATTAAGCGATCATCTGATCAAAATATATACCGAACGGCCAAAGATCCATAATCTCCCGAAAATCCATTCCCAAACCCATTAAGAAAGAAATTAGGAACCCAATCAAGCGAGATATTAACGGGTACATCCTCAAAGGTATAGTCCACCCCCAGGTAACCCTGAATAGCAAAGGAAGAACCGCCTTCGAGACCTACAAAACTATCCTTAAAATTATAGGTAGTCAATCCAGCACCCGCTCCATAATACCATCTTAGGCCTCCAAAATTATCTTCCAACAAGGAATTATGAATTTGGAAAGCGGCGGCTACGTTAAAGGTTCGAAAACCGGAAAAACCTCTCGTACCTACGATACCTTCGACAGCAGCCTTTTCAGATACAAATTGCTTATAGGTAATAGAAGTCGGGTAGCCCAGACGAATACCAATGGCTTTAGACCAGGATTGAGCCGTGGCTTCCTGGCAAAAAAATGCGATGCAAAAAAAGGAAAGAATGGTAATCTTTTTCATAATTGTTTTTTTGGAGTTTTAAAATAAAAATAAACTTGGCGACAAACATCCTATTTTTTTTTGATTTTTGGGAATGTCTACGCTTCAATTTTTCCAAAATTAAGAAATTATTAAACTTCCTATTATAGCAAAATTTTGAAAAGTTAAAATTTCAGTATGCATACCCATGAGTAAATAACCTGATTATTTACGTCCTTTTCGTCCCTTTTTCCTTTTATCATGTTGCTTTTTTCGGATGGCCCGCTCGTCTCTCGCTTTGGCCTTCTTCCGCCACGGAGCATCTTTTTGCCAGTCTCCGGCCATAATACAACCGTAAGGTAAAATTTTGTCTACGACGGTACCCAGGTTAAATTCTTCCATCTGTTCCTGCACGTTTTGCGCATCTTTATAGGCGCTTGGCAATTCGGAAATATCAATATGTCCCGAAAAAAATCGAACATCGAGCCCTTTGGTTTCTTCGGCAAAAACTTTATTTATTTTCTGGTCTGCTTTGGTCTTTCGATGGGCCGTCCGACTAATATTTCGTCCTGCCCCGTGGGGCGCAAATCCGAGATTTTCTGTCGTCGTTGCTCCTTTGACAATCAATACTGGTTCGCGCATATTCAAAGGAATCAACCGCAATCCGTCGGCACTATCGGGCACAAATTTATTAGCCAGTGGTGTCGCACCTTTGGCGTGATAAAATAAATCTTCGTCCTTAAAAACAAAATTATGTTCATTCCAAAAACGGCCTACGGGATCAATCCGCAAGCGACGACCAGTAACGTCGTGCAGGATTCCGTGATTGTATTTGGTCCATTCCCGGATGACTTGCAAGGCGTCCCAGTAAGCCTTTCCATCTTCGCTATCGTAGGGAATCCAGGCGTTGGCGGGGTTGGTTTGTGGAGAGATTTCTTTACGAAATTTTTCGGCTAACCGCATCCCGTCGCGGTAAAGAGAGGCGCCTAATCCGCGACTTCCATGGTGGGTTACCAGAATGGTTTCTCCGGTAGATTTCAGTTGTCCTACGTACAAAAAATGGTTGCCGTCTCCCTGCGTACCGAGATGTTTTTTAGCTAAAGAAACACTTTTTTCATTATTTAAAAATGGATTGTTTTTCATTCGACTCCGAATATCTTCCGGCAGATCAAATAAATCTTTTCGACCACCCGGACCAAAATGGGTAACGCCGTGGGCTTTGTCTAACACTTTTTTAGGGTCAATTTTTCCAAGGTTGGTCATCATCACCGAACAGCAGATATCTGCACTGTGCATGGCCGGATGAATCGCATTTTTGGCCGCCACAATCCCTCCGACAGGAATCTGTCCGACGGGACCGGTGGGACAAGCATCGGGCATGACGGCACCGCTAACCAGAGTCGGTGTCTTCATTAAAGCGTCCATCGTCGCAAATACTTTTTCGACATTGGCGTTCTCGGCAGGAGAAGTAGCCCGAATGTTTTTATGGTAGTCAATCGGCGTATCATACGGCTCGATTTCCGCTGGAATTTGGGAACGGACGTAGTCGAACAGGGCTGCTCCGGCTAACTGATGCTGGTTGCAGTAGGCGACTATTTTCGGGAATCTTTTATTCGGTTTAAAACCTAATTCGATGAGCGTTTTTCCGGTAATCATTTTTTTTGAGTTGGGTGACGCAAGGAGAATTTATGTTCACCCTGACTTTAAGTAGTCCGGAAATAATACATTTTTTTTTACGGAATGGTTCCTTGCTAGTGAAATTTCATCAAAGTCGTTGAAATTATTCGTTCCATTTTTTCAGGTTGTTTGAATTCTCTTCGATATAAAAATCATTGCTTATTTTTTTTGCAATTTTAAGAGATTTTTCCGCAGCTTCAATCGCTTTGTTTTGTGCTCCTAGCGCGGCAAGTATTTCTGATTTCAATAGATACTTATCTGGTAAATAACGATTAGAATGATCTGCATTTTTCAACCAATCTTCAAAAGCAGTTCCATTTTCAGTTATGATGATGGCTTGATTAATGGCTTCTAGCGCCTCTTGATGGAGTTGCTGTTTTTCAAAAAATATAAAAGCGGCAGCGGCATAATCACTTGCCAGCACCTTTCTTTCTTTTGCAAGCCGATCATGGAGAATCTGGTTGGTTGGAATTTTAATAGGAATTGGCACATAAGTATTTTCCCAGCTAATAACCAGATCGACGGAATTCATTTTTAGATTGTTAAACAAAATAGAAAACGTTTCTACAACCTGATCTACGGTAATGGCAGGAACCATAATTTTTGCTTTAATATTTGTTGGATCAAGTTGCTCGGGAACACCATATTCATCTAGTTCCGTATGGAAATATATTTCCCATTTATCAACCCCAGGTTTTGTAAAAACAGTGTAGGTACCGGCCTCCAATTCATCATCTCCAATCATTATTTTATCATGAAAAACTATTTTAGTATTTTTATTGGCCCCAGTCCGCCATATTTCATTATAAGGAACCAGGTCGCCAAAAATTTTCCTGCCTCGCATGGATGGGCGTGAATACACCAAAGTGAAATCAACGGTCCCAACTTTAGTTTCTATTTTTTGTAGCGGACTTAAATGTGGGTAACCAATTTGTCTTTCTTGCGCATTAATTTGCAAAAACAGGAAGGCGAACAAACCGAAGAGTAATGACTTTTTCATATTTGAATTTATGGTTGCCGTAACTGTATTATCCAGCTACGATAAACGTGACGAATAAATACTGATTTTTAAAATGTTTACTTTACTTTTCCCAAAAGCGTTAAAAAGGGTGCTGAGGCGCCTTGCATTAGGATTGAATTTATTTAAAAATCTTAATCTCATCGCTGCCTATCCGGGTTTGTATCGGACAAAAATAGGGGGGAAAATATCGACTTAAAAGAAAAATGGGATGGAAAAAGGAGGTAGAATAGAGTGGAAAAAGGGACTAGACCCCCTCCGGGGAGTTGGAATTAGAATGGGAATTAGAATGGGAATTAGAATGATTAACCTCTCAACCTTCTGGCTATCTATCTACAATATTGCTAAAGGCAAACCTCACAAATAGCAGTCTTATAGAGTAAATGAGCAAATTCTAATTCAAATTTCGATTCATATTCATATTCTAATTCCCATTCATATTCCCATCCTGTTTTGCAAGAATTTGCGCTTCTTTTCGATTGGAGACTCCAATTTTTGAGTAAATCTTGTTGATATGGGTTTTGACGGTGCTAAGTCCAATAAATAGATCACTGGCAATCTCTTTATTGGATTTTCCTTCGCTGATGAGTTGAAGAATTTCCTTTTCTTTTTGGGTCAAAAGATCCTGGATAGGCAAGGGTTTAGGTGGAGCGGTCGGCGTATTTTGCAGCGCTTGTAGACGTTGCTGCATTTGATATAATTTCCAGGACAACCCTATAATTCCAAAAAAAAGCAATCCTAAAAGTAGCTTTATCCAACCAGAGGTGGCTACTTCTTCGTTGGCATAATATCTAATTTTTAGTAAGTAGTTTTTAGTATAAATAGAATTGGGTAATTCAGATTTCAAGCGTTTTCCAAAGTTCTCATAGAACGCAGGATTTGCGTCATAATATTCGTCAAAATCAGTATTATTAATTGCGGCCAGTGCCACCAAAGTACTGCTACAGGTATCTGTAAAATTTTTTAAATCGGTATAAAATTTATCTTCCGTAAACTTAAGTTCCGTTGGGAATTTTATCCGGTGAAAATAGAAACTGGGAAAAACAATATCGGCTAAATCGTGCATCAAATGATTGTCTTTATCCCCTTTAATTTCGTAAGAACCAAAAGGAGCAATAGATTCAGGTTTTGCATAAATTTCAACAACATCCCCCTTTTCTAACAGTACATGTACAAAATTATGATCATCGCCTCCTCTATACAAACAAGCATCATAATCATTATTTTGCTTTTTCATCAGGTACAACCGATAAAATCTTTTTTCTTTGGGAAGATTATTTCCTTTTAACTCAAAACTCCCATCGCTTTTGATGGGAGCAGTATCTAAAATCATATCCGGACTGGTCCGATAATAGTCACTTAACTTTTTGACCGCGGCTAAAAATATTTTGGGTTGCCACTCTTCGTTAATGTTGACTTTACCTTTGATAGAATACTCAGCTAAAAGAGAATTGGTGAGGAAAAGCAGGGTGATCAATATAATGGCTCGTGAGAACATAGATTTAGTTTTTGTACACTGAATAAGTTGCTGTGCACTTGCAGTGGAAGTTAAGAAACTCGTCTATCAGCATAGTAGTACCCAAAATTCGTTATTTTTTGGGAAGTTGTTGGAGAAATTTTATAGAAATAAATCGTTTTAGATTTATACACCCGCATCCTTTACCTAATCCTCAGATCGGACAGAAATTCTAAAACCATTTCTTGTCCTTTTTTATCAAATGGAGAAATCTATTTTTATTTTAATCTAAGAGAAAATATTATCTGAGTAAAATAATGACCTATATTTTAAATTTACTACCCTATTAAATTTTCCATATCTTTGCCTTCCTTATTTCAAACTAAAAGTCAACACATGTCCGACCGTATCTCTATCCATATCGAAAACCATGTCGCCGACGTCCGCCTCAATCGCCCCGAAAAAATGAATGCCCTGGACGAAGAAATGTTTCAAGCCATTATTGCCACCGGTAAAACGCTGACTGACAATACCGCCGTACGTGCCGTCGTACTTTCCGGGGAAGGAAAAGCGTTTTGTGCCGGACTGGATTTGTCTAATTTTGATTTCAACAATACGGAAGGACTCGCTGGCAGTAAATTGTTGGAACGAACTCACGGTATCGCCAATAAATGGCAAAAGGTCGCTTGGCAATGGCGCGAACTTCCTGTACCCGTCATCGGTGCCATCCACGGGGTGGCTTTTGGTGGTGGACTACAAATCATGCTCGGTGCCGATATCCGTTATATTACGGCCGACACCAAACTTTCTATCATGGAAACTAAATGGGGCATCATTCCCGACATGGCGGGCACCCAAATTATGCGACATTTGATCAGAGAAGATATTGTTAAAGAACTCACGTACACCCATCGGGTATTCTCCGGTACGGAGGCGGTGCAGTACGGTTTTGCCACCCACGTTGTCGAAGACCCTCACGCCGCAGCGATGACCCTGGCTCAAGAAATTGCCAGCATAAGCCCCGACGCGATCGTCACCGCCAAACGCGTAATCAACGCAGCCCCCTATCTGAATCAGGAGGAAGGTTTACTCCTCGAATCAAAAGCTCAACAGGATATTTTATTAAAAGAAAATCAACTGGAAGCCGTCTTTTCGGGAATGCAAAAACGACCAGGAAAGTTTAAGGACTTTCGGTAAGCTTTCCGAACTCCGAAGGAAGCCCAGTTCAAACGCTTGCAAGCTTTGCGAACTTCGAGGAAGGCCTAGCGCAAATGCAAAAGTTCGTCAAGCGCCGCTGATTATTTTTTTTCTGCAAAAAAAGGAAGATGTCAAAGTCTTGGTACAATTTACACTAAAAAGTGTAGAGGTTTTTTCATGTTAATTTAACAACCTGGTGCATCAAGCAATAGCTTTACAACTTCAGCAATTTCAAGGAATATAACCTACCCAAACCATCTACAAGCTTAAGCAAATACATACCGGGTTCATAGGGGTGCATATTTATTTTATTAGAACCAGTTTCTGTATTGAGCAAAGCACCCCGAAGATCGTAAATCTCATAGGATGCTATTCTTTCTGAATGCACAATGTTGGTCCATCCCGTTGTAGGATTCGGATAAATCGTTGCGGTTGGTGCTGTGAGCAAAGCGTTAGTAGCGGTGATTTGAATTAGCTGGGTAGAAACCTGATTGGTATAAATGGGTTCGTTAAAATCAAAATAAATCTCGGCATCATTCAATATGGTGGTTCCGACATCCAAACCCTTTTTCATTTTAATCTGATAGGTAATAAAGCCCTGGGAGCCGGCAAGATCCGTAGTGCTATCAGGAAGATAGATACCGTCATAGTATATGCTCAAAGAATCTTTATTGGTAATTTCTGCCCGATAGGGATGACTGGAAGATATAATATCCAGGGTCGTCCAATCCAGGTTTTGATCAATGACGTTGGCTAGTCGTATATTGACGGCAGAAGCGGTTCCGGTATTTTGAAAACGAATCATATAATTTAAATAATTCATCGTGTCGTTGCGGAGATAATCTTCGTATCTCACTTCCGGTCCTTCAAATACGGTGATGTCGTTAGGATCGTAGGAGTTGACTAAATAATGACGATAGTTATAACAATTGTTTTCCGGTTGTATATCATCCGTGATCGGACCTATTGTTGCTTTAAAACGGATTATATCCAGATCATCGACAATTGGGGGAGGTTTAATGTTAAATTTAAGATTTATTTTTCTGGATTCAAATGGCCCCAGATCATCGAATACCCAGGTAAGCGTTCCGTCAGTGATCAACTCCGGAGCAACATTGGCGATTAGGTAATCCATCAATTCGTTATCAAATGTCAACATTATAGTATCAGAAAGCGTGGTAGTTCCCAGATTGCGATATACCAGTCGGTAAAAAACGTCAAATCCTGGCCTGGCCTCCTGGGTCAATCTAAACAGATGAACGGAAAGGTTATTTTGAATAGAATCCATCGTATTCGAATCGACACAATAGGTTAGCGTATCTTTTCGGCTTTGCTCCGTAATTTCGGATTGCTGTTCTACTGGATCAATGGTAAAACCCGTTGGTAGATTGGTCACCGTAGTGGTATAATTACCCAAAGGGACTTTGTTTAAAAATTGACCATTTCCGTTGGTGTAACTCGCGTAAATATTGGCCCCATCGATGGAAGAAACCAGTAAGCCCTCCACGGGATTGGTCGTGGTAGAGCAGGAATCCAGTGCCCCACGATTAACGTAGCCGGAGATAAAATTTTGGGGAGGCTGGGTATTTTTATAAAGAGATAAGATTTCTCCGCCTAGCTTGAAATTCACAATATCGTTCACCCCATCACCAGTAAAATCTGCGATATGAGAAATGGCAAGAGATTCTTCCTCCACAATTTCTTTTGCCGAACTCCACCGATTTGACTTATAACCCAAATTCTCGTACCAGACCATACCCGAATAACCCAAAAATAAAATATCTTCATCTCCATCATTGTCCAGATCTTTTACTTCCGAAAATCTGTGCAATGAGGATACGTTTGGCAACTCAATAATCTCAACTGGATCTTCAAACCCACCAATTCCATCCAGATGTTCAATCCAGCCGACCACCCCATCTGCGAAATAAACAAGGTCCAGATCCGAATCTCCATCTACATCACTCGCATGAACAGCCCACCACGAACCATTCCCATCATAAGTAATATTCCGTGTACCCGTAAATTCTCCAGTTCCAAATAAGTTTTCGCCCCATCTGATGGAATTCTCTCTAGCACCAACAATATCGGGATCACCATCCTGGTCCAAATCTACGATTATGGTGGTACTAAACTGAGATTCGATGACTATTTCTCCCTCGGCAAAAAATCCCCCAAGGTTTCTAAATAAAGTTACGTCTCGACCATTTCGAAAATTCAGAATAATGTCGATGGTACCATTTCCATCAAAATCCGCGGCGTTCAAGTATTGATCTGATCCCATATTATCGGCGATAAGATTTCCGTTTCCAAAATTTCCCAGCCCATCCATATTTTCAAACCAGAGCAATCTTAAATCACTCGCTCCGTAGGTAATCACATCCAGGTCACCATCACCATCCACGTCGGCATCTACTGCCGTCCGAGCATTTGCATAATCATAAATTATATTATGCTGCTGCATTCTGGACCCATCCCCGTTAACATTTTCGTACCAGTCTACTCTATCACTCCCCTGATCTGCAATTAAAAGATCCAAATCCCCATCGCCATCAATATCCGCCGAACGAATATCTTCGGCCCAACTCAACTGGGAATTTACATCATCAGTTCTTTCAAATGTTCCCTGCTGGTCCGTGTTGGTCAGCGTAATTATACTTCCTCTCGCATCACTCCCGATCACATCCAGGTCTCCATCTCCATCAATATCACCCACACTTAATCTTTGTTGAAAATACAGATCATTGGCAGATTGGTGAACCACTACTGGATTGTTTGGTCCCTGATTTTCGAGCCAAAAGAAGGGCGTTTCCTCAATAAAACCGGCCGCCAAATCAAGATCCCCATCGCCATCAAAATCTCCGGGTTGCAGATCGGTCGTTTCTCTGGGGTGTAGCATTATAGGCGAACTAAAAGTACCTCCGTCGTTTCGATACCATGCAATAGATTCGTATCCGGTTACAAGATCAGGATCACCGTCTCCATCGTAATCCAAAACAGTCATACGGTTCGTTCCACTCCCCAGACCATCCAGGTATACTTTTTCAAAATTCTGGTTTCCATCGTTAAAATAAATACTCATACCTATTCCACTCACCACAATATCAATGGCACCATTTCCATCAAAATCTCCAATACCCAAAGGATAAGAATCGGCCTGCTGCAAATGATCGCTTATTCTGATTGGATTTGAAAATGAGCCGGTTCCATCGGTATTCTCAGACCAGTACAATGGCTTTATAAAATTAGAAGCCGCACTAACTCCAAATACAACATCATTATCTCCATCAGAATCGAGGTCGACAATTGTGGCAGTAGAAACACCGACGGTATTAAAACTAGAATAAATATAGTTTAGTTCCGTAGAAATCACACCATCTCCCAAATTAGCATACCAGCCAATCAAATCACTGCTATTGGAAACGATCAGAATATCCAGCAGTCCATCACCGTTTAAATCTCCCACATCCAAACTGATAATACCAGAAAGATTATCAGCAATCATTTTTCGACTGCTAAAATATCCCTGACCATCTATATTTTCGTACCATACCAGCGCTCTGTCTCTCGCTGCTCCCACTACATCATTATCACCATCTCCATCCAGGTCCACCATTTTTACAAAATTAGTAAAGTGAGTAGAGGGAAAAACGCCTTCCACCAGGATTGATCGCTCAAATGAACTCTGCGCATTTATTGTTATGGCAATCAGTAGAAGGAAAACTGTATTAATTATACGTTTCATAAATATGGTAATGGATTATTGTTATAGTAATATACTTAATTTAACATAACTAAAACCATGCTGATCTTTAAAGAACTCAAGGAGGGTAGGTATGAAAGATAAGCTTTACGAACTTCGAGGGAAGCCCAGCGCAAAAGCAAAAGTTCGTAAAGCGCTGTAAAGTTCGTAAAGCGCTGTAAAGTTCGTAAAGCGCTGGTTACAAACTCCCCCCCTTATACAACTCAATATCCTCTTCTTTGATCAACTGCATCATCACCGCCTCATCTGCCGGTCGTACTTTCCCTTTTACGGCGACGACTTTACCCGCAAACTCCGTTTTGGGATCCTCGCTAAAATTGGCCAGATCCTTTTTTGAAATATAAAAAGAAAAAATCTGGTTCGGAAATTTTTTGTCCAGGTTAAACCACAAATTTCCACTACGACTATAACGGGTACTCACCACCGTTCCACAAACCGTAATTTCTTTGTTTACTTTTGCGTGCCGCTTGGCTTGTACGGTATTAAAATATCCAGCGGGAAGACTAGGCGGATAGATGGGTTCGACGTTTCCCTTTTTTACTTCTGGTAACCAATGCGCTTTATCGAGCGTCTTTTCGATCTCGGCTTCGTTTTCAATTTTATTAAAAAAATCCAACCCAGTCACTTCCTCTATTTCATCTATCGTCTTTGCAAAAGAGATCAGTGGATAAGTGGTCTTTTGATTGGGCATTAAAAAACCAATTGCTTTACCAGCCTTCAAATCTAATACTACTTTATAGTACATTTCAGGGATGGCCACTTTATTGATACTTCGCTCCACCGTTGGTAATCCCTCTTTTAAAACGGGTCCTGTAACAATATATAGTTGTGTGGTTAGATGGCCTTGAATATAGCCCCGCATCGTTCCTTCCAGTTCCGCCCAACTCTCCCGGTTAAAGTCCGGCCGCTGGGGTGACATATTGGAATAAAAATAACTTTCCGACAAGGCTTTTTTCGACCAGCGAAAATCAGCGGAAGGTGCCAGGTGTCCCCGATCAAATCCAAATCCGTCATACTCAAACGTTCCATCTTTTTGGGGATACTTTAAAAAATAATCCGCTTCTACTGCCGTCCCGGTAGTCACCAGTGGATCTTCTCGAAAATCATTGCTCCGGTGCGCCGTTCCCGAAATTACATCGGGCGTCAAAATATGAGCTACCCATTTCGCCTGTTCGTACGCTTCGGCGTATTCGAGGTATAGAGCACTGTGCTTGATATAATTTTCCGAAGGTAAACCGACGCCTTCCAAATCTTGATGAATTCGTTTCAATTTAACCGTTTCCACTTTATCTCGTAGCAGGTCTTGTTGAAGGGAAAGTTCTTGAATCTGATCTTCTAACACCTGTATTTCCGCATCAAATGTTTGACCGGAAAGCCCCAGGACAACCAGTAGTAAGCTGGCGATAATGTTGATCTTATACATAATATTAACGATTTTAAGAACGTGTCGAAATATTTATGCTGAAAGAGCAAAAGAATCAAAAATGTTTAGGTAACAAATTTAAGCAAATCAGCTATCAAACGAAAGTTTGGCCCTATTTGGTATCTTTATTTAGGAAGTTCTGTAAGATATCCACTAACGGTTGGCTTAATTTTTACGCTTGATTTATTAACTTTGTACCTTATGACCAATTTACTTGACTTCGAAACCGAACGACTCCGAATTTTGCCAATGACAAAGGCGGATGCTCCTTGCCTTTTAGCGTTGATGAATACCCCAAAATGGCTTAAATATATCGGTGACCGAAACGTACATTCGGTCGTGGACGCAGAAATTTATATTGCTGAAAAAATAACACCTCAATTTGAAAACATTGGCTTCGGAAACTATAAAGTGATCCGAAAATCGGACGGAAAATTCCTCGGAAACTGTGGACTCTACGACCGCCCCGGACTCGAAGGAGTCGATATCGGATTTGCCTTTTTACCCGCTTACGAAAACAAAGGATACGCCTACGAAGCCGCCCTCAAAATGAGAGATATGGGTTTTGAAAAATTTGGGATCGAGGTCATCTCCGCCATCACCCTACCCTCCAATCTGGCCTCCCAAAAACTATTGGAAAAACTGGGACTTACTTTCGTCAAAATGATCCGACTGATAGACAATGACGAGGAACTGATGTTCTATCAAATTCATAAATCAACGGCAGTTCTTTAAAGTGTGTCAGCGCGTAATCTTTCCATTACGTGTCTTGGCTGTAAGCCACAGAGGAACACAAGTGAGTAAAGCAAAATGACATACTTGACTGGATAAACCCCATAAACCAAACGTTTTATAAATCACTAAACATCCGATGCTATGTACTTATTAGGATATGATCTCGGTAGCTCTTCCATCAAAGCGGCCCTCGTAAAAGCAGCCACTGGCAAAACCGTGGCCATCGCTCAACATCCCGAGATAGAAATGGACATGATCGCTCACCAACCCGGCTGGGCGGAACAAGACTCCGACATCTGGTGGGAAAATGTTTGTTTGGTCACTAAAAAGTTATTGCGTCAGGCAGATATTTCAACTGCTCAAATTCAAAGTATTGGGATCGCCTATCAGATGCACGGCCTCGTTTTGGTTGACAAAAACCAAAAGGTGTTGCGACCGGCTATCATTTGGTGTGATAGTCGAGCCGTCGAAATTGGAAATCAGGCCTTTCAGGATTTGGGGCAAGAAAAATGTTTGAGCCATCTCCTTAACAGTCCCGGCAATTTTACGGCATCTAAACTTAGATGGGTACAGGAAAACGAACCGGAAATCTACCAGCAGATTGATAAAATTTTATTGCCAGGGGATTACCTGGCCATGAAGCTAACGGGAAACGCGGTCACTACTATTTCTGGATTAAGCGAAGGAATGTTCTGGGATTTTAAAGAAAATAAAATAGCCGACTTTTTATTGGATTATTACAAAATTAATAAAAATCTGATTCCTGAAATAAGGGATACTTTTAGTGACCAGGGACGGCTTCATCAAGCCGCTGCAAGGGCTACCGGACTCACCACGGGCATTCCCGTTACCTACCGAGCGGGCGATCAACCTAACAATGCTTTTTCACTCGGCGTGGTTAACCCAAATGAGATCGCCGCTACGGGTGGTACTTCTGGCGTAATTTATGGCGTCGTAGATCGTCCGGCCTATGATCCAGCCTCCAGGATCAACGGTTTTGCTCATGTAAATCACCATCCTCGACAGCAACGACTCGGGTTAATGCTTTGTATCAACGGCGCGGGCATTCAGTACGCGTGGCTCAAAAAACAAATGGCAGATCCAGGTATTTCTTACGAAGAAATGGAAACGCTGATGGCTTCCGTTTCCGTTGGCGCCGACGGTCTCCGCATCCTTCCCTTTGGCAACGGTGCCGAAAGAATGCTGGCTAATCAGCAACTGGGAGCACAGATAAACAACCTTCAGTTTAATCGACATACCCAAGCGCATTTTTTCCGCGCAGCACTGGAAGGAATCGCCTTTTCTTTTGTCTACGGATTTAAAATTTTAAAAGCATCAGGACTGGCACCCACGGTCATCAAAGTAGGAAATGATAATTTATTTCAATCAGAAATATTTTCGGTGACCCTCGCAAATTTACTGAATTGCAAAATAGAAATCATTAAAACCAACGGAGCAGCCGGAGCCGCAAAAGGAAGCGGAATCGGTAATGGCTACTACAAAAATTTTGCGGAAGCAGTCAATAAAAACGAGCTTGAAAAAGTCTATCATCCTGATCCGGAAGCGACCATTTATTTAGAAGCTTATCAGAAGTGGGAGGAGGATTTAGAGAAGTTAATTGGGTAATAAGATAATTTGGTTTACACCCCTTGAAGGGTATCCGTTTTTTTAATCGTGGTGCTGGCATAATCAACATCCGTTTGAGACGTATTACTGTTACCATTTGAGCAGTTACCGCTGCTATTTTCGTCTGACACGGTGGTCGTCTCTATGATAGTGGCCTCATACAAAAGCCGAGTGCTGATTTACCCCAAGTGTAAATACACAAGGCGTAAGCGCTTACTAAATATCAATCCAATCGATACCTTTAATTTTAGAACCATTTTCTACTTACTGCGTTATAAGTTCTTAATCGAATAACTCACATTATGTCCAAAATATCTGACCTCATCGGCAATACTCCTTTAGTGGAAATTCGCCGGATTATCAAAAAAAATAATGTACAAGTCTTTTCTAAACTGGAAGGCCAAAATCCCGGTGGTAGTGTCAAGGATCGGGCCGCCTTCGGAATGATTTCGATGGCTCTGGACAGGGGAGATATCAAAAAAGGAGATCATCTGGTAGAAGCGACCAGTGGAAATACGGGCATTGCGCTGGCCATGATTGCCTGCGAATACCAACTGCCTATCACCTTGATTATGCCCGAAAATTCTACTCAAGAACGCATCGATACCATGCGAGCGTACGGTGCAGAAGTAATTCTTACACCCGCCAAAGGGACCATCGAGTACTCCCGCTCGCACGCAGAAGAACTCACGCAGACCAAAGGCTATATCATGCTCAATCAATTTGCCAACGACGATAATTGGCGCATGCACCACCAGACTACCGGACCGGAAATTTGGCGCGATACCAACCAGAAGGTTACCCACTTCGTCTCCAGTATGGGTACCACGGGAACCATCATGGGCGTTTCGCGCTATCTAAAGGAACAAAACCCCGACGTACAAATCGTAGGAGTCCAGCCAAAAGATGGAAGTAGTATTCCCGGTATCCGACGCTGGTCACCAGAATTTTTACCAAAAATATTTGAGGCCAGTCGCGTCGACCAAATTATAGATGTCTCCGAAACAGAAGCAAAAACCATGATGCAACGGATGGCCAAAGAAGAAGGTATTTTTGCCGGAGTGAGTAGCGGTGGTGCCTTGGTAGCAGCCGAAAAATTAAGCCAACAGATCGACCAGGGATTAATCGTCTGCATCGCCTGTGATCGGGGAGATCGGTACTTGAGCTCGGGCGTTTTTGGATAGCCAGTTAGCCTGTTTGCTTGTTGGCCAGTTAGTTTCTCTTTAACATAAAATCACGTTAAAGAGAAGCCAGATAGCCTGTCTGGGCAACAAGCGTATGGCTAATAACTAAGCAGCCAACAAACAAATCAAGCAAATCCCTAATTATCGCTCCCCCCCTCAATGAATTTCATTAATTTTGTGCCTCAGCAGTAAAAAAACATACATGATTACCGTAGAAAAAATTCCTTTTGAAAAAGTACCTCAGCTAAGTGACCGCGATGTCGCCTACGTTGCCAATGATGAAAAGCTTCGCCCTTTCTTTAAATACCCCGTGACAATAGAAGCTTTTGCCGAGGTTTTTAAAGATAAAGCTAAAGATCAAACGGATCGGACTACCTTGGTAAAGGTTTTAAAAAAGCAATATTTACCGCTCTCTACCCCTTCTGCAGTTGTAAAAAATATTGAATCGCTAGCAAAGGAAAATACTTTTACGGTGATTACGGCTCACCAGCCGAGCCTTTTTACGGGACCGTTGTACTATATTTATAAAATAATTTCTACCATCAATCTGGCGCGTCAACTCAACGAACGCTATGCCGATTATCACGTAGTTCCGGTTTTTATTACGGGAGGAGAGGATCACGATTTTGAAGAAATTCAAAAAGCCAATATCTTTAATAAAACGCTCATTTGGGAAAACGAAGAATCTGGTTCGGTCGGAGCCATGAAAACGGATAGTTTAAAACCCGTCTTGGCTGAATTGAAAGACCTCCTGGGAACCAGCCCCCATGCGGTGGAAATCTACCAATTACTGGAAAGTGCTTATACGGAAAATAAATTGTATGCGAACGCAACTATCCAGATGGTCAACAGCCTGTTCGGAGAGGATGGTTTAGTGGTCGTGGGTATGAATGATCCGGATCTTAAACGAGGTTTCATTCCCATCATCACCGAAGAACTGGTCCAACAAAAGTCGCACGAACTGGTAGAAGCCACGAGTAACCAACTCAACGAGGCAGGTTTTAAAACGCAGGCTACTCCCCGGGAAATCAACTTGTTTTACCTGCGCGATCAAATCCGGGAACGTATTGTTTTTGACGAGGGACAGTATCACGTCCTGAATACAGATTATAAATTTAACGAAACCGAACTCCTCGCAGAAGTAAACCAGCATCCGGAACATTTTAGTCCCAACGTAGTCATGCGTCCGCTCTATCAGGAAAAAACGTTTCCCAATCTTGCCTACATCGGTGGAGGTGGTGAATTGGCTTACTGGCTGGAACGTAAAAGTCAGTTTGCACATTTCAAGATCAACTACCCGATGTTGATTCGTCGAAACTCCGTCCTTTGGCTCGATCAGGGAATAAGTAAAAAAATCGATAAACTGGATTTAAAAGTGGCCGATATTTTCGTGGAAACCGAATCACTCATTAAGGTGTTTTTGAAAAGAATTGCCGACGAACCGCTACACCTTAAACCAGAAAAAGAACAACTCGAAAAAATGTTTGATGATATTGCCGAACGAATTAAAGCCATCGACCCAACCCTCGAAGCCACTGTAAAAGCAGAAGGAGCAAAACAAATCAAAAGTCTCGGAAATTTGGAAGGCCGACTAATGCGTGCCGAAAAACAAAAACATGATGTAGCCGTTAACCAGATTCGAGCCATTAAAGATAAATTATTTTTTAGCAATGGATTACAGGAAAGAAGAGATAATTTCTTATCTTTCTACGTAAAATACGGCCCCGATTTTTTTAATATTCTAAAAAAAGAACTCGATCCGCTAGATAAAGATTTTGTGGTGATTAAGGATACTCCGTAGGAGGGGTTGAGGGGTTGAAACGCTTCGCTTGTTGAAGTGTTGAGTCGCTTCGCTTGTTGAACTTGCCTGATTGTTTCACGCAGACAGGACGTTTAATCTCAGGATCGTTTAAAAAATAAGTTATAAAGGTTTGGGTCGATATTCAATCAATAAAAAATTGATACTTTTAAAGATATACACATTAGATTCTCTGCGATTCTTTGGTCTCTGCGTGACAAACACTTTTTAGAGCAGACTCCATAGCCATCAGATTAAAAGATAAAACTACTGATTATCAGTCATTTAAAATTGTACTTAAATCTGAATTCATACTACTGGACATTTGCGAGTTTGAAGCTACTCCTTCACGTGTCTTGGCTGTAAGCTACAGAGAAGGCAAGGAGGTAGAAATTGGAAAAAATGTCCAGTAGTATGATGAAATTCTTATATAATTTCCTAAAATGATCAAAAATAGACCATATTTACTCTTAGTGCTCCTTACGATCAGTCTCGCTCTGACCGCCCAAGAAGTAGATAAATGTGGCTACGATTTACTATTAGAACAGAGCCTCGAAAGAAATCCTGCCATGGCCGAGCGCATGGCCGAAGTAGAAACCTTCACCCAGGAATGGATTAGCAACCAGGCAAACAGACCCGCCCAGACCCGCGAAATCATCACCATTCCCGTCGTCGTTCATGTACTTTGGAACGAAGCATCAGAAGATATTTCCAACCTTCAGGTCTATTCCCAAATCGGTATTCTCAACGAAGACTTTCGAATGCGTAACGAAAATGTAGGAGATATCCCCGATGATTTTAAGGCACTCGCCGCGGACGTTGGCTTTGAATTTTGCCTCGCTACTCTTACGCCCGAAGGAGACATTACCGACGGAATCACTCGAACCCAAACAGAATGGCCTTGTATCGGTGATTTTAATACTACGACAGAATCCGGTGTTCCACGCCTTTTCTACAGTATTCTTGGCGGACAAGATCCCTGGGATCCACGTCGTTATCTTAATATTTGGGTAGCCCCCACCTGTAATGCCTTTTTAGGTTTTGGTTTTAATCCAGGGCAATCCGATTCGCCGCAGGAGGATGGTGTGGTGCTTGATACAGACTATTTTGGCAATGTTTGTAACGACGGTCGCAATCATCATCTTGGTCGCACGACAACCCATGAGATCGGTCATTATTTCAATCTCAAACATATTTGGGGTAATAAAGGCTGTGATGGAGTAGATGACGACTTTGTAGAAGATACGCCTCCTCAGGATAATTTTCATCTCGGCTGCCCAACCCACCCATCGGTAAGCTGTGGTTCGGCGGATATGTATATGAATTTTATGGACTACACCGACGATGCCTGCATCTCTATGTTTACCATCGGACAACGGGATCGAATGCACGCGGCCATCAACGGTCCCCGTTCCGGACTCCTCAATTCCAATCGCTGCCTGTTTATTAATCAACCCAGACCAGATTTGGGAATTACTGTATTTCCAAACCCCGTAAGTGACTGTATTCACGTAGAATTTAACGCTAATTTTGACGACGATGTAACGGTATTATTGTATGATTCTTCCGGAAAACGGATCTACGAAGCCATCAATAACGCTTCTAATATTCGGAGTATCCCGGCTGATGGATTATCCCCAGGAGTTTATTATCTCCACCTAACAAATGGAAGTACAAAAGTCAGCGAACGAATTTTGGTGCAATAAAAAAGTATAAGTTTTAAGTTTTTTACAATAAACGATATACGATGAAAGAGAAACATGTTTAAGGTCTAAAATTTCCAAAACCCTGCTTCGCCAGAAGAGCGCACATTGTCCCGTCCATCGAAAGCCAAACACGTTAGCAAAAAAAGCCCATTGTCTGCCAATTTTTCCCCTCAATTCACCGTCACCCGCACATAATCACTAATCGTAATCATCTTGGCATCCTCCCCATCAAGATCTAAATTATCTTTATCATAGGCCGTAAAACGCAATAAATAACTTCCCGTACTTCCAAAAGTAGCCGTAGTCGTACGACCGTCACTATTTGAAAAATTGACATTTCCACTCCCCTCTTCTACCGTCCAGTCCACCTCCCATTCCACGTTGGGAACGCCTTCTTGAAAAACCGCACCATTAAGCGTGATTGCCTGGCCGGTAGAGGTGATCAAATCCGTACCGGCATCTGCGTAAAACCCTGTTCTAATATCTGCAAATGGCCACGGTGGCGTTAACATTACTGGAAATAAATTTCGGTAAAAATCTATTCGACCGTCCCAATAATCATTCGGATGACTATGATCTAAATTTTTAGCCTGAACCAATATCTTCGGACCGCGCAACGCATTATGTGCCGTCAACACCGTTTGAGCTGGACAAATCGTATCCTGATAACCAACAATTCCAAGACTCGGGCCGTCGTAACGTGCAGCAAAAAAAGCAGCATCTATGTAGCTGGTTGCATTGAGCGTTTGCAGATATTCCGCTTCCGAAAAATTCTGTTGTCCAGATTGATTGAGAAAATACGGAAAACCACTCGCCTGATCATAATACTGACCATGATTAACACAAAGCGCCGAATTACTATACGCCAAGGCTTTTACCCGATCGTCTAAACCCGCAATAATCATGGAAAGTCCTCCTCCCTGACTAACGCCATTAACCGCCATATTCTGACCATCAAATTCTGGTCGAGTAAAAATATAATCAATCACCCGAACACCCGCTAGTACCGCTAGTTTATAATAAAGACTATCTGGATTTGTAATAATATCCGGTTCGTAAGCATTAGGGTCGGCCCGGTCTGCATCTTCATTATGGATCGTAATCGAAACCGTAATCGCTCCGGCACGCTCCGCTGTAGTATTTGGAATCCCGATCCCGTTGGCATTATCTCCAAAAGCGGGGAGATTTAAGATAGCGGGATAAAAACCGCCTCCCTTGGGGATTGAAATAAATCCGTAGACCCGCCGATTATTGACCGTGGCGAGGCTAAATTCGTAACTTTCGGAATATTCCGTGCTGGTTTTAAACTGCAAGACTGGATCAATCGGTACACTGGCCAGTTCGGCGAGCTGCCCATTCCAAAACTCCATCATATCCGATGGCGGTTCCATTTTGGTCTCGATCGATAAAGGCGCCACTGCCGCAGCGGCAATCCTACCTTTAAAATTTTGGTAAACCTGACAAATATAAATACCCGGCTGACTGGCCTGAAAATGAATCGTATTGGTCTCCCAGGAGTGTAAATCAATCTTCCCCTGTTCGAGCGAACTGGAAAAACGATCACTAAAAATACGGTAGGAGGCTTCTCCCGATCCTTCCACATTAAATTGAATAATCTCGCCTGGCTGATAAATCGCCGTATTGCGATCTACCGATATTTCCACCTGAGCACCTAGCATGGAACTGACTAGCAAAATATATAAAAATATTAAATACGTTTTTATCATGGGTTATGTTTTATCAACTACAAAAATATAGAATTATACACACAATTGTTTAGAAACTTTGTATATTTAAAATCACACCCGAAGTATATACTCATTGTGAATGCTTTTTGCAATTTGCTTTTAACCAAATAATTTTTAAGCTTTATGGAAAATATACTTTCCTTTTTTACCGAACTTCCCAATCACTACAAACTACTCTGGGTTTTGATCTGTCTTTCGGTTAGCTGGCTGCTAGAGTTTGCGGTTCCACTCGTCCAGCTCGACTATCGAAAATGGCGCCACGCGGGTGTAAATCTGGTATTTTTTAGTACCTCTCTAATCATTAATATTCTCTTCGGAATCGCCACGGTAGGGGTCTTCTTATGGACCAGTCAGATCGAATTTGGTTTATTCTATTTGGTCAGTTTACCAGTGTGGGTAGAACTTTTACTAGCGGTCATGATCCTGGATTTTGTAGCGCAGTACGTTGCCCACTACTTGCTACACCGCATCGCCTGGATGTGGAAATTCCATCTCGTCCACCATAGTGATACCAAAGTCGATGCCACTACCGGAACCCGCCACCATCCCGGCGATTATTTTATTAGGGAATTATTTGCGTTGGCGACCATTCTAATTACCGGAATGCCCTTGGCTTTTTATGTTATCTATCGAATTGCAAGTATTTTATTTACCTATTTTAGTCATGCCAATATCAGCTTGCCTGTTTGGATGGACAAGATGATTAGCATCGTTTTTATTACGCCCAATATGCACAAATTTCACCACCACTACGAACGCCCCTGGACGGATAGTAATTTTGGGAATATTTTCTCTTTTTGGGATCGAATTTTTGGAACCCTTGTTTATGGCGATCCCAAACAAGTACAATACGGAGTGGACGTGGTAGAATCCAGCAAAAGTGAAGATCTTTTATATCAATTTAAATTACCTTTCGATTCGTCGATCAAAACGGATTAGATGAAATATATCCTGGTTATTTTAGCCATACATTATTGTTTTAATAGTGGGTTAACACAGCATAATAGTAGTTTTGATCGCGTCCAGAATTTTTCCGTGGAATTACAAGCCTCCACTACGAATAATCATTTTATCTCCCAGGAAATCCAGTTGTCTTCCGAGACAACGGCCTCCTTCTTGACCATAGCCGTTTTCGTCAACGCTCCGTTTTCGGGACATTTACATTACCAGCTAGAGGGACAATCGTGGAAACCTTTATCTCAATACCACGAAGCCAATCACCCAACTCGGGAAATATTTGAATTACTATTTTTACCCAACCAAACCACCTCCATTCGGTTTAAATCTGACCAGGCATTGCCTACCAGTCTTTCCGTACGCTGGCTAACTTTGACTGCAACGGATCAAATCCAAAATACTACGAGTACAGAACGGGAAGATTGCAACTGCCCCCAACCGGATTTCTGTGGTCGTAGCTGCTGGTGCCCTGTTGGAAATTGTCCCATGGATGCCACCCCCGTCGCTACGGCGCCTTCTCACATCATTGTCCACCACTCCGCTTCCGCTTCTACGAGCAATGATTTTCCAGCCGTCGTGCGGTCTTACTGGGATTTTCATGTCACCATCAATGGTTGGGACGATATCGGATACAACTGGCTGATAGATGGCGAAGGGGTCGTTTACGAAGGACGGGGTTCTGGCACTCAAGGTGCCCACTTTAGTTGTATGAATGCGGAGACCACGGGGATTTGTATGATCGGTAATTTTGAAACTTCCACGCCTACTCCAGCCGCCATTGCTGCCCTGGAAGATATGATTGCCTGGGAAGCCTGTGATAAAATAATCGTCCCCGCGGACAGTTCTAAGCACATTACCTCCGGCGCTTTACTAGCAAACATTTCGGGACACCGCGACGGCAATGATCTACCTAATAGTTGCACCAATACCGTTTGTCCTGGAGCCAATCTCTATCCGCTTTTACCAGGTATTCGACAAAATGTAACCGACTATACTTGCCTCAATGAGCTGGTCACTACCCGGGATATTCTCCAGACTCCATTTAGCATATTCCCGAATCCCGGTTCGGGATATTTTCAAATGACCGGAGATTTGAATCAAATAGCTGCGCTTCAGCTTTTTTCCCAAACGGGCCAGATCACGAATCATAATGTTAACTTGATGGCCGGTCAGGCGGTTTCAAATGGAATATTGGAAATTCAGCATACGGGCCTTTTTATTTTAAAAATAATTAGAAAAAACGGATCAGTTGCTACCCATAAATTATTGGTTAGAAATGAAAATTAGGAATGAGGTATTAATGTAATAATTCAATTCAAGGAAGTTTCCAGACTTTATATAAGTTGACGCTTTTTCATAATAAGGCCAAGCATAATAAGGACAAATCAGGATACAGCTATCGAGTATAGCTTGACCTCTCATATCATTTTCCATTATAAACCTTTCCCGAGCTGGTGATCAGTGTATCTGATTTAAGGAATTCTGCATCAGTAATCCAAACGGTTCCTTTACGAATTGATGAACTCATTTCGCCAGGATTCATGGTGTGTTCTAAATAATTATTTACCTGTTCGTAATCCATTAGAAATGAGGTATTAAT
>Ga0209187_1001600_pt1 | contig 25130 bp, 33 predicted proteins | sample BantaG_FD_187430 | JGI IMG/M metagenome (GOLD analysis project Ga0209187, IMG submission 187430) | Marine algal microbial communities from Bantry Bay, Ireland - BantryBay_4 metaG (SPAdes) (version 2) | ecosystem: Host-associated > Algae > Red algae > Unclassified | place: Bantry Bay, Ireland...
AGCCTCTCGCAGCATCGCGATAATTTGTTCAGGGGTGTAGCGTTTTCTAGCCATACTGTGCTCCTTCAAGCTCAAAATAGCCAAATCTCTAACTTTTAAAATGGATCACTTTTAAGGGGGAAGGCCAGGAGAGCGCGTGCGGTTTGAGGGAATGTTTGTACAGTGGGTTTGAATTTTACCGGTTGCTTCACCAAATACAGGTATGAACGAACTGAATTCTCTAACTAAGATTTCATTTACGTCACGTTTATTGGAGTTATAGTGCGAAATATGAAAACCGAAGATATTATAGCTATGCTTGGTATTGCGAGTGTTGCCTTCCTTCTCTGGGATTGGAAGCCAAGACAACAGCGCGTCAAAAGCGATGCTCAAAATTTATCGAACGATTGGCGTGCGGTAGGCGGGGACATCCGCTCTGCAATGTATCAGTATGACCAACGCCAAAGATAGCCCAGAAAAGGTTCCGAAAGAACTTTCAGAGGTTTTGCCCCCAGAGGCATTAGAACGTCTTGAAGAGGAATTCGGGGCGGACGGAGTTCGAACGGCAGAAGGCGTTTTAATTGCGAGTCAGGTGACAATGGGCGGTCCCTTGCCTGTAAGCACCGAATTCGCGGCATACGAGAAAGTGTTGCCGGGGGCCGCACGTGAGATCCTTGATATGGCCAAAGCAGAGCAGTCTCATCGTCATTCGAACAACAGAAAAGATTTGAATGGCGGGATAACCCATCAGTTTCTAGCGTTGATACTAGGTGCAGGATTGCTCGGTGGGTGTATTTGGGGCGCTGTCTATCTGGCTATGAATGACCATCCGGCGATTGCAGGATTGCTTCTGGGCGTAGCCGTGCTGGGCGTGATTACAAGTATCATTAGAAGTAGACCGGTTTTTACTGGCAGATTGCCCGAAAATGAAAAAGAGACTTCTGACGAGTCGTAAGTGAAATGTGAGAAATCTCCTGCGGAGTCTCCATCATGAAAATGTACATAAAAAGCGTCATGGTCGACGACCAAGCCAAGGCGCTTGCTTTCTACACCGACATCCTTGGCTTTACCGTCAAAAACGATATTCCCATGGGCGAGTTTCGCTGGCTTACTTTGGTCTCGCCTGAGGAGCCGGAGGGGGTGGAGTTGGCTTTGGAGCCGAATGCCTATCCGGCGGCGGCCGCGTTTCAGGCCAAGCTGATGTCGGACGGTATTCCGTGGACCTCCTTCCGTGTGGAGGATGTGAAAGCGGAGCATAAACGTTTGAGCGCTGCGGGCGTTACCTTCACGCAGGCCCCCACAGAGAGCGGAGGTTATGTCATGGCGACATTCAACGACACCTGCGGAAACCTAATCCAGATCATCGAATTTTAGAGGGCTGGGCGATTAGGCGATTTCGCTAATCCCCAACCCGTTGCGTCACGACCCCGCCATTGGCGTCGGGCATGCAGGTGTAATTGAATTTTAGCGGCTCACCGCTGTCTTTTCGGGCCAGGCTCACTTCGGCTTGAAACCCGCCCGTGCCGGAGAGCGGGCGATAGCTGATTTTCGCAGCCGACGGGTCCGGCATTTTCGCCGTTATTTTCTCGCCGCAGGCGTCTTTAAACGCGGCGGTCTGTCTTGCAGCGTTTTCGGCGGCATTTTTGGCGGCGTCTTCGGCAGCTTGTTTAGGCGCGTTATTTTCCGGAGCCGGGTTTTTAACAGGAGTCGCAATCGGCTGAGAAATAGGGGCCGTATCCGGCGCGTCTGCCCCGCACCCCGCGAGGAGAATGGCCAGCGCTGCGACTGACAGAAAACGAAGTTTGAACATTGAACGGGTCCCACAAATGCGAAGCAAAATAATGGACCAAATCTGTCTGCCCGGCCGGCCAAAGTAAAGCGCTGCTTACCGTAGGGCGCTGTAGGTAGTTTCCAAGGGGATGGTTTACCAGGTTCGGCCAAAATATTGACGCGTTCAATCTCGCCTGTCGGGGTCAAGATTTGCGCATGGTTAAGCGGCCTTTCAGACACCCAATCGAGCGCGCCGGGTAATTTTACACGGCCATAGATGGTTCTATTTAGGCACGTTTTATATTCTACTCGCTTGGCACAAAAGATGAAGGTTTGTTTCAAACGCAGCGCCTTGGCGATCCCCCGGCACAGGCGCAGGGGCGGTTTTACTAGGCTAGCCGCGTTTGCGCGCTATGTGGTCTCAACCGGCGGAACCGGACCTTGCGTTTAGAAAGTTTAGCGTATGATGCAGGACGACTTCCGGCTGCTCTTCTTGCGGTAGAAAACAACAATTTTCGACCTCCACAAAGCCAATGCAACTCGGCATTTTGTCAGCCATTGCCTTGCCGAGAGCAACCGGGAAAGTCGTATCTTGTTGGCCCCAGATAAAGAGGGTCGGAGCGATGATTTTGGCATGCACCGCATCCAATCTGTCTATGCGTTCGAAATCCAATTGGGTCAGATATCGGACCCTGCCGCGAAACTTTTGTTTATCTGCCAGAAGGTCATCCACAAACAGAGATTTAAACTCGCCCTCAATCAGTTTCTTATCAAAAAAGGATCCGCCATATCCGCGGGCGGACTGTCGATAGGCTTTGGTTTGGAGCAGGTATTTTGTAATGCCCGCACTGCCCGGCAGGGCAAATAATTTTTGATATTGCGGAATAAAGGGCGGACGATGAAAGGGAATTTCAGTGTTTAAAAGAACAAGTTTATCTACCCGCTCGGGCGCATCGGCAGCCACAAGGCGCGCTATGGTTGCCCCTGTATCATGCGCGAGGAGGCTGAAGCGGTCCAAGCCAAGCTCATTGGCAAATGCAATGACGCGCGCGGCATGATCAGGAAAATCCATATTGGTGTTTTCGCAGCCTCGCCCTCCATGCGCCATGCCGACAGAATTTAAATTATAGCAGGTATTATGGCGCGCCAGTTCGGGGATCAGCTTGCGAAATGAACGGGTATCAAATGGCCAGCCGTGCAGAAATATTAGCGCAGGCCCGTGTCCTGATTGGGTGAAATCAAACCGATGGGATATGTTTGTGGTTTTGCTCAACATAAATGTTTTTCGGGATAATGTATTTCGGGCGGGCTTGCGCCAATGGGGTTATAGACATACACGGTGTATGTGAATCTGATATGTTCACATACACCGTGTATGTCAAGAGATCTTATGCCTGAAATTTCCCAACCTGAAAAAGCCATACGTACGCAACAGGCAGACGCGACGCGTCAAAGGCTGGTAGACGTTGGCCGCAAAATGTTCGGACGCAAACCTTATAGTGCCGTCTCCGCGCAAGAGATTGCGGACCGGGCCGGGGTCACACGCGGCGCGCTTTATCATCATTTTAAAACGGGGAAATCCGGCCTCTTTGAAGCTGTAGCTGAATGTGTTTTGCAAGACCTTGTCAAAACCCTGGTTGAAGACTCTGCCAATGCCAAGGCCGGATGGCCCGGCATTCGTGACATGCTCGAGACTTATTTCGATGCGGCTCTCACGGATGAACATACGCAAATCGCACTCCAAGATGCGCCGTCTGTTTTGGGCAGCGAAAGATGGCGGCAGCTGGAATACGACTATTCTGTTCGCTTTTTACGCCAATCACTGAAGCAACTGATAGAGGAGGGCACTCTTCGCGAGGTCCCGGTAGATCCGCTGGCAACGCTTATCTTCGGGGCCCTATGCGAGTCGACTTTGGCGATCTCGGAAGCTGCAGATACGGCGCGGGCGAAAGAGGATGTGTTGGAAAGTTTTGAGCTGATGCTCACGGGCATTCGCATTCAAAGTCAAACATAAAGACATATCCGATGGAATATCTGTTACTCCTTATACCTCTCGGCATCTTTTTTTGGGCTTACTTTATCACGCGCGCAGAGACGGCATTTGTGCGGCCGGAGGTGTCCCCCGCCATCAATATCGATATATCCGCCTATGAGGCCGCGCCGTCATTATTCGTGAATGCCAGTGAGGCCGGTCTCTTTAATCGCATTCGAGATCATTTGCCGCCTCAATATCATATCCATAGCAAGGTCCGGCTGGAAGACATCATTCGCGTCAAACACACTCTGCGGGAGAAAGCCCGCTGGGCGGCGCGGGGGCGGGTGAAATCGCGCCATGTGGACTATCTCATCACAAACCGGGCGGGGCATATTGTGCTCGCCATAGAATTGGACGGACGGGCCCATGACGCGCGCAACCCGTCCGAAGCCGACAAAGTCAAGACGGCGCTTTTCAAAGCGGCGGGCGTGCCGTTGCGGCGATATCGTGTCGGCAATGATTTTGACCTTATTGCCGCCACAATCGCGTCTGAATTAAACGCTTCTTAACCACAACCCGCTTCTATAAGGCTTCAGTAAATGAGGATTTCGACGTGCTGCGATTCTTTAGACGAACTAAAAAAAAGACCCTGGAGACTAAGCTGGCCAATACGGATGCACGGCTTGCGCTCACGAGCGCACAATTAGCAGCGCAGATGGTGAAATTGGCGGGCCAGACCGATGACCTCGCGCCGTTAAAACAAGCCGAAGAAGCCCTGTCTTCTGCCCGAAATTATTATACTTTCGAAACAACGCCCGTTGAAATTGGAATGGTTCAGGTTGCCCTTGGCGATATGTTGCTGAAACTGGGCCGTGAGAAATCTGACAAAGCCGCGATTGCGCGCGCAAAAACCGCTTATCGCGCGGCGATCACATTGGCGTCTTTGCATGGTGATGATAAACAGCGCGTCTCTCTGCGAAGTAAAGTCAAGACTGCTGAAAGCCTGCTGGGGCAGCGCCACAAAACACCATCCCTATTTCGGGTGGCCTGAACCCGCATCAGCTTACCGCTATGACTTCATGGCTTTCTTATATGCGCTGCTGATCTCATCTTCGTCTTGGATCGCCTTTGCGATTGTGTCGAGATTTCGTTGATCGCTATCGAGCCGCCGCGATAGTTTTTTGAACCATTGGTCAAAATACTCCTTCGACACAACATTTTCAGGGTCGTAAACGGCTTTGCTGGGCTTTTCGATTTAGGACCTCGATTCTGCAGTCGGTTAAGTCGTACCTTGTTTTGGCGATTCGATTTGCGACCCTAACAAGATATTGCATAGCATAATTAGATGAGTCTGGCGATACCGAGCTTTTACGAGACTTTTGCAACATCCAGGCGCCTGGATTTGGTGTCGCTTTTATGGCGTTTCCTCTGGCGATGGTCCTCGGACGATGTCTCCTCAAACACGTCGACAGCGCTACTATTGTTATATTGAGCGATTTTTTGCTCTGACGCTTCGACCCGTTTCGAAATTTCGTTGAGATGACGGTCATCCACTGCGACCTTTTCCGATACGTCCTTCATCTTCTGCTCCAAAGCATCCTTTGCTTCGTCAGGTGTCTGTTCGGTAGGGACGGCGACGGGTTCGGTGATATGAGGCTCCGGTTCGGGTTTGGTTCGGTCGTATGATTCTCGCGTGGCTAAGACTTATGTTCACGTAGCACAGATTTGAGGCTTGCGATACAGGTTAAAGCAACGGTCCCGAAGGTGGGTCGAGGGCCCCTTCAATCATCGCCGCAAAACTCCGTCCCTGTTTTGGGTGGTGCGGGTATTGAATGAAATCAGAGCTTTACAAGAAAATTCAAGAGAATAATCCGCGCCTGCCCCGGGCTGGGCTATAAAGAGCTCATCGACATCATTGTCACTTGCCGTTTTTAGGTCTTCCATATGTTCAATCCTTTTCGTCGGTTCGCCGACCCTTTTGGCGTGCCGGATGCGCGCCCGCCTGCAAACACACCACCGGAGCGCAAAGCCGCGCGGCCGCTGCTCGCCCCGCATCTGCCGCGCAGCTCCGGCGCGCCATCACAAGATTATGCCACGCTCTGCCGGGATGGATTTGCGCGTAATCCAATTGCCCATCGTTGCGTACGCCTTATCGCGGAGAGCGCGGCGTCCGTTCCGCTGCGCAGTTCCGACGCGCAGCTGTCGCGGCTCCTGTCGCGGGGCTTACCGGGGCGCAGCGCGACTGAAACGCTGGAGAGTTTTTACGGCTATCTGCAACTCGGCGGGAATGCGTTTTTCGAAGCGGTGCTCAGCGGGGACGAACCTATCGCGCTTATAGCGAACCGACCCGACACGATGAAAATGGGCGCGGACGCCAAAGGCAAGGCCACAGGCTGGACGCAAGAGGTGGGTGGCCGCACGCGGCGCTTTCCGCGCGATACTGCGACAGGGCGTTGCGCGTTGTTTCATATGCGCCTGTTTAATCCGGCGAATGATTGTCATGGTCTCTCGCCATTATCGGCGGCGGCACAGGCCGTGGACTTGCATAATCGCGGCGCGGTTTGGGCCAAAGCTCTGCTGGAAAACTCGGCCCGTCCCAGCGGCGCGCTGGTGCATGACCCGGCCTCGGGCGAGCGCTTAACGGATGAGCAATTTGAGCGGTTAAAATCAGAGCTGGAGACAAATTTCTCCGGTCCCCGCGCGGCGGGTCGGCCTTTGGTTTTAGAAGGCGGGCTGGATTGGAAAACGATCTCCATGTCGCCGACGGATATGGACTTCATTCAATTGCGCCGCGAAGCCGCCCGCGAAATTGCGCTGGCCTTTGGCGTGCCGCCCATGCTGCTCGGCCTGCCGGGCGATAATACTTACGCCAATTACCGCGAGGCGAACCAAGCGTTTTGGCGGCAGACGATTATTCCCCTGGTCAGCAAGACAGCGAGCGGGATGCAAGGCTGGCTTGCCGGGTTTTTCGGGGAGGGGGCGGCTCTGGTTCTTGATCTCGATGCCGTGCCCGCATTGGCCGAAGAACGCGCCGTGCTTTGGAAGCGATTGTCGGATGCGCGGTTTATTCGCGAGGACGAGGCGAGGGTGCTCGCAGGGTTGGAGGTCAAAATATGACCGAGCCACAACCCGCTCCCGTCTATCGCCCGTTTCAAATGGACCGGACCGTCACATTAGGCCTCGTCTTCACGCTGCTCGTCCAAACTGCAGGCGGCCTCGTCTGGGCGGGCTCCGCTGCTGCGCGGCTCTCCGCGTTGGAATCTGAAATGGATACCCATCCCGCGATTTCTGAACGTCTCGCGCGGCTGGAAGGGCAAACCAGTCAAATGGCGCATAGCCTGTCCCGGATAGAACGAAAGTTGATGAGCGATGAATGACCTCTATATTTCCGGCTATGCGAGCCGGTTCGATGAGCCGGACCTGTCGGGCGATATCGTGCGGCGCGGGGCGTTCAGTGCGTCTCTGCTCTCGCGCGCCGATCTGTTCCCCATGCTCTTCGGCCATGAAACCAATACGCCTGTCGGCGTGTGGGACCGCGTTGTCGAAGACGCGGAAGGGCTGTTCGTGGCGGGCCGTATTTTTGACGCGCACGGGCCGACCCGCCGCTTGGTCGAAACCCGCGCCGTCAGCGGTCTGTCCATTGGCTACCGCGTGAAACGTTCCGTCTCCCGCCCATCAGGCGGGCGAAATTTAACTGAAATTGAACTCTGGGAAGTCTCCGTCGTCGCTTTCCCGATGCTCCGCTCCGCGCGGATCACAACCATTGGCGACACCTCTGAAATTAACGCACCCGACATAAGGAGAATTGCGTGACGACTAAATTAGAAACCAAAACGACCGGAGATCTGCGACAGGCCAGGGCCGATTTCGCCGCCACCTTCGCGGCATTCCGCGAAGCCAATGACAATCGCCTCGCCGCGCTGGAGGCGAAATCCTCCGCCGACCCGCTGCTGACCGAGAAAGTTGACCGCCTCAATGCGGCGTTGGAGACGCAAACCAAACGCGTGGAAAACCTAACGCTTGCGCAGGCCGCTCCCGGTTTCGCAGGCGAAGCGAAATCTGCCGACAGCCAAGCCTGGGCCAGCTTCATCCGCACGGGGGAAGCCTCGGCTTTAGAAGGCAAGTCCATCGCGTCAGGCGATTCCGACGGCAGCCTCATCGCGCCCGTCGAAACGGAAACCCGCATCGACAGCGTCTTGGCCGAAAGCTCGCCCATGCGCCGTCTCGCGACAATCCGCACCATCGGGACCGCATCTTTTCGCAAACCCGTCAGCACATCCGGCGCAGCGTCGGGCTGGGCGGGTGAAACCGAGGCGCGAGTCGAAACCGACACGCCGACCTTAGAGCTGCTCGATTTCCCAACGGGGGAGCTCTACGCCATGCCCGCCGCAACCCAGGCTTTGCTGGATGACAGCGTCGCCGATGTCGATGCGTGGCTGGCCGAAGAAGTGCGCGACGTTTTCGCCGCGCAGGAAACGGCGGCCTTTGTGGGCGGCGACGGCGTGAACAAGCCGAGCGGATTTTTGACGGCCCCTCTGGGCGCAATTGAACCCGCGCAATTCGACACGGACGGTTTGCTCGACCTCATTTATGAGCCGCAATCCCGTTACCGTTCAAACGCCAGCTTCGTCATGAACCGCCGCACGATCAACGCCGTGCGAAAGTTCAAAGACGCAGACGGCAATTACATCTGGCAACCGTCACTCGCGGCAGGCGCGCCGTCTACACTGTTAGGCTATCCGCTGGTCGAAATGGAAGACATGCCGGATATCGGCGGCGGCGCGAAATGCGTGGCATTCGGTGATTTCCGGCGCGGCTACCTCATTGCGGATAGGCAGGGCGTGCGGGTCCTGCGAGACCCATACTCCGCCAAACCCTATGTGCTGTTCTATACTACAAAACGTGTCGGCGGCGGCGTGCAAGATGCGGATGCGATTAAGGTGTTAAAGGTGACGTAGGCAATCAATTGACTAGGAACCGAACCGCCTTCGCGGTTCGGTGCTACTCTGTAATCTATTACGGGCGTTTTGTGCCTGCATTGCCGCGCATCATTCTGTTCGAATAAAACTCAATGCCTAACCGGGATGTCCCAATGCAGAATTGTATTTTTTATCAGGCTTTTTTCTACATCGGCATAGTCATCATCCGACACGGCTATTTGAACCATGCTGGAAATAATATCCATTTTATGAGGTATAGATTTGATCGGAGCGAGGGTCTCGAAAATGAGTTCGTCGCAAGCCGAGCGGTTAATAATGTCCCCAAGAGCTTCTCTATTCAGAGTAAACCAATCTCGCGCCATAAACTGCGTGAGAGATGTATTGGGATCTATAAGATCGCGTAGCTCACCAACGGCGTTCATAAAGGTATCAACTTCAACCGGGAGAGTTTTTTTATCAGCCACTATAACCAAGCCAAGTAATTTCAATATTTGGTCCCAATATAAAAAAGGAAAGGCCATTGCAGCATTAGGCGGAACATTCGTAAAATCAGAGATGGGTAAGAGCATTAGACACCCTTTCAAATCGCTGCTCTTGGATCGACGGAATACACATCGTTCCTACAGCTGGCTCGAATCTTAATTGAATCGAGTCACGTCAGGGTAACGATTTTTATAGTTAATAAATAGTTAATTATAGATGGGCGAACTCTATCGTTCATATTCCATTCATGCGCAATCGCCCGCTTGCGGCAAATAAAGAGCGCCTGAGGGCGCGCATGTTTTCCCCACACCCCGCAAAGCGCTCCGCGCTGCAGACCTCTCCCGAGGGGAGAGGCCGTTTTCATTCTGGACGCACATTTTGCAGTTCGGGACAAAGCCTTTCAATGTCAGTCTCAGACACAACTAACTCGGCGTTGTTCGGATTTGGACGCGTCGGACGTAAGCCTTCGTAGGCTATATAGGAAAGCGTGAAACAGGAGTTTTCAGATCGCGGTTTAGAAAATTTGAGGAAGGTGCCATAGACATCCTCTTTGCCGTCATGCTCAAAATTTCGGCTCGTGTCCTCTGTGAGTGTCCAGTCCGGGTCTAATTTGTAAAGCCACGCCGTGACTTGATCAGCAGACGGTAAGGCGCTTGTATAATAGGATGCGGTACAATAATCTTGTCCTATGCCGTTGGTCGCGAACCGCATCATCACATACAGCTCAGCGCCAATATCTGCGTCGCCGGAATAAAATTTAGCGGCAGGCTGTCGATGCCAATTTGTACCTTTGCGCAATTCGCCTTCTGGCAAATTGGCTAAGGCGGCGAATTTTCTAATATTTTCGTCTCCATACCCGTCACCGGAATTCATAAGCGGTAAACAGAAACTGGCAAAACTTTGGAAGACAGGATGGTCGAAACTCTGATCTATATCCGATGATGAGGGTAAACAGGACAATAGGAGTAAGCTCGCTACGGAAACGATTGATCTAAAAACATACCGATAAGTTGCCATGCGTTTTCCGAGCGAAATAAGGTCTCTCATATAAAAAGATGTTCAAGGCTAACGTAAAAATCTGCTGTGACCAAGGATCACTTGTCGCAAATGTAAAATTCGTTCGAATTTGAAGGTCCTAGATCCAACTCAGCCTAAGGAACAAGCCACGCTACATAGTTAAATTTTGTCATCATCGGGTTGGTGTTTGCCAGCAAACACAGAACCCGATGATCCATTTGAAGTTGGTGAGGCAACTCTAAAATCTACGCCTCGCCACAGACTTTAACGCATGGATCCTCCGATCAAGTCGGAGGATGACAGACCTAAATAATATTCACCCAACCCGCTCTCCGAGCGGGTTTTTTTATGCCCACTTCACACAAGGAAACCCCGCCCCCATGACACTCACCGATCTATCCCCGCCGCCCAGCGCCGCCGTGTCTCTCGACGCGGCGAAAGTCTTTCTTCGCATTGACCATGCCGATGAAGACGCGCTCATCACCGACTTCATCGATGCGGCGACGCGGCAGATTGAGGACCGTTGCGGCGTGACCCTCATCACCCGCCCGCAGCGCTATACGCGCGAAACTCCCGCGAGGACGGATAAGGGCCCAGGCGTTTATCTGAGCCGCTATCCGGTTCTTTCAATCGAGGCGTTGGAGCAAAACGAGATGTCTCTGCCCATTGATGCCAATTTGCGCGCGCGGCCTGTGTTCCTGTCTACGGGGGCGGTGGGTCTCGTGACCGTGGATTTCACCGCCGGATATGGGCTGACTCCCGCCGACATTCCGACGCCATTGCGCCAAGGCGTCTTGCTCCTGCTCGCCCATCTTTATGAGCACCGCGCGGGCAACATCCCGGAAGGGTTTCCGATGATGGTGGATGCGTTGATCCAGCCTTACCGGGGGATGCGGCTATGATCGGGCACATGCGAAACCGGGTCGGGCTCTACACGCCGACCGAAACGCCGGATGATTTTGGCGGGACGGTTACGAGCTGGACGTTTCAGAAAGCCATGTGGGCGGGAATTCGCCCCAAGGCCCTGACCGAGCGGCTCGAAAACGGGCGGCTCTCCGTCACCCAAACCTATCTCGTCGCCATTCGCTATTTGCCGACATTTCCCGAACGCGCGCGGCTGCTTTGGAAGGGCCGCATCTTGCGCGTCGTGGCCTCCAGCGATCCGGATACGCGCGGCGAGAGACTTCACTTAATTTGCGAGGAGGAATCCCAATGACGAACACGATGAATATTTCTGAACAGGCGGAAGCGCTCGCCAAAGCCGTCCATGCCGTATTGCAGGCGAACCCCGCCGTGCAATATGGTTTGGGCGGCACATCCGATGTCCCGCCGCGCCTCTATGACAGCGCGCCGGAAGATCCCGTCTATCCCTATCTGACTTACGGCGGGCTGCGCAGCGCGGATATTGGCGGGGACGAGACGCCGCTGGCGAACCACCAAATGACGCTGCATCTTTGGTCCCGCTATACAGGGCGGGCGGAAGTTATGGCGCTGCTGGGGCAACTCGGCCATGCGCTGGACCCTGAAACGCTGACAGCTGCCGCCACCGTCGCCGTGCGCAGCACCGTCTCGGTGTTCTCCGATGTTTTGCGCGCCCCTGACGGGCGCACTCACCACGGCTTGTTGCGGCTCTCCATCACCACTCACCCGAAAGAGGAGGCGTCAGTATGAGCGCACAGAGAGGCGGCGATATGCTGCTGAAGATGAAAAATGATACGGATGTTTATGTCACCGTCGCGGGCCTGCGGACCAAGACGCTGCGCCTCAACGCGCGGCCCGTCGATGTAACGGATACGAGCTCGCAAGGCTGGAAAGAATTGCTGCCGGGGGCGGGGATGCGCATGGCGGAAATCTCCGGGACGGGCGTGTTTCGCGATGCGGAGTCGGATGCGCTCATTCGCTCGGCCTTTTTCGACCAATCCGCGCAGGACTGCCGTTTCGTCATTCCGGGGTTCGGGATGATTGACGGCGCGTTCCTTATTACGGGATTGAATTATGCGGGCAGCTATAACGGCGAAGCGCAATTCGAAATCAGCCTGGCCAGCGCCGCCGTGCCGGAATTTACCGTCTTATGAGCGGGTTTAGCCACACCGGTTTTAGGCCCGGGGATAAAATCGTTGAGATTAATAGCCTGCCGCGCCGCCTTCGCCTGACCGTGTCAGGCTTGGCAGAGATGGCGGATGTGTTTGATGCGGACAGCCCAAAAGCGCTGGCGAAACGTCTGCGCATGGCGACGCTTTCGGATTGGAATGCGGTGCTGGGGTGTGTGGCGAGGCCGCCTTTGCGTACGCCTCTAGGCCGTGAGGACATGGTGCCGCTCTTGCCGATTTTAGGCGCGCTTATCAGCGAAGGATTACGTGCATGAGCTGGCCATTTGAAAGCTGGCAGCAGATCGCCATTCGCCGTTTCAATCTTCAGCCCGGCGAGTTTTGGGCCATGCCTCTGCGCGATTGGCTTGCGCTTTTGGATGGGGTGAAACCGAACGGATTTAACCGCAAATCGCTGGACGATTTAATTGCCCTTTATCCGGATATAGGAGCCAAAAAAGGAGAGAGCCATGAACCCGATAAATGATGCTGCCGACGCGTTGGATGACTTCGCCAGCGGGCCGGGTGCGGACGCCGCGAATGCGCTCGCCGATGTGTTTGAACAGGCGGGAGAGCGCATTGCGAACTCGCTGGAACGGGCGGCGCAATCCGGGGAGTTATCTTTTAATTCGCTGGCCGAATCCGTGCTCAGCGACCTCGCGCGAATAGCGGTCAATGAACTAATTACCGCCTCGCTTCAGGCGGGTCTATCGTCTCTGACATCGTCAATTGCGGGGACGGCTTTAGGTAAGTCCTCGCCTGTCACCGTCAATCTCAACATGGCGCAACCCGCTGGGAAATCGGCCGGACCACAAGCCAGCGGCGCACAGATTGCGTCCCAAGTCGCGCAGGCTGTCGCTAAGGCTCAAACCAGAAATTAGGCCAGAAACAGGAATGAATTAGATGACAAATTTTCACAATGTGCGCCTGCCCTTACATTTAGGGTTCGGGACACGCGGCGGGCCTGTGCGGTCTGTTGATATTTTGCAAATGGCCAATGGGAGCGAAGTTAGAAATGCGCGCGGACGCCATAGCCGACGGCAATATAATGCCGTCGCAGGGTTGAAGTCTAGAGAGCAGGCCATTGAATTACTTGAGTTTTACGAATCAAGATTTGGACCTTTATACGGATTTCGATTTCAAGACCCCTTGGACTTTGAGGCGAATGAAGTCCTCGGCATTGGCGATGGAAGCCAAACGGAATTCACGCTCGTCAAAACCTATGGCACAGCGCCGCATATCTACACGCGGCGAATTACCAAACCCGTTTCCGGCTCTGTCCGTGTGAGTTTGGACGACCTAGAAACATCCATCTCCGTCGATCATTCCCAAGGCCTCATCCAATTCCAAACCGCCCCTGCCACAGGGGCCGTCATTACGGCCAGTTTCGAATTTGATGTCCCCGTGCGCTTTGCGTCGGAGTCGCTGGATATTGTTCTCGATGATTTTGGCGCGACCCAAATTCAGGACATTCCACTGATCGAAATTTTATCTTCGGAGGCGGTTTACAATGGATGATGTCACAACACTCTGTTCGCTTTGGAAGCTGGAGCTCACATCAGAGCTGACGCTATTTCTAACGGATCATGACGATATTATTTTGCATGACGGGGACAGCTATCTGCCGCAGCGAGCCGCCGACGGAACGCTCACAGAATCCCGAACCGGACTGTCCGTGGATAGCGGTGGATTGCGTACGTCGCTCACACTCCCAAATATCTCCGCGCAAGATATTCGGGGCGGCGTCTTGGACGGCGCACAGCTCTCGGAATTTCGGCATGATTGGCAGACAGCCGAAACGGACTTAATTAGCAAAGGCCGCATCGGTGAAGTCAGCTTTTCCGGCGATGAGATCGCCGTCGAATGGCTGGGGCAGGCGAGCTTGCTGGACCAAAGCACGGGCCGCGTTTTCTCCCGCCAATGCGATGCGAGTTTTGGTGATGCACGCTGTGGATTGGACAAGGTCAATTTCGTGGACGGGACGATTTGCCCGAGAACGTTCGCCGCTTGCCGGGATCAATTCGCAAACACCGTCAATTTTCGCGGCTTTCCCTATTTGCTCGGCGATGATGTCTTGCAAGCGGGAGTGAGCGAAAGCGACATCCGTGATGGGTCGTCCCGGTATCGTGAGTGACCCCGTAACGCGCGCCGCCGTTTTGGCCAGCGCGGAAAGCTGGCTTCACACACCCTATCGCCATCAATCGAGCGTCAAATATGTCGGGGCAGATTGCCTCGGTCTCATTCGCGGCATCTGGCGGGAGCTTTACGGCAGTGAGCCGGAAATTCCGCCCGCCTACACGCCGGATTGGGAGGAGGCGACGGGGGAGGAGACGCTGCGGGATGCCGCGGCGCGTTGGCTTATCCCCGTGACGAGTCCCCAACCCGGCGATGCACTTCTCTTCCGCATGGCCCCCAATGCGCCCTGCAAACATATCGGCATTCTCGAAGCGCCGGACCGTATTCTCCACGCCTATTGGGGGAAGTCGGTCGTGCGCTCGCATTTCGCCCCGTTCTGGCAACGACGCCACGTCGCCAGTTTTGCTTATCCACCTCTTCCTTAGGAGCCTCTCATGGCAAATTTCGCGGCTACTGCGACCCAGTTCGCGGGCAATGCGCTCATCCGCACGGCCAGTGCCATCGCGATCAATCAAGCGACGGGCTATATCAGCCGCGCCTTTGATACACGCACTTTCGAAGGCCCGCGCCTTGGCAGTTTTCAACTCCAAACCAGCCGTGACGGCGCGCCTATGCCGCGTGTATTCGGGCGGGTGCGTCTCGCGGGGCAGGTGATTTGGGCGAGCCATATCCGCGAATCCAGCACCGAAACCCCTATTGGCGGCAAAGGCGGCGGCCCGTCGCAGACGGATTATAGCTATTCCATCAGCTTCGCGATTGGCCTGTGTGAGGGCGAAATTGCGGGGGTGGACCGGATTTGGGCGAACGGCGCGCCGTTGGAAACTGTCGGCGTCGATATGCGCGTCTATCGCGGAACGGATAGGCAGATGCCGGACCCTGTCATCGCCGCGACGGAAGGGGTCGCCGCCCCTGCCTTTCGCGGGACGGCCTATGTCGTGTTCGAGGATTTCCCTTTGGCGGAATACGGCAACCGTCTGCCGCAACTGAACATCGAGGTTTTGCGGACGGGTAAGCGGGTGGGTCGGCTGGAAAGCCTCATCCAATCTGTCTGCCTGCTGCCGGGATCGGGGGAGTTTGCCTATGCGACCAACGTCGTTGAGGAGAGCCCGCGCCCCGGACAAACGCTGCCGCTGAACATGAATAATTTATCGGGGAAAGCCGATATTGAATTGGCGCTTGATCAGCTTCAATCGACGCTGCCAAATTGTCAAAATGTGTCGATAATTTCGTCGTGGTTCGCCAGCTCCATTGATATTGCGAGCTGCGAAATAAAACCCGGTATTGAGCGGCGCGTTCGCAATATCAGGAATGCCCAATGGCAGGTCGGACGGGACGACAGAAATAGCGGGTATCTAATTAGCGGCGACGATGAGGGCCGCCCCAATTTTGGCGGGACGCCGTCCGATGACAGCCTCATACAAGCCATCCAAGCCATTAAATCTCGCGGGATGACCGTGACCCTTTATCCGTTTATCATGGTGGATGCGCCGGACTTTCCGTGGCGCGGCCGCATCACGGGCGCGGCGTCTAATGTAGCCGGATTTTTTGGCGCGGCAGAACTTTCAGATTACTCGCTCGGGGCGGGGGCAGATCACTACCGCGCTACGGATCATGGCTTTCGCAATTTCATATTATCCCACGCAAATTTAGCGCGGCGAGCGGCCGGCGTGGACCGTTTTGTGATTGGGTCTGAAATGGTCGGATTAACAACAATTCGAGACGCGCAAGATGGATTTCCGGCGGTAACAGAACTTGCGAATTTAGCAGCGGATGTTCGGGTGATGTTGGGCGCGCAAATCGGGCTGACCTATGCCGCCGATTGGAGTGAATATTTCGGCTTTCATCCGCAAGATAATAGCGGCGATATTTTCTTTCATCTGGATGAACTTTGGTCCCATCCCGCTATTGATGCCGTGGGCATTGATGCCTATTTTCCATTATCAGATTGGAGAGATGGTGAGCATGTTGACGGGCAGAGTTCAGCGTCCATCTATGAGCCGGATTATTTAATTAGAAATATAGAAGGCGGGGAGGGCTATGATTGGTATTACGCCTCGCAAGCTGATCGCGATGCGCAAATTCGCTCCCCGATTTCGGATTGGGTTTATCGCTATAAAGACCTGAGAAACTGGTGGTCAAATCTCCATCGGGGCCGCATAGGCGGAGTCGAGCAAGCCCCCACAAATTGGGTGCCGCAGAGCAAGCCATTCTGGCTGACAGAGGTCGGGTGTCCGGCGGTGAATCATGGCGCGAACCAGCCCAATCTTTTCTCCGACGGCAAATCCAGCGAAAGCAACTTTCCATATTTTTCAGATGGTTCACGCGATGACCTCATGCAGCGGCGATATTTAGAATCCCTGATTGGACACTGGGCTGACCCGCAAAACAACCCATTGTCCACTCTGACTAACGAAGAGATGATTGACACATCTGCGACATCCGTTTGGGCCTGGGATGCGCGGCCTTTCCCGTATTTTCCTGCGCGGGAAGATGTCTGGTCTGACGGCCCGAATTGGCAGCGCGGTCATTGGATTACCGGCCGCCTTGGCGCGGTGCCATTGCAGGACGTTGTTGAGGAAATTTGCGAAGATGCCGGGCTGGAAAATATCGATCTTTCGGCTGTTACGGGTCTCGTGTCAGGGTTCATCATCGACCGCCCCATGCGCGCGAGAGACTCTTTGTCGCCGTTGGTTGACAGCTATGATTTAGTCGTCTCTGAACACGCCGGCCGAGTCAGTTTTGCGGCGCTCTCTGCCTTGCCCGTCACGGCGATTTCGCAAAGTCATTTAGTCGCCCAAGACGGCGGTCCCATTCGCTATTCTCTCAATGACAATATGAGCTCCATTCGCGATGCGCGTTTGACGTATATTGACGCCTCTCGGGACTACCAAATCGCGAGCGTTTCAGTGCGTAATGAACGGGCCGAAACCGTGCGCATCTCCGACATGCAAGCCCCACTCGTCATGGACATGGGCCAAGCAAAATCTATTGTCGAAAACCGTCTCAATCGGTCAGAGCCCGCGCGGCGTCTGGCCAGTCTGTCTATGCCAGTGCAACACGCGCCTGTCGCCGGGTCCATTGTGACTTTACCGGACGCCACCGGGCTCTGGCAGGTCACGCGGATAAGGCTCGGTTTGCAAGCCGATTTGGATCTGGTTGCTTTACCCGACACAGTCACAAACCCTGTCGTGGCGAGCGGAAGCCCTATCGCGACATTTACCCCGAGCTGGACGTCTGAACCCGTCGCGCTCGCGTTTGATCTTCCCGGGACGGACGGCTTGCAAGTCGGCGCCCTGATGGACCCATTCCGCACAACAACGCTGTCCTTTAATGGCGCGCAAACCACTGTCTCTGCCGCATTAAAAATCGGCGCGCTGCTCACGGATTTGCCGTCAGCTCCCGCCACGCTTTGGGACCGCGTGAACGCCGTCGATATTTACATCCCGGGCGGGGCAGGGTTTTCAGTCTCTGAGGCTGATGTTCTCAATGGCGCAAACCGCTTCGCCATTGAAACGCAGGCAGGTTGGGAGGTCATCGGCGCGGCGGGGGTCACGCTTATCGCGGAAGACATCTACCGTTTGAACACATTGCTTCGCGGGCTAAATAACTCCGACGATAATATTGCGAGTACCGTACCGGTGGGAGCACGGGTTGTGAGATGGAATAACGGTCTGGCGACTTTAGACGTGGATTCTGACTATATCGGGTCAGACATCAACATTGAGGTGTCTGCCGCGGGACGCTCGGGCGTTTCGGCAGATCACAGCTATGCCGCGGCCCATCTGCGTCCGCTGTCAGTCGTCCATGTCTCGGCGAAAGCTGTGGGCGCAGACACGGAAGTCAGCTGGATTCCCCGTAATTTGGACGATGCGGAGGGTGTTGATCCTGCGGCGCAAGTCGAGATCAGCTGGCCGGGCGGGTCAATCATGGCGACAGGCACGTCGGCCATATTGCCGATTGCGCCGGGCTCAAACACGCGCGTTACGCTCAAATCCAGCGATCCGTTTGGGGGCTTTGGGCTCGAGAAAATCATCCTCGTCTAGAGTGTTGAAACTGCGCGTAATCCGCTTATCTAAACCACATGGCAAAGAACCCTTATACATTGCTCGGCGTCGCGAAGACTGCGACGGATAAAGAGATCAAATCCGCATATCGGAAGCTGGCGAAGAAGCTACACCCTGACGTGAACCCTGATAATGCGGCTGCGGAAGCCAAGTTCAAGGAAGTCACAGCGGCCTATAATCTCTTGTCCAACCCGGATTTGCGCAAGCAATATGATACCGGACGTGTTGATGCATCGGGTCAGCAGCAAAACCCTTTTGCGGGCGGATTTCGCCACGCCAATGCCCAAGGCGGCATGGATACGGGATTTGGCGGTTTCGGCGGCATGGGCCAGGACGATATGGCGGATATGTTCTCGTCGCTCTTTGGGATGAATATGGGCGGCGGACAGCGGCGCTCTCATGCTGGGGCAGGCTTTCAACGTCGCCAGGCCCCACCGCAAAAAGGCGCGGATGTGCGTTATAAGCTGAAAATGAGCCTTGTCGACGCCCTAACCGGCGGCGTGAAAGATTTGGGCAAAGGTTTGAATGTCCGCTTTCCCAAAGGAATCAAAGACGGCCAATCGCTGCGCCTCCGCGGGAAGGGCCGCGCAGGCGTCAACGGCGGCCCGGCGGGCGACGCGCATGTGAAAGTCCTCGTGCAGCCGCACAAACGCCTGACCCGGGACGGCAATGATCTGAAATTGACCGTACCAATTTCGCTGTCGGAGGCGATGAAAGGCGTGAAGATCGACCTCGACTTGCCGACGGGCAAAGTCTCGCTGTCTATGCCGGCGGGCACAAATTCGGGAAAGCGATTCCGCTTAAAAAACAAAGGCGTACGCGCGAAAGACGCGACAGGTGATCTCTATGTCACCGCGCAAATCGTGTTGACGGACGGCGAGTTGGCAGGCGCATCCGTCTTGGCGGCGCAGCTGCCGGACGGTGAAAACCATGATTTGCGGCGAAAACTGATTTGATTGGGCTCGATTTTGCCGGGTTCCGCCTTATGCAACCCTTCGTTAAGCACGAAATACTCTTATCCATTTCATTCAGAAACCATTCAGGGGCAGAGCTCTAAAACCCTCCTATGTTGACTAAACGTCATATCTTTTCGGCTCTTATCGCCGCCACGCTATCTTTTGGCGCGGCGACTGCGCATGCAAATGCGTGGGACGGTAGCGTTGTGAAGGAAGCCCAGCGCTCCATCACGCCGGCTGAAGCGAAATCCATTGTGCAGGAAAAGTATCCCGAGGGTGAAGTTGTCGATATTAAGCGTCGCGGCGACACATATATTGTCCGCGTGATCAAAAAATCCGGCAAAGTTGTCGACGTTTTGATTGACGCGAATACAGGACGCGTCAAAAAGTAACCGAATCAGGTTCCCCGACGAAAGGTCCCCCCAATGCGACTTCTTATTGTTGAAGATGATGTCGATTTATCGCGTCAGTTAAAATCCGCTTTTAAAGATGCCGGTTATGCTGTCGATACCGCAGCGGACGGCGAGGAAGGTCACTTCTTGGGTGACACTGAGCCTTATGACGCGGTCATTTTGGATCTCGGCTTACCATTGATTGACGGCGTGAGCGTTTTGCAAAAATGGCGCGCGGACGGGAAAGACTTCCCCGTTCTGATTCTCACAGCGCGCGATCAGTGGTCAGAAAAAGTGGCCGGATTTGATGCAGGCGCCGACGATTATCTCACCAAGCCGTTTCATGTCGAAGAGCTGATGGCGCGTCTGCGGGCTTTGCTCCGCCGGGCCGCAGGCCAGACAACGGATACGGTCGAATTGGGCGATCTATTGGTCGATAACCGCGCTGCACGAGCCTTTATTGACGGTATGGCGATCAAGCTGACCAGCCATGAGTTTCGCCTCTTATCTTATATGGCCGCGCATAAAGGCCGGGTGATTTCCCGGACAGAGCTTGTCGAGCATATTTACGATCAGGATTTTGATCGCGATTCCAACACGATTGAAGTTTTTGTCGGACGTCTGCGGAAGAAAATTGGGACGGACCGTATTGAGACCGTTCGGGGACTTGGCTACCGCCTGTTAGACCCTGAATCTGAAGGGGCTTAGAGCTTAACGCCTTGCGCGTGGCGAAGCGATCACCCCGATCTCTCGTTTCCTCGCTCGTGCGAGCGGCAGCGCTTTGGGCTGTGCCGGGGATGATTTTCGTCACTCTGGCTTTGGGTCTTGTGTCCCGCAACTCCTCCTACCGGAGCTTTGACGAGCCGCTCGAAGCCGCTGTCACCGGGTTAATTGCGAGCGTAGAAACGGGTGAAGACGGCGCGTTACGCTTGTCCCGTGAATTGCCCGATCCCCGCTATCAGCGCGCCTTATCCGGACGATATTGGGTCATCGGCACAGCGACAGAAGTGGTTGGGCAAGACCGTTATTTTATTATTCCTCAACTCTCATCCAGATCCCTCTACGGAACGCTTTTGGATATCTCGAATCCGGACTACGCATTTTTGGCCGAACAAGGCCAAGAGCCTTTGCGTTTCACGACTCCGGGGCCAAACATTGATGCGGATGAGAATTTGCGGGTTATCGCGCGGCAAGTTATTTTGCCGAATATGACAACGCCCGTTGTGGTTTTGGCGGCGGCTGACCGCGCGCCCGTCATTCGATCTATTCAGAACTTTATTTTAGCAGCCGTCACGCTGCTCTTGATTTTGACGATGGGATTGATCTTTGCGGTTTATGCGCAGGTTCGGATAGGGCTGCGGCCTCTCTTCGCTTTGGGCAAGAGTATTGCCGATGTGCGTGAAGGCCGGATGGCCTCTGTGGAAGGGGAGTATCCACCCGAAATTGCACCGCTCGCGACAGAGCTTAACTCTCTGATTTCGCACAATAAAGAGATTGTCGATCGCGCGCAGACACATGTCGGGAATTTGGCCCATGCGCTGAAAACGCCCATTGCTGTGCTGCGAAATGAAGCGGCGGCAGCGAAGACGACCCCGTCGAGGATCGTCACAAAACAAACCGACATCATGGCCGCGCAGGTCGACCATCACTTGCGCCGCGCCCGTGCCGCCGCGCGCGGTCAGGCCATTGGGGTGCGGGCTGAAATGGACCCTGTCATTGACGGCTTGGTCAGGACTTTACCGCGCATTTATCGGGATAAGGGTTTGAAGATAACAAAGACCGGCGATGCGGGTCTTATCTTCCGTGGACATCCGCGCGACCTCGAAGATATGGTCGGAAATCTCATGGATAATGCAGCCAAATGGACGAGCAGCCACATCGATGTCACGCTTCGAAAAGTTGAAAACGGACTTTGTAGGGTCCGTATTGCAGATGATGGACCGGGCCTAACGGCGGCTGATATTGAAACGGCTTTAAAACGCGGCGCGCGTTTGGACGAAGCGACCCCGGGCAGCGGTTTGGGTTTGTCTATCGTGAAAGACTTGGCGGATGCTTACAAAGGCTCCCTCACATTCTCCCGTTCTGACGCGGGTGGTTTGCAGGCGGAACTACATCTGCCGATCGCGATAGACCCGTGAGCCAAGCACCGATCGCATTAGAAGACCGCCAGTCCGATGGCGGGCGGTTGTTCTCGCCATCAGCAGGACGAAATAAAGCCGATATCGCGGCGGCCCTATCTGAAGTTTTACCGAAAGGGGCTGCTGTTTTAGAAATTGGCAGCGGCACGGGGGAGCATGGCATTGAGGCCGTAAACCTGCGGCCCGATCTAGTTTGGCAATTCTCTGATCCCAATCCCGAATCCCGCACCAGCCAAGCGGCTTGGTCGGCACATTCGGCATATGATTTTTCAGCGCCTTTGGCGCTCGATATGTCGGATGCAGGGTCTTGTTCGAAACTTGCATCTCAATATGACGCGATATTCAGTGCGAATATGATTCATATTGCACCAATTTCGGCGCTGCATGGCTTGGCGGGGCTAGCTGCCGAGCTTGTTAAAACGAACGGAAAAATGCTGCTTTACGGCCCGTTTATAACAGGAGAGACGACCGCGCCGTCCAATCTGGACTTTGATGCGTCCCTAAAACGCAGAAATCCCAGCTGGGGTGTGCGAGATTTAGCGGCTGTTAAGCATATATTCGCAAAGCAAGGGTTTAATAACGTGCGGTTGCGCGACATGCCCAAAAACAATTTTTTCTTGGATCTGTCTCGAGGCTGAAGAAATATTCGAATGTGGATGTTTCGTCATGTTTTGGACAGCATTGGGTCATCCTTACCCCTGCAGTCATGTAAGTGGAAAGGGTACTTTGTGTCTAAGATGAAGTTGACATTATTGGGGTCGGTTATGGCCTTTGGGCTTGCGCCGCAAGTTGTCGCGCAGGACTCGGTCATTATCTTTGCGGATGCCGACACTTATGCGGTTGCCGTGGAAAATTCCGTAACGTCTGAGTTGAGCGAGGCCGACTTCAAATCCTTGCGCGATCTCGGCGTCAACCCGCCCGTCCCGACACAGATCGGCGAAACCATCGCGCCAGTCACGCTCAATCCGACCCCGGGCGTAGCGCCGCAACCTAATCTCACCGCAGTTCCCGTCAGCCCCGCGCCGATGCGGACTGCGACGAACATCCAGAATATGCCCATTAACGCGCTACCGTCTATCGCAAACCTCGTGGATCGCGTTAGCCCATCCGTTGTCAATATTGTCGTGACGACTGAAAACGGCGAAACGACCAGCGAAGGCCAAGGCTCCGGATTTATCATCAATGAGAATCTGGAAGTCGTCACGAATTATCACGTCATTGAAGGCGGGACGAATATCGATATTGAGTTTAATGACGGACGGACCTACCCGGCTGAAATATTGGGCACGGATGAGGAAACTGATCTCGCCCTTTTAGAAATTCAGACGGATGAGAAAATTCCGCACGTCAATTTCCACCAACCCAGAAATATTCGTATCGGGGATTGGGTCGTCGCCATTGGCAATCCTTTCGGCATTGGTCAATCGACATCACTCGGCGTCATCTCCGCGATTGGCCGCGAGAAGGTCGATAGTGGCTCCTATGTTGATTATATCCAAACAGATGCCACGATTAACCGGGGTAACTCGGGCGGGCCGTTATTTAATTTGAACGGCGATGTTGTTGGCGTGAACTCCGCAATTTATTCCCCGACCGGCGCGAGTGTTGGTATTGCCTTTGTCATTCCGCATTACACCGCAGAGCGTATCGTGGGCCAATTACGCAAAAATGGCCGCGTGAGGCGCGGATACCTTGGCGCAGGGCTGCGGACAGCGGAATATTCTATCGACGGGCAGCCCGGGTTTTTCAAAGGCGGCGCGACAGTCAATGACGTCTTGCCCGGCTCTCCCGCTGATATTTATGGCTTGCAGGTCGACGACATCATTTTGGACATTAATGGCCAAGTCGTGAAAAACTCAGTCGAAGCGACACGGGCAATCGGCCGTATTCAGCCCGGCGAAGTCGCAAAGTTTATATATGAGCGCGGCGAGAAAACTTATGCGCTGGAGGTTCAAATCGGTGAACGTCCTGAGAAATACGAAATTCAGCGCGCGAGTGCGGAGGTGCAAGGACTGCCGCCACCCCCGGCACCTGAGGATAAAGCCAAGCCTAAAGTCAATATTGATACAGGCATCCATGTCCTGGATATTTCGGCGGAATTCCGTTCTGCGATTAACATGCGCTCTGATCAGGTCGGTGTCTATGTCGAAGCTGTCGACCCCGGCACCGCAGCAGAAGAAGCCGGATTTAAAGTGGGCATGGTTTTAATGGAAGCCGATGGCCAGCCGGTTGCGGAAGTCGCGACATGGAAGTCCATCGTTTTGAATGCTAAAGAGGCCATGCAGGACGGCATTGTCGTGAATGTGCGTCAAAAAGACGGACGTGAAACCTATATGGTCCTGCCGCTTGTTAATTATCAGCAGGGCGATACGATGGCAAATGCGAACTTTAGTCCGGCAAAGCCTACACGTTTAAATGCGCAATTAGAGTAGAAACCAACAAACTGGGTGGGGACCTATGGAGAATAAGCAAATGAGAATATTAGTCGTCGAAGATGACTCGGTCGCCGCCGAATATGTCCGCAAGGGCCTCATGGAGGCAGGACATGTTGTGGACCTCGCCCCCGATGGAGACCTCGGTTTGGAAATGGCCCGCGCCGCAGATTATGACGCACTGATTTTGGACCGTATGCTGCCAAAGCGCGATGGTTTGGAAGTCTTGGCGGATCTGCGCGAAGACGGAGACGCAGTTCCGGTTCTTATTCTATCTGCATTGGGTGAGGTTGATCAAAAAGTCGAAGGCCTTCGGGCGGGCGGTGATGATTATCTTGCCAAGCCTTATAGTTTCACTGAGCTTCTGGCGCGCGTCGAAGCCATTGGCCGCCGCTCTGATCCAACGGCTGCGGTGACTAAGCTAAAAGTTGGCGGTCTGGAAATGGACCTTCTGGCGCGAACTGTGCGCCGCGACGGACAAAAAATTCTCCTACAACCGCGCGAGTTTCGTCTTCTGGAGTGTTTGATGCGCAATGCCGGACGGGTTGTGACCCGCACGATGCTGCTCGAAAAAGTCTGGGACTATCACTTTGACCCCCAAACTAACGTCATCGATGTCCATATTTCGCGCCTACGCGGGAAGATCGACAAGGAATTTGAAGAACCGCTTCTGCACACAGTGCGCGGCGCGGGCTATCGTTTACAGGTCTAACCAGATAAGGCCGCACGCATATGTTCGGCTCTATTCGAAAACTCTACCG
>Ga0209187_1001601_pt1 | contig 25122 bp, 27 predicted proteins | sample BantaG_FD_187430 | JGI IMG/M metagenome (GOLD analysis project Ga0209187, IMG submission 187430) | Marine algal microbial communities from Bantry Bay, Ireland - BantryBay_4 metaG (SPAdes) (version 2) | ecosystem: Host-associated > Algae > Red algae > Unclassified | place: Bantry Bay, Ireland...
TCAATCTCTTCTTTGAGGCTGTTTGTGACTTTTTTAAGAATTGGGATCAGTACAGGGAGCAAATCAAATCACTAGTGACGCTGAACTTTGAGATTCTTTAGCGTAATTTGGTTTTGGAAGGGGTATACTTAGGTTTAGAAAGTAGTATACGAAGTTATTTTTCGTTCCATCAATTAGAAGATCTTGAAGATGAAAATCTCTGTTGAAGATGGTTTTTTTGACTTAGAATAATAATTGTGTTAAACATACATTAGATTAGATCATTTGATACGGCTCAAAACTGAGTTGGGGTGATCTAGGAGAATTTTGATGACAGCTCAAAGTGTTAGACAGATTGTTATTGTCCCGATCAAGGGAGTGGAATCGGTTTCTTTGCCGGTTCTTTGCGGAGTTGCTCTTTTGAGATTGTATGGTGGTTATGAACACCACGACGTTTTGATTGATCCTGATATTGATCAGTTTGATCTCATCGATCAATCAAGGGAATACCTTTTCGAAAAAAATGGTGTAAGTTGTGATCAAATCCAGGTTGAGAAAAATTCGATTTTTTTCTTTCGATTTGTCTTTTTGACTCACCTCAATGATGTGCATATCAGAGTAGCTCTTAAACCATTTAAAAAAAATTTTGAGCAATATATTCTAAATGATCGATGTGATGAAGAGTGGCAAGAAATGTTTGCTTCCTGGAAGAAAATAGATTCCCATGAAGCACTTGCTTGTATAGAAAAAGTGCTTCAATCTATCGCAAATCAAGCAAATGAAAATGTGGCTACTGGTTAGCGTTACACAAGCCGTTCAGTGGAAGAGGGATATGGATATCTCTCACATTGGGTGGCTTTTTGATTGCCTGTAGTTTGTGGTGAGTCTAGAGTCGTGTAGAATGGGGGTATGACTACTGAAAAATCTACTAAGCGCAAACAGTTGATGCTTCTTGATGGGAATGCGATTATTCACCGCGCTTTTCATGGTGTGCCACCACTTTCGCTCGGTGATGGTACACCGACCAATGCTGTGTACGGCTTTGTTTCAACGCTTCTCACGGTGCTTACCAAGTTTCAGCCTGACTATATCGTGGCTACATTTGACTTACCTGGGAAGACATTTCGCCATGATTTATATGATCAGTACAAAGGCACGCGTAAGGAAATGGACGAGGATCTGAAGCCGCAGTTTGCACTGGTCAAAGAGATTGTCCGAGCTATGAATATCGAGATTATTGAAAAAGAATACTATGAAGCTGATGATGTGATCGGTACGCTCAGTGTGCAAGCTACAGCCGAGGGAGTAGGCACCGTGATTGTGACGGGGGATCGCGATACGTTTCAATTGGTTGATGATCACGTACAAGTGTTTACGATGTCTCGTGGGATCAAGGACATGGTGCTGTATGACAGAGAGGCTGTATTTGAAAAGATGGGGGTGACAGTAGAGCAGGTGATTGATTATAAAGGGATCTGCGGGGATAGTAGTGATAACATTCCTGGTGTTAAGGGTATTGGTGATAAGGGTGCGACGACACTTTTGGGAGAGTACGGTGATTTGGATGGCGTGTACGCACATATCGATGAGGTGAAAGGTGCGATGCAAAAAAAGTTGATCGCACAAAAAAAGGAGGCTTATCTTTCTAAAGACCTAGGAACGATTCGAACAGACGTGGATGTGGAGCTTGCTTTGGAGCGATCGCTTAGCGCTGATATTGATATGGATGGTGCTCGAAGCTCGTTTCAAAAGTTTCAGTTTATGAGTCTTTTGAAGCGCCTCGATAAAAGTCGAGGACTAGATGACTCTGATGGAAGAAAAAAAACACCACGTACTGTGGAACAGAAAAAAACTGACAAGGCAGACTCAAAGAATGGGAAAATCTTGAATGCAATTGAGGCAAAAGAATTTCTGGGTGTGAGTGAGGGGCACCAAGTGTTTTGTGTGTTTGATTTTGAGCAAGGAGCGCTGCGCGGCATCGCTCTTAAGCGAGAAGATCGCAGCGTATACATCGCAAAATCTAAAGAGACAGAAAAAGCAATTGAGCTTTTTTTGACGAGTGGTCGTAGCGATCTCATCGTATATGACATGAAAAGCCTGTGGCATGAATGCCATGATTCTGGTGTTTCTTTGCCAAAGGTATGGCGGGACGTTTTGCTTTTGGCTTATAGTGCGCGTACTGGTAAAAAAGTAGATTTGGAGCATTTGATTTTTGATATTACTGGCGAAGATTTGATTTCTGCTGAGGATTCGAATCAGCTCTCGCTTGGTTTGCGAGATGAGCAGCAGGTTGCTTTTTCTTTGATGCAGCGCGCTGAGCAGTTGGCACAAGTACATGACCAGATCGCACACGAACTCGATACAATGTCAAAAGAGCAAACGGATCTCGTAAAGGACGCGCGAACTGTATGGCAGGTATTTGAAGAATTAGAAATGCCACTTGCTAGGGTGCTCTATGACATGGAGTGTGCAGGGATTGCATTTGACGTACATGTTTTTGAGAAAATTTCAAAAAAGACGGACGCTACACTTAAAGACCTTACGCAAAAAATCCATACTTTGGCTGGTGAAGATTTTAATATCAATTCGACGAAGCAATTACGCGTTATTCTCTTTGAAAAATTGAATCTGCCAACGGCAGATGTCAAAAAAACCAAAACGGGTTTTTCAACTGCTTCTACTGAGCTAGAAAAGCTTCGCAGCGAGCATGAAATCATATCTCTGATAGAGACGTATCGAGAGCTGTTTAAACTTAAGACGACTTATATCGATGCACTACCAAAGCTCGTGGCACCTGATGGACGAATTCATACGACGTACAACCAGGCTGTGACTTCCACAGGTCGCTTATCATCCAAAGATCCGAATCTGCAAAACATTCCCATTCGTAGCGAAACTGGCCGTTCGTTGCGTAAAGCTTTCGTAGCCAAAAAGGGAAGCGCACTTGTGAGCGTTGATTATTCACAGATTGAACTGCGTTGCGTGGCACACATTGCTAGTGACACAGCAATGATCGAAGCTTTTAAAAATGGTGAGGATATCCATTCCTACACAGTAGCGCGTGTGCTTGGCAAAGAAATCTCGGACGTGACCAAGGAAGAGCGATCACGTGCTAAAGAACTTAATTTTGGTTTGATTTATGGGATGGGAGCGCACAGTTTTGCTAAAGCTTCAGGTTTGAGTAATGTAGAGGCCAAAGATTTTATTGCCAAGTATTTCGATTATTTTAGTGGAGTGAAACAGTATATGGATCAGACAAAGCTTGCCGCTCATGAGAATGGCTTTGTGGAGACGCTCCTTGGGAGACGGTATTATGTCGGTGCAATTGCTTCCAAGAATGCTATGATGCGCGCAGGCGCTGAGCGAGCGGCGATCAATATGCCCATACAAGGATTAAACGCAGAAATTATGAAATTGGCGATGATTGCTATTGATGAATTTTTAACCAATAATTACCCAGCTGGTGATGTACGGGTACTTCTTCAGGTACATGATGAGTTGATACTTGAAGCCCCGGAGGGCATCGCACAGGAGGTCATGAGACAAATTAAAGGTGTTATGGAGCAAGTGTATACACTTCGTGTACCGCTTGTGGCTGATGGAGAGGTTGGCGTGCATTGGGGAGAGCTGTAGGACGAATGCGTGCCTTGCTAAAAATGTAGGACAAATACTCGGGTTATTGCACCGTGAAACTATTTTTTTTGTGGTGCGTATTAGTTACACGAGTAGATTGTGGGAGTTTTAGATGGCTATGATATAATACGAATACTTATTACTAAAATTGAGCAGATTATGGATCAGATGACTACTATTGTGAAGACATATTGGAAAGCGATCGTGCCGATCGTTTTGGCTATCATCATCATTACCGTGCTTCGAGGTTGCCAAAAAGATGAGGTTGCTGTTGATGATGCGGTCAAAAAGCCGAGTGCTGTTTCTTCGAAAACCTATTTACCATATAATCAACCTGCAAATGCCTCACCGATCACTGGTGAATCATGCGCCAATTATAATAAGCGTACTTTTGGAGTAGTGTTCAATGGAGATCGTGGTTCACGACAATTTTTTTCAAACGTCTCTCAGGCGGATTTTGTAGCGGAAATTCCTCACCGTGTTGAGCATGGCCAACCTCGACTTTTGGCGGTCTTTGGTTGTAATACGCCAGAAATTGTTGGTCCAATGCGAAGTGGTCGCGTAGATCATATCAATGTGGCAGCATCGCTTGATGCAGTATATGTTCCATGGGGAGGGTCTGGGGTTTCAAAGGCACTTCTTGCAAAGGGGGTTGTCGACCATATTGATTGTAACGGCGAAGTTGCACCAAGTGGTGGTGTAGCCTGTTTCCGTCGTAGCGGCTCTATGAATCAATTAGAAAAAGCTTCAACGAGCATCCCTAAACTTATTGATGTTGCGGGTGCTAATAATTACCGTAGTGAAAATAATTTTGAAGGATTCAACCATCAGGGAGAACTACCTCTCGCTCAGCGAGCAACGTACAGTAGGGTTTCTGTGAAGTATGAAGATCCTTATCGCGCAGATTATCAGTATGATCCTGAAACGAACTCGTATTTGCGCTTTTTTGAAGGTCAGCCAGATATTGATTTTGAGACGAAGCAACAGCATGCACCAAAGAATTTGATTACGATTATCACAAAGAAAGATTCCTGGCGAGCCGATATCGATTATGTAGGACAAGGTTTGCAGGATCCATGGGATGGTGTGCCAGCAGATAAAAAAAGAAGTGAAAGTGGTCAGTATCCAAATATGCAATTAGGTGACCCATGGTTTGATACAAAATTTGAGGATGAGGCGCGATTTTTCTTCAATGGCCAAGAGATTCGGGGAACATGGAAGAAGGCAAAAAGTGCCGAAGCACCGTTTGAATTCTATGATGAAGATGGAGACCCGATTCACTTCGTGCCAGGTCAGATCTGGTTACACATCCTCGGGCACGCTGATAAGGTTTCACATGAAACTGCTGAGGAGTATGCTGAAAGATTGGAGGACGAAGCTGAGGATCGAGCAGCTGGGACTGTAGTACAGTAGTCATACCTCCACTCACAAATCCACATAAAGCTTTCGGTCTGTCATCCCTGTCTGCCGACAGGCAGGCTCAGCTTGACCTGTCACTCACGAGTCCTGTCGCTCGCGAGTGACGGGACGAGTGACGGGTCTTGCCTGGGGATCTGCCCCATGTAGAATAGTTAATGAGAGATAGTATTACTTTGTCTGTATTTAATCTCTCACCGGACAAGTGAGAGATTTTGTTTGACATGACTTCGTAGGAATAGCCCAATTCGTTAGGAGTTAAAGGTCAGTAATTAATGTGGTCCTGCGGTTTAGATTAAAGAGATCGGACTTTTGACGCGTCCCTATCCGCCAGCTGGCGGAGCACTAAAGTGCGAAAGTCCTATAGACTATTTTTATGATTATTTTTTATTACGGCAAAGAAGTGTTTGGACAAGAGAGAAATGTGCAAGCACTCAAAAAAAAATTCCTTGCAAAAAATTCTACAGGAGGAGGTTTTTTGCAGTTTGATTGTTCTGAGGATGTTACTCTTGGTGAAATTCACGGTAGCTTTGGAGCGCTCAATCTATTTGCACAAAAAAAATTGATTGTCATAAAAGATTTTTTTCAGCACTTTGACTCTGAGGATCAGAAAGCCCTCAAGGAAGCGCTTTCTCATCGTGTTGGAGAGGATGTTGTCGTACTTACAGAAAGCTCTGTGCCACGAAAAAACGCTACGCTTTTTACATGGTTATTGAAAAACGCTCAGAGTGTGCAAGAGTTTACTTTTCCCGATGTGAAAACGTCTAGTGCTTACATTGTCCGCCAGGTTAAGTTGCGAGGATCAACGATTTTACCGCAAACTGCAAATCTGCTGGCTGAGATTTGCGGGGAGGATCTCTTTCGTCGTGAAAATGAAATTGAAAAATTGTGTAGCTATGCTTTTGGTAAGGAAATTAGCAAAGGTGATATTGCACTTCTGTGTAATCATCCAATCGAGGGAAATATGTTTGCGGCGATCGAGTCTCTGACACGTGGTCGGAGCGCACAAACGATGACGCTTTTGCATAGACAAGTGCGTGCAGGTGACGATGTGCACTATGTTTTTTCTATGTACGCTTACCAGATTAGAACATTACTCCGTGTTGGTGGGTATTACTACGAGCAACAGATTTCTGATAAAAGTGTTATCGCCAAAGCTCTAAAGCTACATCCTTTTGTGGTTGAGAAATCTCTTGGTGTGTTGCGCCAACTAACTCAACAGAGATTGCGAGGTGCTCATAAAAGATTGCTTCACATTGATCGAGATGTAAAAGTAGGAAAGAGAGACATGTTTAGTGCGCTGGAAATGTTTATTATGGAGTTTTAGTGAAAGGTCATTTTTATCCAAAGAGAGCTGGTTCTCTCTAACTCAAATTTGATGCAAAAAAATCCCCGCGGTATGCGAGGATTTTTTCTATTTGTTTTGATTGGCTAATTTTAGTGCTTTTGACATGCGGGATTTTTTACGTGATCCTGTATTTTTTTTGATCACGTTTTTACTAATGGCTTTGTCGATTGTTTTTTGTGCAAGGAGGAAGAATTTCTTTGCTTCATCGAGCTTACTTTCGCTTAGGGCTAGTTCAAATGATTTGATCGCACTGCGGTATGTGCCGCGAACTTGACGATTACGGAGGGCTTTGCGAGCATCTGCGCGCATTTCTTTCATGGCTGATTTTTTGATTGGCATAGGGAATTGTAGTAACTAGTAACTAGCCAGCCAGAAGCTGATCACCCTTTGGGTGAAAAATAGTAACTAGCAGGTAAAATTATGATGTTTACGTGGTTTGTGAGGTGCTGTAGATACGGGCAAGAGCGTGCCCCAGCAGTCTCGGGTTCCTTGTTAGGATTCTCGACTAGTTATCCTTTTATATCATAAAATTTTCTTTCGGGCAAGTCTGAGTCCCGCGTATAGTGGAGACTTCATGCTACAATGCATATACTTATTTCTCAAGCTCCTAAGTTATATTATATGATACGTTTTTTAAGTGGAAAAATTGTTGAGCGCGGAGAGAATGCACTTACTGTCGATGTGGCTGGTGTGGGGTATGGTGTTTTGGTTTCAGGGCATACTAGTGCTAGCGCGGTAGACAGTGAGGAAATTAGACTTTTCATCTACACTCATGTACGTGAGCAAGAGATCACATTGTATGGATTTCTCAATGAAAATGAAAGAGCGATGTTTGAGCTTTTGATTAGTGTAAGTGGAATCGGCCCAAAGGCGGGTCTTAGCATACTTACCGTGGCTGATGTGAGCGCGCTGAGCGCGGCAATTATGAATAAAGAAACATCTATTTTGACCAATGTTTCCGGGATTGGCAAAAAGACTGCTGAGAAAGTCGTTATTGAACTACAAAATCGTGTCGAACATTTCTCTATCGAGGACGCAAATGTTGCGACGAGAAATAGTAGTGCGGTGGATGCACTGAAGTCAATGGGTTATAGTGTGGGTGAGGCTCGTTCGGCACTTGATCAGATTGATAAGGATGTGACTGATGTCAGTGAGCGTATAAAACTAGCTCTGAAAAGCTTAGGTAAATAATGTACGTCAAAATAGACCCTCTCTCAAACTACTTAAAGAAAAAACCTCTCCTGCGTGAGAGGTTTTTTAATTCGTTTGCATAAATACTGCGGGGTCTAGATTTCTGTATTGTCCTGGCGTTATTTCGCCGAGCTCTATATCTGCAATTCGCACGCGCCCAAGGTTTCGTACAGTCATTTTTACGGCGTCACACATTTTTCTGATTTGCCTGTTGCGTCCTTCTTTGAGAACGATACGGAACGTTTTTTCGTCAATCACTTCCACCTCTGCAGGAGCTACTTTTTTGCCTTCAAGTACTATAGAACCATTACCTAATTTTTCGATCACCGCTGGTGTCAGGGTCCGATCTACACTGACAACGTATTCTTTTTCATGCTCATATTTTGGGTGAGTGAGCTCGTTGGCGAGGTCTCCGTCGTTTGTGATGAGTAAAAGTCCGTGGGACTCTTTGTCGAGCCGTCCTACGGGGTAGACGCGGTCTTCTCCAAAGTTGTAATAGGCGAGCGTTCTCTCGTCTTGCCTTCCGTCGGGATCTTCACTAGCCATCGTACATGTGACGCCACGAGGCTTGTTGAAAGCAAGAAGCTTGCGTTGTTTGGGTTTTGCTTCAAATTTTTTGCCGTCAATTTTGATCGACTCTGTGCCGTTTACTTTTTCTCCAATAACGGCAATGTGTGATCCGATGACGATGCGCTTTTCCAAAATCATGCGCTCAATAGCACGACGAGATGCAACACCGTTGCTAGCGAGAAATTTCTGTAGTCGCATTTTTTCCATAGTTTGTTTTAAGAATGTAAACAATATCATAATAGGCGAACTCTGTAAAGTAATGTGACATTGCAGCGGCAAGTTTACACTTTCTCCGACATATTTCACTCATTTCACTCAAGATCATCTCTATTTACTATAGCTTCTAATAAAATTAGTAAAATACTACAATACTATAGAGTAATGTAGTATTTTCTAAAAATGTGCTGATAATGCAATTTATAAGCGTTTTTTGATAGATTTTGTAAAAGTGTAATGGTGCTCCTCTTCCTTAAACCGCGAGTCTGAAAACCTATTCTTGTTTTAAACACAAGCATTATAGGTATTCACATTCTTGCTATGAGAATATAACGAGTCCCATTAGCTCTACAGAGGCTATAAATCTTGTTCATTTAGTATCTTTTCAAGATATTTAAGTATCACCAATGATAAACATTTTGTAGAAACACCTTAACCATGGGGATGAGAGGTTTTCAGACTCACGGCTTAAATATTTGACTTATTTTTAATTTTATAGTATGATACTAATAATCTAATGAAAACTTGCCTTTGGCTAGGAGCTTCACATGAGTGTTCTTTCTAAGTTTGAACGACAAATATTGTTTACCTGTTGCTTGCTTGTAACCATATTTATGGGTGGTTGCGCAAGCGCTGGACATGTGAGCGATACCCAGACCCTTGTGGGTCTGTGTGAGCGCTCTGCTGTGAATCTGAGTAGTGCCGATCGCGACGCATGCGATAAATTACAGGCAATAAGTATTCAGTCTGGTGAATCAATGGAGTCGCTGGTCGCTCACTGTGATGAGGTGCCGTATTCGCAGTTGACCGGAGTCGAAAATGAAAGATGTAAAACAGTCATTTCGACAATTGCCACGCTAAATGCTTCTCGTCCTGCTTGGAGGGGTACTTATGGACCGTCAAAATCGACGAAGATCGGCATTTATGTGGGTGTAAACAAGCGACGCAATTTTACGTGGCGAGGGCCCACTTATCAAAAGAGGCGATTTGCTAGATGTCAAGATGACCCCAGACGGTATGGTCATGGGCGGAATCCTGAAAAAGCAATGTGTTAAAGTTGTTACACAAAATTGTAAAGGACATGGATGTCCGAAGGAAATCATTTCCTTCGGATTTTTTTCTTTTTGGACTGCAAATGGTTGACCATGTCGCTCGCGAGTCCTGTCGCTCGCGAGCGACGGGACGAGCGACGTGGTTGACTACTTGGGTGTTGGTCGATATCATTGGGCTATGATTAACTCTGGGAATAATTCAGAGAAACTACCTGAGGGTGGTTTGTTGCAGAGTGCGCGGTGGACGGCTTTTTTGCATGCTAAGGGTCAGGAGACTTTTGATGTGCGAGGTGGTGCACTTTTTGGTGTGGTGCAGACTTTGCAGTTTGTGGGGCGCTACGGATATATGGCACGCGTACCCCAGGGCGTGATCAAAGAATTGATTGGTGCGGTTCGCTCGGTATCTCAAGATTTACGCCTTGGTTGGGTGCGTGCTGATTTCTCTAGTATGGATGATGTGAAGTTATTGCGTGAACTTGACTGTTATGTCGTGAAGGCACCACACGATACGCAACCAGAATCAAATTTGATCATGGATATCAGCGCACCAGAGGAAGAACTTCTTCTGAGTATGAAGCAAAAAACGCGTTATAATATCCGCATGGCATTGAAAAAAGGTGTGCGTGTGAAGGCTTATCGTTTTGGTGATCAAGAATTCGAGCGATATTTAAAAGTTTTTTTTCAACTCGTACAGGAAACGGCGGTGCGGAAGGGTGTTCGTTTTCATACGTATGATCACTATGGACTGATGTTTGCTGTCTTGCCTCCGGAAAATATCGCTCTGTACGTAGGGAAATTTGATGAGGATATCGTCGCGATCAATATCGTTTCATATTATAAGGAGACGGCTACATATCTTCATGGAGCTTTTGGCGGTGCTCATTCAAGTATGGGTGTGCCGTTTCTATTGCAATGGCAGGCGATCTTTGACGCGCGATCTGAGGGATATAAATATTATGACTTTGGTGGATTTTTCCCACAGACGTCAGATAAGGGTAAGGCGGGTATTACCCGTTTCAAAAAAGGCTTTGCTCCAAAGACGCCTCCTACAGAAACAGCTGGCTCGTGGGATATTGTTTTTTCTCCTCTTCGGTATAAGATGTACAGGGCTCTTCAGAGGTGCAAACGTTTTTTTGGTTAGTTAAGTCTCGGTCTCTTTACTGTGGGTTTGCAGGATCTCAATAGTGCGACAGGTAGACTGAAGTAAGGAAATATTTTGCGAATTTTATTATTCTATTTCAAAACTGTGGATACAATTCTTGTTTTTGTTAAAAAGTTGATTCCCAGAAAGCTTTTTCTCTTTTTTCAACCTTCTTATCACTTGTTATTTAACTACTTAGCTGCAGCTTTCTATCGATTTCCTAGTGAAAAAGTAATTGTTGTGGGTGTGACAGGTACGACAGGCAAGACAACGGTGACATATATGATCGCCAAGATGCTCGAGGGGTCTGGTATGAAGGTTGGCTATACCTCTACTGCGATGTTTGGTGATGGGCAGCGAGAGTGGCTCAATGATAAAAAGATGACGATGCTGGGTCGGTTTTTTACGCAGCGCATGTTGCGTACGATGGTGGATAATGGTTGTGAGGTTGTGATTGTAGAAACGACCTCAGAGGGAGCCGTGCAGTTTCGACATCGGTTTATTAATTATGATATCTTCGTTTTTACGGGACTTTATCCCGAACACATCGAATCTCATGGGAGTTTTGAAAACTATAAAAACGCAAAGCTTTCTTTGTTTGCGCATATTTCTAGCGCAGAAAAAAAACTTGGGATAGACATTCCCAAGACTATTATTGTCAATGGTGATGATGAACATGCCAAAGATTTTTTGGCATTTGATCGTGTGAAGAAAGTTGTCTTTACGGCTCATAATCAGAAGTTTAAGGATAAGGAGATTGAGTATGTGCACTACAGTATGTTGGGATCATCAGCAAGGGGTGTGTTGTTTGGATTTGATACAACTGATATCCAGTTGAAACTTTTGGGTGACTTTACGCCACTTAACGCAAGTGCTTCTGGAAGTGTCGGAAGGGCACTTGGACTTTCTTCTTCCAAGATAAAAAAAGGGCTTGAATCTATCGAAGGTATTCCTGGTAGACTTGAACGAATTTCACTTGGTCAGGATTTTGGCGTGATTGTGGACTATGCATTTGAGCCTGTGGCTGTGACAAAGCTTTATGAAACGATTAGTGTATTGGAACCACAAAGAATTATTCACGTGCTTGGTAGTGCTGGCGGTGGTCGTGATACGTCACGACGAAAGGTTTTGGGTGAGATTGCTGGCAGGCAAGCGCAGATCGTGATCGTCACAAATGAAGATCCTTATGATGAGGACCCTCTAGTAATTATGGCGGGAGTGGCGTCCGGTGCTCGGGAAGCAGGAAAGCAAGAAGGTAAAGATTTATTTCTTCTTTTGGATCGTAAACAGGCGATTGCGAAAGCTCTCAGAAGTGCAAGGTCTGGCGATGTTGTGCTGATTACTGGCAAAGGGTCAGAGCAAGCGATTGTCGTCAAAGATGAGCAAAAAATTCCTTGGGATGATCGAGAGGTTGTCCGTGCAATTTTGAAATCAATGTAATCCTATCTCACATTAACCTCCTTACGATATTGTGCGAATCTCTGGATATTTGAAAATGGACAAGAACAAAAAACCAGCCTTAGTAGGGTTGGTTTGTTGGTGTTAATTTTTTGCTTTTGGCTTATTGGAGGATTGCTTCAATCAGGTAGATGAGGGCGAAGGTAACCATAATTCCCACACCGATTCCCCCAGCTACTTCATTGGCGTAGTGGCCGACACGTTCTTTGAGTTTGGGGTAGTCTTCTTTGTTCTCTATTTCATCGAGCTCTGCGACGAGCTTGTTGATCATTTTACCTTGGAGGCCTATGTTTATCCGGACGCGCATGGCATCGTAGATGGTTATGACAGCAAAGGCAGTAGCAACTGCAAAGGCAGGCCCTGTGACGTCATCGTAGTAGCCGATAATGACGACGAGAGAAGTTACAAAAGCGCTGTGTGCACTAGGGAAATGACCAGGTGCAAAGGCATAATCCCAGTTAAGGCCGTGTTTGAGGGTAAATCTAGCGAATTTCAGTCCTTGTGCGCATGCGAGGACAATAATTGGCACAAGGAACAATTTGTAGGCGACGATCAATGTAATCATATGATCAATATTATAGCATATAGTCACTGGTTGCTTTTCACAAGAAATGGTATGCTTATAGTAAGTCGTTTGATCAAATAACATAAATATTATGGGTATTCTTGGTGTAATCATTGCAGGAATCATTGCAGTTGGTGCTGCTGTAATTGGCATATACAATGGTTTGGTGCGTTTGCGGGCAAATGTAGACGAGGCCTGGAGTGGTATCGATGTGCAGCTTAAGCGTCGGTATGACCTGATTCCAAATCTGGTCGAAACGGTAAAGGGGTACGCAAAACATGAGCAAGAAACACTTACCAAAGTCATGGAAGCGCGCTCAAAAGCCACGTCGATGAATATTGATATTTCAAAAGTCACTCCGGAGATGATGTCACAGTTTTCAAAGGCACAAAGCGGTATTACAGGAGCTCTTGGTAAGCTCTTTGCTGTTGCAGAAGCGTATCCTGATCTGAAGGCAAATGAGAACTTTCTTAAGTTGCAAGCAGAGCTTAGTGTGATCGAGGATGCAATTCAATCATCACGTCGGTATTTCAATGGGACTGTAAGGGATTACAATGTACGTATTCAGACTGTCCCTAGTAATATCATCGCAGGCATGTTTAGTTTCACAAATCGAGAATTTTTCAAGATTGATGAGGCTGAGAAGGAGAATGTCAAAGTTGATTTTAACAGCTAGGGACTTACGAAATTGGCACATCTCTTCGTTAATTCCTGCGTTTTTTACTCACCATAGGTAACTATGGCTCGCAAAAAGCCTCGAAATTGCCTCGACCTGCACTCAATTACGTAAGTCCTAAGTGGTGGGTAGAGTACATTTATTATTTTGAGCTAGATATTTTATGCAATCACTGAATTCGCTTAAAGCTGGAAATATTCGTAAGACATGGTTTTTGCTGTTGGTGTTTTTTTCGTTTATCTTAGCAGTGGGTTACGTACTTTCTGTATACCTCCAATCTCCTGGGATTATGTTTGGAGCGGGTTTTTTTTCTCTTTTTTCTAGTGTAGGCACGTACTGGTTTAGTGACAAGATTGCTCTGTCAATGGCAAATGCTAAGCCTGTAACCAAAGAAACACATGCGGAAATTTATTCTATGGTTGACAATCTGGCGATTGCCTCTGGATTGCCGACGCCAAGAATCTATATGATTGAGGACGGTGCTATGAATGCATTTGCTACGGGGCGCAACCCTGAGAACAGTGTGATCGCTTTTACGACGGGTATCGTAGAGCAATTAGAAAAAGAAGAATTGCGAGGAGTAGCGGCCCATGAGATGAGTCATATCATCAACCGTGATATGCTGATTGGGACGATTGCTGTCGTCTTGGCCAGCGCGCTGGCGATGGTGGGGCGATTTACACAGATGGGGATGGGTGGCGAGATGAACCGTATCGGAGATAACCGTGGTGGAAATCCTTTCCGCGTCATCATTACGATTGGCTTGCTTGTGTTGGCACCTGTTTTAGCACAATTACTGCGACTAGCAGTGTCACGTAAGCGTGAGTACTTGGCTGACGCGTCGGGCGCTATGCTTACTGGTAATCCCGAGGGACTTGCGAGCGCTCTTGAGAAAATTGGTGGAAGCCCTAAGAAGCTCGACAAAGCAAGTGAGATGACGGCACATCTTTTTATAGATAACCCCTTTAAAAATACCAAGGTAACCAATTTTTTCTCAACTCATCCACCCATGGAAAAACGTGTAGAGCTTCTGAGAAATGCAGATAAAGATGCTTCAACTGGACAGATTTAGCATTCTGATTGATATTTTGCATCATGGAAAGAAAAGAACCGAAAGATACTGAATTGCACACTTGGACATCTCACGTAAAAATGAAGATGCGGTATTATGGGCTCTCTGAACAGCGCATCAAAAACATCATCAGAAGGCCTCTTCGTACTGAGGAGGGCATCGCTCAGAAAACGATTGCTGTCATGCAGCCGCAATCTACTACACGCGATAAGGCAACAGGTGAGAAAGTATGGAAAGCTGAAGTGTGGGTAATGTATCAATTGGCTGCGGAGACGCAAAAAAAGATTGATATCGCAGTACCTGATAAGCTTGCGGGGATCTTTGCGCCTCGCACAAAGGTCAAGATCATCAGTGCCTGGCGTTACCCAGGTAAGACCAAGCCCGGGGAAGGGCTACCAGATCACATCATGGATGAGATTGCTGAAGCTCTGTAGATGGTGGGATGCTCGGTGCTCGTTTCAGATTGTATAGATTTGACTATTTGGTTTTGATTAGAGTATAGTTCTATAAAGTTCATAGAAGGAGAAATTTGATGCTTGAGTTCCTTTTTGGTGTCGTATGTATTTTTTTGATGAAGTTTCCAGATTATCACATCGTACGTGATTCGTGGAGAGACGTGCCGCGAAGATACATCTGTCTCTATTTCGCTTTGTGGAGCGGTGGTTTAGTATCTTTTGGTTGGACTATTTTTCGCTTGTGGGACTATACATTTATCGCAATCATTCTTGGTTTGGGTTTTGCTATTGCTCTACTTCTCCCCCTTGGAGTGACTTTTATTCGAGCTCCAAGTTATCCAAAAGTTTGATGACTTTCTTAACACCTTTTGATCTGAAAGGTGTTTTCTTTTTGGTTACGATACATTATATTTTCTTTGAGAGAAGTGCTTTTTGATTTATAATGAAGATACTATAAAAACAAACATATAATGGGGAAAAATATCAAAACAAAGCGAACGAAAATCGTTGCTACGCTTGGCCCCGCTACAGAGGAAGTAGCAGTTCTGAAGAAAATGGTTGCGTCTGGCATGAATATGGCTCGTTTTAACTTTTCCCATGGTGAACATTCGTGGCACAAAACTGTGATGCATCGCGTCAGAGAGGTTGCTCGTGAAACAGATCACAGCATTGCAATATTAGCTGATTTTCAAGGGCCACATATTCGTACGGATCTCCCCGCACCTGTAACGATCAAAAAAGGAGACATTGTCCGTGTATTTGACGGTAGCGCTGATCGGAAACTTATTGCTCAAACGGCAAAGGAAGTAGCAATAATCGTGATTGACTGTCCTTGTATGATCGAGAATCTTTCTGTGGGAAACGACCTGTTTATCGAGGATGGTATCATGCGTGTCCGGGTGACTGATATCGTTGATACACATGTGATGGCGGAAGTTATTGCGGGCGGTATCGTAAAAAATAATAAAGGTGTCAATATCCCAGATGCGGACATCCCTCTTCCTGCATTGACAAGTAAGGATTATGATGACTTGGCTTTTGCCTTAGAGCAAAATGTTGATTATGTGGCGATGAGCTTTGTGCGCACCGCTCAGGAGATCACTGATTTGCGTACATACATGCAAAAAATACTACAAAATGGTGCAAGTGTTCCAAAAATTATTGCAAAAATTGAACGCAAAGAGGCTATTGAAAATCTCAATGAAATCATTGCAGAGACAGATGTTGTCATGGTTGCACGTGGCGATCTGGGGATTGAGACATCTCCTACAGGCGTTACGCTCTTGCAAAAAAGAATTGTTGCTGAGAGTTTGTGTAAGGTTAAGCCTGTGATTGTAGCTACACAGATGCTTGCTAGTATGGAGCATAATCCGCGGCCGACACGGGCTGAGGTTTCCGATGTGACCAATGCTGTGATTGATCATACTGACGCTGTGATGCTTAGTGGCGAGACGACTGTCGGATCGTTTGCGGTCACTGCAGTTGAAACGATGTCTGCGATTGCCATGCAGACTGAGACGTCACCTTATGACGATGTAGATGATGTCAATGAGGATTTGCCAGTAGACTTTGATTCGCCAGAGGTCCATGTGGCGCGTAGTGCTTATGTTTTTATGAAAGAGGTCAATGCGCAAGCGATTGTGATGTTTTCTGAAAGTGGGTATACTGCGCGTATGCTTTCTCATTTTCGTCCTGAGAGACTTGTGCTTGTTGCGACAACGAGTCAAAAAACATATAATGAGCTAGCACTTGTCTGGGGAATTATCCCGTTTCTTTTTGATGGAACAGAGGGTCGTGATGAATGCATTCATGAGCTTATTCAAAAAGCACAAGAGAAATATTTGCTTCACAAAGGGGATTTGGTGATCACCATCCTAGGCTCTACAAAGGCTGGGAAGAAATTAGAGCTTATGGGATCGCGTATTGTATAATTAGAAATCTTTCACGTGGCACACTTCTGCGTTGCTGCACTATTTTTTTCCAACGACATATTGGGATATGACTTATGTAAAAAAATAGTACGCGCCTTGAATTGCACTCACGTGAAAGATTTCTAGGTGATAGCGGATGGCGGATCAGCCTTCGCCAAGGCTACCCTAAATACTCAGGGCGCAGCGGCATGACAAGTAGGTTTAGGAGGAAGGAAATAGATCGACTTTAGGTGCTAATTACTTGTTCCTTATTACTCATTACTTTTTATTACAATATTATGAAAAATGATTCGCAGTGGGTAGAGGAGGATGGCGTTTTGACGCAGACGTTTGAGTGTGAGGACTTTCGGAGTGCGGTTGATTTGTTCAATCGAATCGCTGTGGTTGCGGAAGAGAGGGAGCATCATCCTGATATGATGATTCATGATCTTCGGTTGGTGAGTGTGATGCTTGTGACACATGAGGAAGGTGCTGTCACAGACGCTGACTACGCACTAGCAGCTGAGATCGATGAGGTGATCACAGAAATGGACGTGGAGTAGGTTGGTGGAAAACGTCTTTCTGTGAAAACTTTAAGAAGTTGAGATCTTTTAGAGGCGATACTATATATCGATATATCGCACCGATACCGATTTGCGGATCTAAGACTGAGGCTAAGGATTATTAAATGCGTTGTGTCATGTTTATGAAAGAGATTGTTTTTATCACAGGAAATGAGCATAAGCTTTCTGAGGCGCGAGACATTTTGAGGGCGTTTGATGTTTTGGGTCAGGATGTAGATATTGAAGAGATTCAGTCTCTTGATCCACGTGCAGTTAGCGAGCATAAGATTGTGTCTGCTTATGAGATCGTACAGAAACCATGTTTTGTAGAGGATGTGTCGATTGTTGCGGAGGCTCTGGGTGATCTCCCTGGGCCGTTTATCAAGTTTTTCTTGAGCAGTATGGGATCGCAGGGATTTGCTGAGCTTGTGCATAAATATGATAATCACCGCGCTCATGTTCTATGCACTATCGGATATGCTGATGCTATGGGAGAATGTTCTTTTCATGAGGGACGCGTATCAGGTGAAATCGTGTTACCACGAGGGGAGAATGGATTTGGTTTTGATCCGATCTTTGTAGTCGATGGTCAGACACAAACATTTGCCGAGTTACCGGATGGAGTAAAAAATAGTATTAGTCATCGATATCTCGCACTACAAAATTTCAAAAAGTTTCTTAAGGCTCGTTTGTAGATAGTTCCTTGGTGGATTTGATTGTTCTGCCTTAAGTCGATATAATGCATTTGCAATCAAATGAGCTCATAGCTATGGAAAAACCGTCAATTTCAACAGAACAATCTGAGAAAGGACCTGAGAGGCTTCTTTTTTATGAGGATTTTCTTAAGAAGCAGCAAAATTTTTTATCTTTATTTTGACTCTGAAAGCTTTGTGGGAATGGCTAAGCGAAAGTCAGATCTTTTTGCTACTTTGCAAGAAAAGTGTGTGGATGTGGTCGCTTCCTTGGATAAAGAGATTGGATCACGTGACAAGAATATTTCATTTCATGACTTTCTTGAGAAAGATACGTCTGGTGTTTCTGAAAAATTGTATGAGATGTATCTTGTTTTACGGAACAATGGGTATGTAGACCAGGATATCTTTCAGTAGCGGGTATTTAAAAAAAATGAAAGGGTGGCTGAGTCCCGCTGGACGCCGGGGGGGGTATGCCTGGAGAATTCAACTGTGCTACAGTAAAATTAAGTTTTATGTTTTTATTCTCTTAAGTGAAAAAGTTTTTATAAGTAGTACGTTCTTGAGTAAATACATTAAGTCATTTGGATACTATGATCGATCTATCTATACAGATCATAAACTACAATACGAAGAAATATCTCGTACAGTGCTTGCGAGATTTGTATGTTGATTTGCAGGAAGTAGACTTCTCATATGATATTTTAGTTTTGGATAACGACTCTGCTGATGATTTAGGTGATTTGAATGTAGAGTTTTCCTCAGTACGTTTTTTACAGTCCCCTTCAAACTTGGGATTTGCTGCTGGACATAATTATCTTGCCAAAAAAAGTTCGTCTCGGTATATTCTTTTTCTCAATCCTGATATCCGCTTTATGGAAAAAAATACTGTTACTCGCATGATGAATAAAATCGAAGGTTCGCAAAGCGTGAAAGTGATCGGTCCTAAATTGCTACGAGAAAATGGGAAGCCACAATGGTATGATCATGGGAGATCAGAGGGATTTTTGGCGAAAAGTATTATGCGATCTGGTAATAGTTTGTGGAGACCTGCCAATAAAGATACTATCTGTGCCTGGGTCAGTGGAGCCTTCTTTCTTATTGAAAGAGCCGTATTTGAAGATGTGGGTGCATTTGATGAGAATTATTTTCTCTATAAAGAAGAGGAGGATCTTTGTTTGCAAATCCGTCGTGCAGAACATGAAGTCCTCTATTATCCCCAGGTGCAAGTGATGCATTATGGTTCTGTGGTTGGCAGCAAGCCCATTTATATGGAACAGTCGTTGCAGTATTATTTAAAGAAAAACCTTTCAGAGACATCACTTTTCCCATTCTATAAGATTGTAAATAAAATTGGCTACAGAGTTTATAAGTATGCTTTGAGAGATATTTATTAATTGACCTTCTTGACGAGTGAAGCTAGTGACTGTAATCTGCTAGAGATGGAGGGTGGCTGAGTCCCGCTAATCGCTGGGCAAGGGTCAAAAGCTATTCCTTACAGTAGTATTGTTTCAAAGATGTAAAAGAAAGAGTTTAAATTAAATGGAGGGGTGGCTGAGTGGTCGAAAGCGCTACCTTGGAAAGGTAGTGTGTACGCAAGTGCACCGCAGGTTCGAATCCTGTCCCCTCCGCTAGAAAAGACAGGATGAGAAGTTCATGCCTGGAGAGGTAAATCCTGTCCCCTCCGCTAGAAAAGACAGGATGAGCCAGCTAAAGGGGCTGATCAGCTCAGGGCTGAAATTTTTACCCTCAGGGCATGATAATGCATAGAGAGATAAATCCTGTCCTTGCTGCAATACAAAACATGATAAGTGACTGATAGTCTGGGAGAAAGTTTTTTTCTTTACAAAAAATTTTAGACAGTATAGAATTCATTGTCACAGATGTGATGGTACGATTCTTTAACAATTACTATCAAAGAGGGTGAGATTATGCAAAAGTGGAAAGTTGGGGGAGTTGATTTGAAGTTGCCGTATATGTTTGGAGCTGGTGTCTGTAAGACGCCTGAGTCTACAGCTCAGTGGATCGAGGTTGCGCCAGTTGTTTCTGGTTCGTATACGATGGAAGCTCGGGCTGGTAATAGTGGTAAAGTGTTATGGCCCGAAACACTTGAAGAATTTCTCGATGAGGGCTATGGACTAAACAATTTTGGTATGCCAAATGAAGGAGTTCTTAGTGCGTCACATAAACTTGCTTCTTTAGAGTCTGAGTACCCACTTATTGTTTCAGTTGCTGGGTTTAACCTTCAAGAGTTTGTAGCTGCTGCAAAGATTCTTGCACAAATTGACAATGTTGATGCAGTAGAGTTTAACTTAGGTTGTCCAAATACGGAAAGTGAAATCTTTTCTTTTAACCTGCGGTTTGTCGAAAGTCTTCTTAGCGCTCTTGCTGATATGAAGTTTCATAAGTCATCGTGGTTTAAGTTGTCTCCTTTTTCAAATCCTGCTGAGATAAAATACCTGGCTAAGCTTTTTGGTGATTTTAATGAGAATCTTGAAATGGTAGTTGTTACGTGTAATACGATGCCAAATTGTTATGCTGGTAAGGGAAGGATTGATAGTGTGACTGGTCAGGCTAGTATGTCTGGTAAATTTTTAAAGCCACGATCTGTAGGGGCTACAATGGATTTCCGATCACAACTTGATTCTTCGATTGATATTTGTTCAATGGGTGGGATTACTGTTGCTGACGATATCCTTGATTTTTTAGATGCAGGGGCCGCAGCTGTAGGATTTACGTCTATTGCGTACTGGGCTGGAAATCCCAGTGCGTTTAATGATCATTTCTTTTCAGAGCAAAACGCAAGTCGTTTCTTTGATTTCATGAAAGACAACATTTAATAGGAGTATAGGTAATGGAACCTTTAATAGTGACGCAGCAATCTGCTGCTTTTGTTGAGCTTGGAAAGCCTACATTTCGAGAGGGCGATAAAATTGTGTTTACGTCTGGTATTGTGGACATCCACTCGCATGGGCGTGATAACAATGAGCGTCTTGGTCAGGGAATGACCGATATACTGTCGCATTCTGTTACTCAGTGTGGTACTGTGCTTCTCATGCCAAACCTTGTCGGTCGTGACGCGCTCATGACGCCAGAGATGGCGATTCCGTATTATAAGCGTGCGCGTAAAGCTTCGGGTAATGCTGTTGAGATCTTGGTCACAGTGTTTCTTAATGCTGATCTCACAGAGGAGCATATCAAGGAGATCGCAGGTGATAAGCGGATCGCAGGGATTAAGTCGTATCCAGCACATGGGACGACCAATGCAGAGCAAGGTTTGCGGACGCCGCTGGAAGCTGCGCAACAATTGGAGTGGATGCAAAAGTATGACGTGCCACTGATCGTACATGGTCAGGTGACAACTGATGATGATGGTAATGTGATGGATGAGTATGATCGTGAGCCGTTTTTCTTTCGTCATGTGGCACCTGAGCTGGATCGGCTCTACCCTATGCTTCGCATATCGTATGAGCATATCTCTACTGGTATCGGTGCGCGTGCAGTCATTGATCGCATAGGTCCTACACAAGGAACATTTACGATTTTGCACCTCGGCTATACCAGAACAGATGTGATGGATAAAGGTGTGCGTACCGATATGGTGATGAAGCCGATGGTGCAACGTGCCAAAGAGCTGCCCTTACTGTGGGCAAGCATTACGTGATTGTCCTGAGCGATTTGCCCTTGGTTCTGATGATGCATGGCACCCTATTGCTGATAAGCATGCCAAGAATTGTGCGTGTGGTGGTTGCTATGGTCCTTATCGTCTTGGATATTATCTCGACATCTTTGAAGCAAATAATGCTCTCGGATTATTTGGCGGATTTGCTTGCGAAAATGCTGCGCGGTTTTATGGCTTTGAAATCAAACCTAAGACTGTGCGAATGCGTAAATGTCACTACAAGGTCGTAGCAACTTTACCATTTGGTGATCATGTGGCCGAACCATTACATGCTGGTGAAGATCGGTTTGGTTGGCAACTTGTGGCCTAATGTCCTTTGAACTAATATGATCGTCTACAATGAAACGAAAATCGTTTACGTTTGTAGACGATTTTTCATTTTGTAAACTTTGATAATTACTATCTGACTTGCTAACAATCATTAGCAGCGACCCAGGCTGTGGTCCAGGCTAGTTGGAGGGAGTAGCCTCCGGAGGGTCGGTTGATGCAGAGGGTGTCTCCTGTGAGGTAGAGGTTTGGATAAATCCTTGAGGTCATGTTGGTGAAATTTACTTCCTCGGAGATGATGCCGCCGTCAGCGATGACGGCTTTGTCGTAGTTGAGTGTGCCTGTTGTTTGGAAGGTGATGTGCTTGAGCTTTTTGACGAGATATTTTCTTTGCTCTTTAGAGATTTCGTTGATGGGGGTTTCGCTGAGTGTTTGCGAGAATTGTTTTGTAATTGCTTCGGATAGGTTTCGTGGGATGATTAGGGGGAGTACGTTCTTGCAGATTTTGTTTTTGTTTTGTTCAAAGGTGCTCAGGACTTGTTTGTCGAGGTCTGCTTCGGATAATTGTGGGAAGAGGTCGATGGTTGTTGTTGCAGTGCCATCCCTGAGGAGGGCTGTTACATCTTTGGCACAGTTGAGGATGGTTGGTCCGGATAGGCCAAAATGTGTGAGCAGGATGTTTCCTTTTGCTTGTACATTTTTGTGACCTTCCCCGGAAAAAGTAATGGTGACATTTTCTAGGGTTGTGCCTGTGCATTTGTGGAGCCAGGTAGCGTCTGTGGTCAGTGGAACGATGCTGGGATCGGGCGCCACTACTGTGTGACCTAGGCTTTCAAGAAAGTGAAATCCGTCTCCTGTAGATCCTGTTTCAGGGGCGGCTAATCCTCCTGTGGCTAGAAGGAATTTTTTCGCTTCGAACTTCTCTTTGTTACACGTCACTGATGTGATGCAATCGTTACTTGCTGATACTTGTGTCACTGGCGAACTGTACATCACTTGTACGCCGTGAAGGTTGGCGTAATCAGTCAGAGCCTTGGTTACGTCTGTGGCTTTTTCGGAAACTGGGAAGACGCGGTTTTTGGCTTGCGTCGTTAGTGGGAGATTTAGTGTGTTTTCAAAAAACTCAAATGATTCTTCCACTGCAAATTTGGTAAATGGTGAGAAGAGGAATTTTTTACTCTCTGGGAATTTTTCGAGAAAGGTGTGCACGTCAAAAGTGGCGTTGGTGATGTTGCATCTTCCGCCTCCAGTTATAGAGAGTTTTTTTCCGAGGACAGCGTTTTTCTCGATGAGTAAAACGTCTTTCCCGCGGCTAGCGGCTACGCCAGCAGCCATGAGGCCTGAGGCTCCGCCACCGATGACGATGAGGTCGTAGGTTTTCCCCTTTAGTGCTTGACCTGGTCTTGTTCGTGGCATTACGCTTATTTTAGAAGTTCTTTTTTACATTTGTTGGCCTTGGTGATTCTTTGCTTGTATTTATCTGGGTCTTTTTTGTAGAGGTTTACCATCATACTCCATCTATGGTTTTTACTCAACTCTTTGTGATGTTTTTTGATGAAGCCCCAGTAGAGACCATCCCACACCTCGGACCATCTGTCATTGCTTGAGACTGTATAGTTACTCATCTTTTTTATATAGTTGGAGCCTGAGAAATATGGTTTGGTGGTGGTCAGTCCACCGTCAGCGTTTTGACTCATACTGTAAACGTTTGGGACCATGACCCAATCATAGCTGTCGATATACATCTCCATGAACCATTTATAGATATCATCTGGATCAATCTCTAGGAGAAACATTATGTTACCGAGGATCATGAGTCTTTCGATATGATGATTATAGGCGCTGTCAAGCGCTTTCTGGATTGTGTCGTCTACTGGCGCTAAACCCGTTGAGGCATCGTAAAAGCTTTTAGGTAACGCGTTTTTGTGATTCCAGTGATTTTTTGTTCGCATTTTGACGCTGTGGATTTCGTAGGTGCCGCGCATGTATTCCCGCCAGCCAATGATTTGGCGCACAAAACCTTCCATTGTGTTGAGTGGTATATCATTTTTGTCTCCATAATCCAGAGCTCGCTCTATGACGTACTTGGGTGTAAGCAATCCGATATTGATCAGTGGGGAGATCAGTGAGTGGTAGAGGAAGTTTTTTTGTGCGACGATTGCGTCTTCGTAGTCTCCAAAGAGGGCGAAGCGGTTTGAGAGAAAATCATTAAACCAGGCTTTGGCATCTGTGTGCGTCGATGGGTAGATAAATTCGCTTAAGGAGCCTGGGTTTTTGGGAAACTCTGCTGCAACGGATTTTTTGATAGATTCGTAATTGTCGTGCGAAAAGTCCTTTTTGATATGGGGCACGTTTTCAATTTCCCTTTTTGGTATTTTTTTGCGGTTTTCTTCGTCGTAGGACCAATCGCCACCTTTTGGTTTGTGGTCTTTGGTTACGAGGATATCAAGGCGTTTTCTCTGAGCGACGTAAAAAGGCTGCATCTTCAGAGATTTTTTTGGTTTTTCCTGGCTGCCGAAGTATTCTTGATTATCTTCTTTTGAGTTGAGAAATAGCTGCGTGGGAATAAAGGTTATGTCTGCACTAGAGTTTTCTAGTCTTTTCTGGAGCAGATAATCAACTGGATCATAGGTGATGATGTCCTCCCAGCCTTTGTCTTTGATCACGTCGCAGATGGTCTTTTCTTTGTCGTAGGGCAGTAGGCTTGCTTTGATATTTTCTTTTTTAAGCCTCTGTTTGTAGGCGTTCATCGATAGGCGATGCAGTAGGATTTTTTGCTTATGAAACTTTGCTTTGTGGTGCTTGTCACCAAAAAACAGAGAATCTTCTACGAGATACACGGTACATTCCGATAGTTCATTGGGGAGATCTTGAAAGAGTTGATTAGGGAATATGAGAAAAATTTTTTTTGGCATAATACGTTTTATATGATGAGTGAAATTTTGTGACCTTTGCAATTCTAAGAATATCTGCTAAAAAGAGAAGTGTAAAGAACGATGTGACTCTCGTATGTGACGCGAACTCTTATATACATAATGCACATTTTGTTATGCAAAAAATGTTTAATCTTGTCACAACAATTGCGTACTCCTTGGTGGCTGGCGTGCTGTTGATTGGTCTCAGCCCTAGTCTCAAACTCTGGACTTTAGTCCAGAAACTTTAGTATAATCCCTCTATGACAAATCAACGACATAACAATCATACAGTCACAAGAGTAACAGTCCATATTGTCTGGA
>Ga0209187_1001602_pt1 | contig 25112 bp, 16 predicted proteins | sample BantaG_FD_187430 | JGI IMG/M metagenome (GOLD analysis project Ga0209187, IMG submission 187430) | Marine algal microbial communities from Bantry Bay, Ireland - BantryBay_4 metaG (SPAdes) (version 2) | ecosystem: Host-associated > Algae > Red algae > Unclassified | place: Bantry Bay, Ireland...
TTTGACCCATCGAACTTTTTAAAAGCCTATCGAAGCTTTACGTTAGTCCAGATTTAATCAATAATATTCAGCTGTTTTGAACACTTATGGGCACTCATTTGGGTGCGATTTAACTTGAGGCATATCGCCTACGCCGACTTCAATGGAAATGGTTACATGACTGTACAGAAACTTTACAGGAGGAAAATTGTTATGAAAATAATCGTAGTTATCTGTCTCTCACTAGTTATGGCGAGTTCAGCAATTGCAAGCCAATATACCGAGGTAGCGGAGAGTTGGAGATCAACAGTTGAAGTCGACCAGAGTAATACTGAGTGGATATCTCTATATGGCGCTACAGCAAAATATTTGGCTGATCGTGAAGGAGCAAAAGAGGTTGTTGATGCGACCACCATCCCAAACTATGGGAATTTGAGTGAAGAATTCTTGAAGAAATCAACTTTTATGCAAAGTGGACAATGGATTTGTGCTAAAACTGACGATACTGGTAAAATCAAAGCCGCTTTGAATTTCCTAACTCGCGGCTTCAAGGGTAATGAGCGAATTGAAGGGCACTATTATACCTGTATGAGTAAAATCAATCTTAATTAGTTAGTGGAGCTTTCCGTCCTGTATGCACTGAATGATTTAGCAGTCTATGGTGTAAAGAAATACTTTTTGATATCGATGACTCTCGATTTCTGGCCAAGGTTTTTTACTTGGCCAGCGCTTTACTGACCGCTTATTAGTTAATAAACTACTTACAACTTAATACGGATCCATCAGGAACGATACTATATCCACCAACTGGTAACTCACTAACCACATACCCATCAGCAGAACAAGTTCCTTGTTGATCTAATACTTCAATTGCATAAGAGCCATCTTTATTTCTTAGAATAGATTTTATAGTACTATACTCATCAGTTACAACAGTTTCTGAGTTCAGCAAAGCACTGATCTCGCCTTTTGATTGCCCTAAGGGGGAAAGCACTGTTGCAAGAGCGCAAAATGACATTAGTGATACGGTTGTTAAAATCAATTTTTTCATATAATTCTCCTTTTTAGAATAGTTAAAGTCAGAGTACATAACTAGTAGATCATTTCGCTACACAGATCGAAGTAGCAATTTTTATACTGAGAGTTGGGTCTTTAAATAAATGCTGACCTTAGGTATCAGGAGTTTGTCGACGAGGTTGATTTCATTTTCAAAACACATTGTCGCCACGTCAGCAGATTTTGAATCTCCGGTGACAAGGTGCTTATTTAAAAAATTATTTTTTAGGAGTAATTCTACGCCTGTAATATCCTGCTTGAGGTTATTGTCAAAAACGGCCACCGCCTCGTGGATCTTATCGGGGTGATCTTTTATCCAAACTTCTAGTTCCTCAGCTGTGGAAAAATAATACACAGGGTTTGAAACTTTTTGATCCTTGAGGTGAAGCGCCCACGTATCGTGAACAATTTTTTCACCATCCAGGATCAATATGGACTGACTTGGGTCTTCTAGCTCAAAGTTTAATTTAGAAGCAGGAACACTCGCAAGTGGTATTCTAAGCCTGATCTCTGTGCCCACCAGCGGAGTGACATTGACATCAATATCACCTCCACAAGAGTTAAGCATTTGAACGACCTGATATAAGCCAAAGCCCTTGCCCTCTTCTTTGCCTTTTGTAAGACCGCGCTCACCGAGCCGCTCTATAATATCTTTATCCATTCCCTGACCGCTGTCGGAAATCCAAATATTAGCAAACCCGTCTTTATTGTGGATAACTAAGGAGCGTTTATTTTTTCTGTAATCATCTTTTTAAAATTCAACTTCAGTCTCCCAGCCTCAACACCTTTAGATGTTTTTGAAAAGCTGATGGCAACGGACTATTCCCATAGGTTTGATTTTCCCATCAAGGAGTTTGCCCTTTTTCTTTTTTCAACGGGTGCCAGGAAGGGAGAGGCCCTTCACTTGGAAGTGGAAGATATTGATCTCGACCAAAAAGTTTGGCGGATTCAACATAAGGAACAGTGCCCTACCAAGTACGAGGTGGGCTGGAGTCCTAAAACATCCAAAGGAAGAGTGGTTCCTCTATCTGCCAACCTCATCGGTATGTTGAGGCCCCTCATTGAAAGAGCAAAGGCTCACCAAGTGGTCGGTTACACTTCTGTTAAAAACAAAAAAGGAAAATCCAAGACCCAGGCTATAGAAGCCTCCTTTATCTTTACGATGATTGATAGAACTTTATCTACTTCTGACAAGACAGTTTATAGGAGAGTGGACAGCGTCCGGGGAGCTTGGGGAGCTCTTTTTGTGGCAGCAGGGTTGGTGAAGCCTCGTCAGTATGAAGTTTCGGGCAAGCAAGCGAATAGCAAGCATGGAAAGTACAAAGGCGGCGTAAAGCTCCGCTCAGATGTGAAAGTCCTTTATACTCGCCATGATATGCGACGGGCTTTTAACGCCGAAGCCGAAAAGGCAGGAATGGACTTAAAGGAACGATGTGCAGTTTTAGGGCATAGCTCGGTGGTGAATCAAATTCACTATGGGGGAGAGACTCAAATTGACAGAGAAAAACTGGCTGAAAAGATCAACCAGTTGTCTGAATCTGTGGTGAGTCTTGAATCTTATAAGAACCGAAAGCTGGGTTAAATGGTGCGCCAGAGAGGACTTGAACCTCCACGTCGTTTCCAACATACGCCCCTCAAGCGTACACGTCTACCAATTCCGCCACTGGCGCGCACAACGCCTTCGGACTTAAGCGTCTACCATACTGGTTAGACGCTTTTGTTACAATACTGTTACAAGCCTTTTTTGGAGTGGTTACAAAAAATTTGTAATCGCTCCAAGCCTTTGAGTTTTCTGGGGTATTGGCTTGTTACCAGAAAAGTATAAATCTACACGCGCAATCCCCTCAACCAGCCTGTCTACCAATTTCAGCACGCGCGCACATATAGTATCTATCTATTCACTAGGTAGACAAGACTATATCTATTTTTACTAAAAGACAATTTTTTTAACCACTTAAATAAACTGACGCCATTTTAAAGCATTATTACACTCTCTTAGAGGTTTTAAAAATGAAACAATATTTGGAACTAAATAGCCGATACTTTAAAACTAGACTTTTGCTTTACCATTTAAAGTTACTATAAATATAGGTTTTAAGCCCTGTTGTCGTTACGATTTACTTCGACAATAGTCTTAGATAGTTAACTATGTAACTTCCAAAATAAAATTGTAAATATATAATTAACAATTATTTAGGAGAATTTAAGTGATTCTAAGCAAACTAAAGATAATAAGTATAAGTTTAATATCTATGGCTTTTGCTGCCTGTGGTGGTAGTTCAAGCTCTGACTCCAGCTTATCGCAAACTCAACAAATCTTTGCTGCTGCTACTGGTGCTTTGAACTCAATTTACTCAGGATTTATAGCATTTAGCACTATTACTTGTGATGATGGTGAGCCAACAAGTAGTGTAGAAGGAGATCCACAATTTGCTGGTGAGGTTGCTTACTGTACGCTTAATGAAAATACAAAGTCACAAGATTCTATACAAGGTTCTTACTTTATTGTATCGGCTATTTTATGTGTTGTTGAACAATTAATATTTTTTAATTATGCCATCAAAGCAACTGAACATAATAATGTTATGATCTCTGAGAACGATTCTTGTTTTGGGCCTGGTTATGACAATCTATCTGATCCAGTTATAAGTTTCCATCTAAAAGACAGTTGAGGAATTTTAGCTTCTAGAATTTATTCAAAGGCTTTTGATTCTACAGTTGAGTTTCTAATGGATTCTAACACTGGTGAGTTTTTCTACGAAAATAAAGACTATGGTAGTCAGAGGTAAATTCGCCTGGCGGCAACTGGTTCATTTTCAACAGCTACGGGGTGCTTAGAAGAGGTCTCCTACTACCCTTTATCAGGGTTGCTTTCAGGACGTTAGGCTAAAAAAACAGGTTAAAAACAATTTGCGGTAACAGCTTTCAGATGAGCTAAGTGTCATAATTAAAAGGCTTTTAGCTCCAAAAAATTCATGCATAATAAATTTCTATGGCAGCCTTAAGAATGTTTTCTTAACCTAAAAGCCATAAAATTCCATCTAAATAACAAGCTCAACATGGATGTTTAGCTTTAAGGACATGGACGTTTTTGACCCCTTAAGTGGAGCTGACTCTCTCTACGAAATAGCTTTTACGAAAGGGGTTTATTTTTTAATTACACTAACTTTTAATTCCGGGGGGAAGGGGAGTTTTTATGGAAGATCAAGTAACAGTAACAATATTTTGCTTTTTATTAGCAATGGCCTGTTCGTTTACCACAGCATTTTTTTACGAATTGTCTGTGGGCAAAATGTTACGCAGGCTAAAGCGTAAAGCCAAATTAACAGTAGTACCAAATAAAATAACTAAAAAAGACCTGACAATCGTTTGAGTTTAAAATATACCCCAAAGGTATATGAACTTAAGCGAATTAAATTATACTTATCCTAGCGAGTTAATTGCAACTACAAGAGCTAGTGCCACTCGCGTCTTATATAGCCAATCAAATCAAAAGCCTACAGAGTTAACTAAAAGTTCAATGCTTGATCATTTTGAAAAAAATGATTGTTTAGTAATTAATGACACTAAGGTTTTAAAAAGAAGAGTACTCAGCGAGGAAGGTTTTGAGGTTTTGTTTACCGAAAAGCTTGCACCTAAAACTTGGCAGGTGTTATTTCCATCAAGTCGTTTAAAAAAGAATCAAAGTTTAAAGTTGCCCGATGGTGTTGAATTATCCCTATTAGAAAAGGGCATTCCTCAAACTATTACTTTAAATAAAGACGTGGGTGAGGAGTACTTTGAAAACTTTGGTCAAATGGCTATCCCACCTTATATTCAAAAAGCGCGTAATGAACGCTCAAATTTTAAAGAAGATGTGAGTTGGTATCAAACACAATGGGCGCAAAAGCCGGGTAGCTGTGCTGCACCTACAGCAAGCCTACACTTTAGCAATGATGATCTTGAAAAGTTAAAATCAAAAGGTGTAATTATTGCTCCAGTCACTTTACATGTAGGTTTGGGTACTTTTTTACCTATTCGCGATCTAGACATTAAAAATCATAAAATGCACCATGAGTTGGTTTCAATCACTAATGTGCCTTTACAGAAAATTGAAAATACTAAACAAAGTGAAAATAAAATTTGGGCTATGGGTACTACAGCCGCCCGTGTTTTAGAATCTTTGCCTTTTGATTACTTCACCAAGCAAGCTGACGGAAGTTTAAGTGGCTCAACGGATTTATTTTTATACCCCGGAAAGAAATTTAATTATGTAGACGTTTTGATGACCAACTTTCACCAGCCAGAGTCGACTCTACTTGCTTTAGTAGCTGCCTTTGCTGGCACAGAGCGTGTAAAAGAAGCATACACTTGGGCCATCGAAAATAAGTTCAACTTATTTAGCTACGGCGATTTATCTGTCTGGCAAAAATCTTAGCCCGTATGCACGAAGTGCATGTAAGGGCGCTTGTCCTGAAATTAAGGCTTTATATAGTTTAAAATTTAATGTAAGCACTCTTTATAAATGAATAAATAGATGAGGGCGTGATGGCAGAAATAGGCAATTATAAAATTACAAGTGAATGCGGTAAGGCTCGTTGTGGAGTTTTAACTACGGCTCATGGTGAAGTCCAAACTCCCATATTTATGCCTGTAGGTACAAAAGCTACAGTTAAAGCTATGCTTCCTGAAGAGCTCACAGATATTGGTTTCCAAATTTTACTAGGTAACACTTATCACTTACATATTCGCCCTGGTGAAAAATTAATTAAGGAACTAGGCGGCCTACATAAATTCATGAATTGGGATAAGCCTATCTTAACTGATAGTGGTGGGTTCCAAGTTTTTTCACTTTCTAAATTAAATACAATTACTGAGGAAGGGGTGACGTTTCGTTCTCATATTGATGGTGCTAAATTATATATTACTCCCGAATCTAGTATGCAAATTCAAATGGACTTGGGTTCTGATATAATAATGGCCTTTGATGAATGCATTCCACACCCAGCCACAGCGGATCAAATTGAAAAATCATCTAATATGACATGGCGCTGGTTAAAGCGTTGCAAAGAAGCCATGACTAAAAAAGACAGTTTGTTATTTGGTATTGTCCAAGGTGGCTTAGAGGAAACCTCTCGTTTAAAAAGTATGGATCAAATTTGTAGTGTAGATTTACCTGGCTACGCCCTCGGCGGGTTTAGTGTTGGTGAGCCCATTCATATGATGCACGAACTAGTTGAAAAAGTAGCTCACAAAATGCCGAAAGAAAAACCAAGGTATTTAATGGGCGTTGGAACCCCTTTAGATTTAATACTCTCTATTGATAGCGGTATGGATATGTTCGATTGTGTAATGCCTACACGTGTGGCCAGAAACGGAACCATGTACACATGGAGTGGTAAGGTAGCCATAAAGCAGGCCAAGTATAAAACGGACCCTAGCCCCTTAGATCCAGAGTGTGATTGCTATACTTGTAAAAATTATTCCAAAGCTTATTTGCGCCATTTGTTCAATGTGGGTGAAATTTTATCGGGACGCTTGAATACAATTCACAATTTATATTTTTATAATAAGCTTATTGAAAAATCGCGTGCCGCAATAGCCGGCGGAACATGGCCAGAATTTAAGCAGGACTGTGTAACGCGCTTCACAAAATCCGCTTCATGAAAATAAATTTAGCTACTAGTGGTTGTTAGAGGATTTTTAGAGACATCATTATAATTAAGAGTTTGTGATTAAGTTATATTTGAGACGCAACAAGACTAAAAAGGTGCTAACCACCTTTTTCAAACCACCTTTTTCACGGCCTCCATGAGTCGAACTCCTTATGCTCTGAATTATCTAATTTCGCCTGTATTCCAGTACTTACACTCTGCGCGTAGTTCCGTCTGCAGGGCAGCTGTCTGAGCATGGTGCGGAAGTGTTGGAGCACTGGCAAAACCATGTGAAAAGTCAGTATGGTGTTTGAGGTGAAATCCTATGACGCAATACTAAAAATGAAAGGCGATTTCAGAATTAAGTTATTAAAATATATTGATTTTTAGCGCTACTCGGGCAAAAAAGAACTCTTACAAAAAGGGAGATTTCAATGTTTAGTATGACCGCATTTGCACAAGCCGCAGCCGGAGCGCCAAAGCCATCAATGGTTGAGCAGTTTATGCCATTTATTTTTATATTTATAATTTTTTACTTTTTCTTAATTAGGCCACAGCAGCGTAAAGCCAAAACTCATCAGGATTTCGTGACTAGCTTAAAGAAAGGGGATTCCGTTTTGACAACCGGAGGAATATTAGGAACCATAGAGGGATTAACAGACCAGTTCGCCACTCTATTAGTGTCTGACGGTGTAAAGCTAAGAGTTTTAAGAGCTCAAATAGCTTCTCCAATGGCTAACAACAAAGAAGAAGCAAAAAAGAAATAAGGGGTTAAAAAGATGAATTTAAAAGGACGTTGGATCACCATCGCGATTGTGTTGATAGCTGCTATTATTAGTATTTATCCCAACTTAGTAGATCTAACTACACAAGAACAAAAAGTAACTATCAATGACGCCGGTGAATCTATCACTGAAACTGTGACTGCGAATAAACATTGGTGGCCCACAAAAAATAAGATTGTTTACGGCCTAGATATTCAAGGTGGTTTACATTTAGTTTTAGGTGTTGATGTTGAAGATGTAATGGTTGAAAAAACTAAGCGTTTAGCTGGAAGTGTAACAACTGATCTAAAAGGTAAAGAGCTTGGGCATATAAATGTCACTGTTTCTGAGGAAAATCCTTTATTTATGAACTTCAACACTTCTAAGCCAACGGATGAAGCCTCAGTTTCTAAATTTATTGAAGATTTTTATCCAGCGACTTTACAGGTTATAGAAACACTACCAAATAAAATAGTGGTTCAATATTACCAAAGCAAGGCTGATGAATATAAGAAGCAAGTGATTGGACAAGCAATTGAGGTAATTAGAAACCGAATTGATGAGTTTGGTGTTACTGAGCCAAGTATTACAGCGCAAGGAAGTGACCGTATTTTAGTTCAGTTACCTGGTATTAAAGATTCAGCCAGAGCAAAAGACTTAATTAATAAAACAGCCCGTTTAAATTTCCGCGTGGTATCTGTAAAGATGCCAGGCGATCAAGTATTTGAGCTTGTTCAAAAAGCTGAAACTGACGGTAAATTTAAGTTAGGCTTTAAAGATGGTGGAGAAGGTGGAAACCTTGCTTACTCTAAATATGTAAAAGAAGTTAATAAGGTGGTTGAAAAAGACTTACCTCAAAGTACACGCATAGTTTTTGAAAAAGTAGACGGAGCTAAAACTCTGGTCGATGGTAAAAGGCCTTACTTAATAGATACTTCTTCAAGTTTATCAGGTGATTTACTTGAAGATGCCAATGTGGGGGTAGATCAATACGGAAAGCCTGAAGTTACATTTAGGTTTAGTATTGAAGGTCGTAGAAAATTTGCTGACCTTTCAGAGCAAGCCATTGGTGGGCAGTTAGCCATTGTACTTGATGATGTAGTAAAGTCTGCTCCATCAGTAAGTGCTCGTATAGACAGTGACTCAGCTAGAATTACATTGGGTTCTGGTGGAAGTTATCAAGACACTTATGATGAAGCACAATTAATTGCTACATCACTTAGAGCTGGTGCATTACCTGCAGCATTACAACAGCTTGAAGAAAGAACAGTGGGGCCAACACTTGGTGCAGACTCCATCAGAAGGGGTAAGCTTGCTGGTATGGTAGGTTTAGGTTTAGTTTTAATATTCATGTTGTTTTACTACAGACGCCTAGGAGTAGTGGCTTGTACATCATTAGTATTTAATATTATTTTAATCCTAGCAGTATTAACAATGTTAGGTGCGACATTAACTTTACCTGGTGTTGCCGGTATTATCCTAACAATTGGTATGGCGGTTGATGCTAACGTAATTATATTCGAAAGAATAAAAGAGGAGCTGTCAAAAGGCTCTGGTATTGCACTGTCTGTTAAAAATGGTTTTGATTTTGCCTTATCGGCAATCTTAGATGCCAATATTACTACAGCAGCTGTTTGTGTTGTTTTAATGTATTTTGGAACAGGCCCAATTAGAGGTTTCGCAGTTACATTACTAGCCGGTATCGTTACATCAATGTTCACTTCAATTTTTGTTTCAAGAACTATTATTGAATGGTCAATTGTTAAACGTGGACTTAAAAAGATTTAAAGGATTTAGATATGTCAAAAAAAATAAGCGGTAAAAATTTGGAAAATAACAGCACTTCTAAAATTAAAAAAGAAAGCACTGCTAGGTTTAACTTCCCATTTATGGATTATATTAAACCAGTAGCTTTAGTAGCTGGTCTTATAGTTGTAGCTTTCTTATCGGTTATAATGTCGAAGGGGTTTGTTTACGGGATTGATTTTGCTGGTGGAATTGAAATGCAAGTTCAGTTTGATAAGCCAGTTGAGGTGGCAAAAGTTAGAAGCTTTACTGAAGACATGGGCTATAAAGGTGCTTCTGTACAAGCAATTGGCGAGGATAACGAGTACTTAATTCGTCTTGAATCACTCAAGGGAGCTAATGAAAAAGAAACTAATGATATGATTAATGCCATGATTGGAAAGGTAACTACTGGCCTTGGTGCTTCGTTTCAAGAGTCTTCACCTAAAGTAAGACGAGTTGATAGTGTTGGCCCACAAATTGGTGATGAATTAAAAAAGAATGGTTTGTTGTCTGTTCTATACAGTCTACTAATGATTTTAGTTTATGTTGGGTTAAGGTTTGATTATAAATACGCTCCGGGAGCGGTGTTTTGCTTATTCCATGATGCTATTATTACATTGGGTGTGTATGCCTTATTTGGTAGAGAGGTGAATGTACAAACTATGGCCGCCATTTTAACCATTATTGGTTACTCACTGAATGATACTATTGTAACCTTTGATAGAATTAGAGAAAACAGAGAAAAGTATAAGCATGCTAATTTTAAAGAACTAATTAATATTTCTATTAACGAAACCTTATCGCGTACGTTACTAACGTCAGTAACGACTCTTTTAGCAGTACTTGCCATGTATTTCTTGGCTGGCGGTGTAATTAAAGATTTCGCATTTACATTAGCAATTGGTGTGGTAGTTGGAACATTCTCATCTATTTATATTGCGTCACCATTAGTTTTATTTGCTGACTATATTCAAAATAAAAAAGAAGGCGCTAAAGCCTAGAACTTAGAAAGCTCTGTAATCATACGGAGCTTTTTTTTTAACTTACTTAAAGCGTAATTCTGGTGGATAAGTTTTATATGACAGATTTTCTTTTATTTCTAGATGGCGCTTACGGCAGCATCGCGTCTTCGCCCTGCTTCACTGCGTGACGCTAGTCGGATACGCGAAGCGCGACGCGATCATCTAAAAATAAAAGAAAGTCTGTCATATAAAACCTATTCATAGAACTTGGCTAAGTCAGCGGGAGAAAAATGCAAAATATTTGGGTTCAAAAACCAAAACTTACAACTTTGCCAACTGATTTAGGAGCCTCTCCTTACAAAATGCCCAACATAATTTGGCGGCTGTTAAATACCCGTGACATCACCAAAGAAGAGCAGGTTAATGATTTAATTCAACCCAGCCTCAAAGATTTATCTCACCCGTATAAAATTGATGATCTGGAAAAGTCTTGTGAAAGGTTTTTAAAAGCCCTTAAAGATGATGAGCATGTTTGTGTTTATGGAGACTTTGACTTGGATGGTAGCTCAGGAGTTGCCTTATTGAATCAAGGTTTAAGAGACCTTGGATTTAAAAAAATAACTTTATACCAACCAAAAAGACTTACTGAGGGCTATGGGGTCCACTCCCATGCTATAGAGTCACTCAAAGAAAAAGGTGTAAGCCTTGTTATAACTGTAGATGTAGGTATTACTGCTAATGAGGCAGTAGAAACTGCCAATAAGCTTGGAGTTGATGTTGTAATCACTGACCATCATTTACCTAAAAAAGACCTGCCGAATTCTTATACAATAGTTAACCCCAACAAGGGCACTTGCCCCTCAGGCCTTGGGCATTTATGTGGTTGTGGTGTTGGTTTTTACTTTCTAATGGGATTAAAAATTCTATTAGAAAAAAATAATATTAAACACAACTTAAATTTAAAATCTCTATTAGATCTTTTTACCATCGGTACACTTACTGATTTAGTTCCACTAATAGGTGAAAACCGTTCTCTAGTGAAGTATGGCTTATTAGAACTTAAAAATACTAAGCGCCCGGGTTTAAAAGCATTATTAAAAGAGCTTACTTTACTTAAAAAACCAGCACTGAGCAGCTCTGATGTAGCCATTCGTTTTGCACCGAAGTTAAATGCATTAAGCCGTTTAGAGAGAGGTTTACTTCCTTTAGATATATTTATTGAAGACAATAAAGAAAGAGCAGATGAACTTATATATGAAGTTATGGAAAATAATAATCTTAGGCGTAGTTTACAAGAACAAGCAATGAATGAAGCTTTAGAAATTGGCGAGACGTTTACAGATGAAAATTTTGTACTAGCTTGCTCTGAAGACTTTCACCAAGGGGTTGTGGGCTTGGTGGCCACACGTTTAAGTGAAGAGTTTAAAAAGTGTTCATTTATTGGTTCTATTAAAGGTGAGAAAATCACTGGCAGTGCCAGGATCCCTAAAGAAACCAATTTTAATTTAGTGGATGCTCTAGAGCATTGTAAAGATCATCTAGAGGGTTTTGGTGGGCACGCGCCAGCTGCAGGTTTTCATTTACATATGGATGAGCTTGAAGGCTTTATGGTAAAGCTGAAAGAATTCTTTAATAAAAAGGCTTTAGAGGTTACTGCAACTGATAGTGTAACAGGTTTTTATGATTTAGAAGCTAGGCTGGAAGATTTCACTCCTAGTTATTTACCATGGGTTAAAAAGCTTGAGCCATTTGGGGTTGGTTTTGAAGAGCCAGTTTATTCATTAAAAGAAACATTTTTAGAAAGTTATAAAGAACTCAAAGGGGGGCACTTGCGCTTAGTGTTTGCCTCAAGCGTAACCCGTAAAACTATGAATGCCATTTGGTTTGGCCCAAGTATAAAGCCAGATGAAATTTCAGGCTATGTGGGTAAGCCTCTAAATGCATTAGTAGAGGCCCAGGCTAACTATTTTGCCGGCCGTGAAACTCTTCAGCTCATGGTTAAAAAATTAAGTTTTAATGTCTAAAGAATCTTGTGTAGTTTTATTTTCCTCTGGTTTAGATTCTACTGTGAATTTATATAAAGCTAAAACTGAGCTTGATGTAAAAATGGCCATTACTATGAATTATGGTCAAAAGGCATTTGAAAAAGAGCTAGAACAGTCGCAAAAAATTTGTAAAGAACTTAATATCCTCCATAAAAGAGTAGATGTGCCATGGTTATCAGAAATAGCTACAAGCTCCTTAGTAAGTAAAGATAAAATACCAACAGACCTAGTAGATATTAACTCTGTGGAGGCATCAGTGGCCTCAGCGAAAGCCGTGTGGGTGAGTAATCGTAATGGCTTATTTATTAATATTGCAGCAAGTTTTGCTGAAGAGCTAAAAGCTAAATATGTAATAGTTGGGTTCAACCTAGAAGAAGCTGAAACATTCCCTGATAATTCAGTAGATTTTATGAATGCAACTAACAAAGCTCTCAGCTATTCCACGCAAAACCATGTAGAGGTAAAATGCTACACTAGCTATTTAAATAAAAAAGAGATTGTTCAGATGGGTAAACTTTTGAATATTAATTATGAAAATATCTGGCCCTGTTACTTTACGGGCCAAAAAATTTGTGGAAAGTGTGAATCTTGCCAAAGGTATTTAGCCGCTTTATAAAAAAGCTATTGTAAAAAAACAGTAGCGAATAACAAAGTCGTCTTTCTTAGGGGCGTCCCAAGAGCTTTCAAATAGATATTTACTAAAACTTTTATCTCACGTCTGAACTAATTAATTTGCAAGCTAAATATTTGATCACATCGTCTTTCAGAGGCGAAGCCGAAGAATCGACTTCGCACTACACGGACCTGCTAAAACTAATTAAAAACTCTAGAAAGTTAGTTGCATTTGAAGTTAATACTAATCAAGTGGTTTGCTAAGGCAATCCTTAGAGGTCAAATTTTTAGTAATTGTAGTTTTAGCCTCTTGGTTGGCAGCTTCTGGCTTAGAAATAATTTTCCCTTCAACAGTGAAAAAACAAACTTGTCCAAATCGATTAGTTTTGAAGTCAAATTTTGCAGAAGCCATATCTGTATCATGACATTGAAACCCTGAGTCTGTATATGTCCAGCTGATATCATATTTTTGCTCGCTAACAGTAATTGAATTATCCTTAAGGTTCACATAATACTCATTTGCAACACTTAAAAGAAGTTCGTTTTCGATTCTGCTTTCAAAGCCAGGCATAGGTAAACAAGCAAGAGTCATGCTTCCGCTTAGTAATATAGATAAGGCAAGTAATAATTTCATGGTTAGGGCCCTTTATAGTAAGAGGTAATAAAATTAATTTGTAATAAATTAGTATGTACCACTGTCTAATTGGTAACTTAAGAAGAATATCTGCTAATGAAAAATGGTTATGAGATTTAATTAGCTATAATTAATTACCGGTGTAAGCACTCTTAAGCCTATCTAAGTCAGGGCTAGCTTAAAAATTCCGTTGTAACGTCGTTAGTGCAGGTAGTAACAAGTCCTCAGAGTAAAGAGTATATTAAGCTTATAAAATTCTTGTTTTTATGTAGGTAGGCTAATAAGTTAATCCTATGAAGAGTTTATGGATAAATGAAAAAATAAAATATGACGGTGAGCAGCTACACTCATTATACGCCTATTTGAACCATAGAGTATTAGGAGACTCTATTATTTCTTGGGTAGGGGCTTGTGATGTCACCTTTGACCATATGGTTGACGGGGAAGATCTCCTGGAAAAAGCTCAAATTAAAGCAGATAAAATGCTCCATTTTATAATTGAAAAATTTGATATTAAACTATTTTCTGGTGTTTGCTTGCAAAGACAACTAGGTAATATTTTTATTAGTTACATTCGTAAAAACTCACCTGTTAAAGACATTTCTTCAAAATTAATTCGTTGTGGTGATGATATTTATTTTAATGATAAAAAGTTTAATATCAGTATAGCTACAATGAGTCCTGTTTCTTGTTTAATACATTTTGCTGTAAACATTGATGGCAAAAATGCTCCAGTGCCAACACTAAGTTTACAAGAACTAAAGTTAGAGCCTAAAAAAACAGCTAATGATATTATGGATATTTTTACTGCTGAAATTGCTCACATCATTAAGGCCACGCAAAAAGTTAAATGGGTTAAATAATAGGTATTAATGTCAATTCCATCAAGTAATGCCCTAAATTACTCACCATTTCCATTCATTTTTAAATTTTTTTCAGGTCAAGAAATCCTCTGCTTAGCCTTGCTAGGCCTGCGGTTTCTTTCTGGTCATAAAATTGAACCTAAATAAAACTGAAGACTAATTTAGGGCATTATTTAATGGGATTGGTATAACCTAAAGTTATTTTTTATTCTAAAAAAATAAAAGTGACAAGTTGATACTGCATTTTTTTCTACTGGTGACAAAATTTCTTTTACACTCTTTATAACGGTATTTTAAGTTTTTAATCGTTGGCATGATTTGTGGATATATTCTTAATTGTGTTTCTATTAGAGAGGGGGAAATATGACACTTTTAACGAATAAAACAAATATAATTTTGGCAATAGCAATGTCGCTGACGATGGTTTCAGTAAATACTTATGCAAATGGAAACATTGATATTCGATATGGTTTAGAGTCTAAGTATACTATTAGTGGCAATGACCTGATTCAATTAAAGCGTCGTGGAAAAATAAATTTAAAAAGAGTTATTAAAAGGAAAATATTAGATAAACTACCTAAAGGCGCCGAACTAAACTCAGTGACTGTTTGGGCCAAAGCAGTTGGACCAGAAAGTACAATGGACTTAGAAGTGGGGCGTGATATCATGGATCATGAAAGTTTACGTTGGTCGCCACCAGTATGTAAAATAGTGGAAGTGACTAAAACTATTAAGCGCAGAGATGGCACCACCAGAGAGGTCACTCGCCCTAAAGAAGTCTGCACTGAATCAGTCCCGCGTACGGTTAAAACAGTTTTAAATAGTTTGGGTGAAGCCAGTGGTGTCGCTTGGGTTTTAAATACTGATGTAGACCTTAAAGTTTCTAAAGTCGTAGTTGATACGACTATTCCAGTTTCATATGAAGTTGAAAATGTTCATGTTGGCAGTGGAAAGGCAGATAAAGTATTGAGTACTGGAAGGTCATTTAAATTAAATGGTTCTGTGGATTCAATTACAGTAAAAGCTACAAAGAAAAGTATTAACTTATCAAGTGTTGTTGTGCATTTTTCAGACGGAACATCAGAGGATGTACCGAAACATAGAAAAGTTTCAAAGGGCGGAGCTGGAGTTGTTGTAACTATAGCAAGACCATTTAAGCATGCCACTTCTGTAACTGTCTATGCAACGGCAAGAAAGTTATTTGGTTCACGTGGAAGAATGCAAGTTTCAGCAGATTACATAGCTACAGATATTGACTAAAAATAATTTTTTATAAATTAAAATTTGAATTAACAAAGGGCCCATTTTTTTGATATGGGCTTTTTTTAAAAAAAGGTGGTTCGAAAAAAAGGTGGTCCGCACTTTTTGAGACGCATAAAGACTCAAAAAGTGCGGACCACCTTTTCGCGGACCACCTTTTCAATAATTTAAACCAGCAAAAAGTCCGTGCGAAGAAGAACCTTTTGTAGATGTAAATATGCATTTTTTATTAAATAATTTATGTTTTGGTTTTGGACTAAAGTTAAAAATCGGTTCTCAAAGCGGTAAATTATTCCTATCAGTAAGTACATTTTTTTGCAGTTGGGTAGCCTATAAGCTAGCTATTAGGTTTTACATATATAACTAAGCCTATGTCTTTGGCAATATAGTCATAACAGATGAAATTATTTAAGGTTTTTGATCATTCGATCTTTCCGTTTATTAAAGCACATGCTTTGAAGTTTTTATTTATTATCAGCGTTAGTATTTTAGTTGGTTGTAACGCCGATGTGAAAGGGCCTATTGGCGAGGCTCGTATAGATTTTTCACTGACAGACGATGCATCAAATATTATTTCGACAGTGGGTTATGGGACGCGTCCAGTAGGTGGAACATTTGAACAAGAAGTGTTTGTGGTCAACACAGGAACAAGAACCATTAAAAATGTTGTGTACTCAGTGCCTGCAGCACCATTTGCCTATAAAGGTGGAGTGTTCCCAGGAGTGGGTGGTGATTGTACAAGTGTTTTAGGTATAGGTAGTTTTTGTAAAATTGTAATTACATTTGTACCAACAACTTTGAATAGCTTTTTAGATCAAATTGTAATGAGTTATGTGGAAGACGCTCCAGGAAATAATGATGGAACAAAAGTTTTAAGATTATCTGGTATAGGTTCAACCCCAGCTAGTTTAGCCCTCTCTGATATTCCAAGTTATGACTTTGGAACTATCCCTGCCGGTGGCTACGTAGATCATACTTTTACTCTTACTAACAGCGGTGGGTCACAAGCTGACACTTTGGCTGGAATCATTAGTACAACTAATTTTGCATTTAAAGATGGTGGCTTCCCTGGGACTGGTGGTAACTGCACGACTGTATTACTAGGTTCAAGCAGTTGTAATATTGTTGTAAGTTTTGTACCGCAAAGTGTAGGTAGTTTTACAGATAACTTAGTGATTAACTATTTTGATGGGCTCACTGGCCAAAGCGCTAGCGTAGGCTTAACAGGTGTTGGTGTTTCACCGGCAAGTTTAACAATTTCTGAGTCAGAGCCTTATGACTACGGCCCTCAGGTTGTCTTTTCAGACACATCACATATATTCACGATTACAAACAGTGGTGGTTTTCCAGCTGGGCCATTAAACTTCACAGCTTTTGGTGTTGACTTTAAATTTACTGGAGGCTTATTTCCTGGGACGGGTGGGGATTGTACGGCCTCTATCCCTGGTGGTTCTTCGTGTAATATTGAAGTTTCTTTTGCGCCTGTTACAGTGGGAATTAAAAGCGATAATATAGAGATTGATTATTTTAATGGAGCCACAACACTTAATGTTACTAGAGGCATAACTGGTGACTCTAGACCTCCGGGCAGGTTAGATATATCTGAAACCGACCCCTACGACTTTGGTGTAGTTGCCAGTGGTGGTGTGGCAGAACATACATTTACAGTAACTAATAACGGCGGTTCACCTGTAACCTCCGCAACTGGGTTAGTAAATCCAGCGCCATTTTCTTTTAAAGGTGGGCCTTACCCTGGTGTTGGCGGTAATTGCCTGGCAACAGTGGCGGTAGCAGCAACCTGTAATGTTGTAGTAGAGTTCAATCCTACGGCTCTTGGTAGTTTTAGTGGTAGTTTACAATTAAATTATTTTGATGGTGTAACAACTCAGGCAAGTATTCGTTTAGTAGAGGGTAACGGTACACCGCCTGCTCAATTATCTGTGACAGCTACAGACCCTTATGATTTTGGCGATAGGGCATTAACCTCAAACACTTATGCCACATTTACCGTAGATAATAACGGTGGAGTTGATGCCACGAGCATGAGTGGGATAGGTTTAAATTTACCATTTGAATTTAGAAGTGGTGCTTATCCAGGTCTTGGTGGAAGCTGTGGTACCACTTTATCAGCTGGTAGTTCATGTACCATTGTTGTTGGTTTTGGTCCGACTGTTTTAGGAACAGCAAATGACTCTTTAACTCTTAACTATAATGATGGAGCAGCACTTGCTTCTTACAATCATGGGGTTATAGGAAATGGTGTAAACCCAGCAATAATTACGATTAGTGATGGACCAACTTATGATTATTTAAATGTACCAATAGGTGGAGTAGCCAGAGCTACATTTACATTAACTAATACAGGTGTTGCCACAAGTTCGGCAATGACTGAAGTTGGTTTGGTTGCACCATTTACCTTTGAAGGTGGAACTTACCCTGGTACTACAGGCACTTGTACAACCACTTTAATATCAGGTGGAACCTGTGACATAGTTGTTGAATTTTCTCCTATAGCTACTGGCTTACAAACAGATGATATCGAAATTAACTATAATGATGGAGCAAATCTACAAACTTCAATACGTCCAATTCAAGGAACAGCAGTTGTGCCGGGCGTACTTGATGTTAGTGATGCGCCACTTTATGACTTCGGTCAATTGCCAACTGGGAGTATTAACTCGCATACATTTGTATTAACTAATACAGGTGGGTTTCCAATCTCTTCATTAACAGGATCTAACTTAACTCCTCCATTTACATTTACAGGTGGAGGCTTCCCAGGAACTGGTGGTGACTGTACGGCAACACTAGCGGTAGGTGTATCCTGTAATGTTGAAGTTAATTTTGATCCAGTAGTAATTGGTGTTTTTACTAATACTATTAATTTTGATTATAATGATGGAGTTAACAATCAACTTGAAACCAGAGATATTTCAGGTGAAGGTGTAGCTCCGGCAAATTTAAATATAACTGAAACAGACCCTTACGATTATGGTTTACAAGCTAATGGAAGTTCAACACTTCATACATTTACAGTAACTAATACCGGATCAGTTTCAGCCACTTCTGTTGCAGAAATAACATTAGCCACTCCATTTAATTATGAAGGCGGTGGCTACCCAGGAACAACAGGAACTTGTGGCTCAATTATAAATGCAGGGGCCACTTGTGATTTAGTAATTGCCTTTGAGCCAATATCAAATGCAACTTTTAATTCAAGTATTCAAATGGATTATAATGATGGGATTAATGTACAAGCCGCTATTCGTTTAGTTACAGGAAGAGCTGCAAACCCAGCACTGTTAACTATTACAGATTCACCTTCATATAACTTCCCTGACGTCGCCACTAGTGGGTCAGTTACTAGGTTATTTACAATTACAAACACAGGCGGTGTTGATGCCACTTCACTTGTCAGTTCAGGTTTAGCAGCTCCATTTACCTTTTTAGCTGGTACTTATCCCGGTACTGGTGGGACATGTGCAGCTACGCTGGCCAGTGGCTCTTCCTGTGATATAGTTATAGAGTTTGCTCCTACAACTACTGGTGTACAAAATGACCAACTAGATATTTCTTATTCAGATGGAGCTACTACACAAATTTTAACAGAAGTTGTTAGTGGTACAGGAATTGCGCCGGCATTAATTAATATTACTGAGACTAACCCTTATGACTATTCAATCCATCCTTTAGCTTCAGAAACTCTTCACACATTTACACTTTCTAATGTGGGGGCCGCTGATGCCTCAACAGTTACTGGTGCCGGCCTTGCCGCACCATTTTTATATACAGGTGGAAGTTATCCTGGAACTAGTGGTACCTGTGGAGCAGTTATTGCTGGTGGGACAAACTGTGATATAGTTGTTAGTTTTTTACCAACATCAATTGGTGTGTTTAATGATACCATTGAAATTAATTACTTCGACGGTGCAGCTTCGCAAATGTCAACTCGTGATGTAGCCGGTGAAGGTGTTTCTCCTGCGATATTAACTATTGATAATGGACCAATATATAATTTTGGTAATGTTGCCAATGGCGGAAGTAAAAGTCATACATTTACTGTAACCAACTCTGGGAGTTGGCCGGCAAACGCTATTGTTGAGTCTGGGTTAGCTCCTCCTTATGGCTACCTTGGTGGATCTTACCCAGGTATAGGTGGTAATTGTGGTTTGCCAATCGCAGCCGGTGCTAACTGCACGATTGTTGTTGAGTTTGCGCCAACAGTATTAGGTGTTGCTGTGGACACTATTGATTTTTCATATTTTGATGGTGTTTCTACACAAAATGTAACAAGAGATGTTCAAGGTCTCGGTATGCCACCGGCATCTTTAAGTATAAGTGAGTTGAATCCTTATGATTATGGTACTCATCCAATAGGTTCAATTACTGAACATACATTTGTTGTTACTAACTCTGGTGGTGTTGATGCCACACTTATGACAGGGCTTCCTTTGCCCGCTCCATTTGATTTTAAGGGGAGTGCTTACCCAGGAACTGGGGGAACATGTACGGCCACTTTGGTTACACTGAATAATTGTACAATAGTTGTTAATTACAACCCAACAGTTATTGGTGTAGCTAATGAAACAATTCAAATAAACTATGATGATGGGGTGGGGACAGTTAGTACAACACGAGATGTACAAGGTACAGCTGTTACTCCAGGCCTTTTAACTTTGTCAGAGTCAGACCCTTTTGATTATGGTTCTGTTGTTTCTGGAACTGCTGCGAGCCATATATTTGTGGTAACAAATAGTGGTGGATTTGCTGTGAATTCAATGGCTGAAACTGGCCTTGCAGCTCCGTTTAATTACAGAGGTGGTGCTTACCCTGGAACTAGCGGAACATGCTCAACCGTTTTAGCTGCCGGTGCCACTTGTGATATTGACATTGAGTTTTCACCAATTTCAACGGGATTATTTATTGATATCATTGATATGGGTTACTTTGATGGTGTTACTGGGCAGTCAGTAACCAGAGATATTCAAGGAACAGGCCTAGATCCAGCCAACTTGATCATTTCAGATTTAAACCCATTTGACTTTGGAACAACTACAGTAGGTGGTGTAAGGATAAAAACCTTTCAATTGACTAACACTGGGTCTGCCGATGCCACATCAGTGATAGGTTTAGGTATTAACCCGCCGTTTGATTTTGAAGGTGGCGGAGGATACCCAGGTTCTTCGGGAACTTGTGGCACAACAATAATCACCGGCGCAACTTGTGATGTTGTCATTACGTTTAGCCCCACAGTTGTTGGCGATTTAACTGATCAAATGACCATTGCCTATAATGATGGGTTTAGTACACAAAGTTTAATTAAAGATCTTGAGGGAGAGGGAATAACTCCAGCCTTAATTACCATAAGTGACGGGCCAGAATATGACTATGGAGTTGTTGCTGATGGTAGTGTTCACTTACACACCTTTGTATTAACAAATTCTGGGCAAAGTATAGCAAGCCTTGTGGCTGATGCCGGTGGTTTGGCCCCTCCTTATACATTTTTAGGTGGAGCTTATCCAGGAACAGCCGGAACTTGTACAGCAACTTTAAATCCAGCCTCTACATGTGAAATAGTTATTGAGTTTGCACCAACAGCAGTGGCAATTCATACAGATACAATTGATATTAGTTATAATGATAACGTAGCCTCGCAAAACGCATTAAGAAATGTGAGAGGAACAGCAGTTACCCCAGCAAGCCTCATAATTTCTGATGTAGACCCTTTCGATTATGGAACTATTGCAGTGGGGGGAACTGCTGAAAAAACATTTACTATCACAAACTCGGGTAGCTTTGCTGCAAGTAGTATGACTGATACAGGTTTAACTTTACCATTTAGTTTTAAAGGTGGTACTTACCCGGGAACTGGTGGAACTTGTGCAGTTATTTTAAGTGGTGCGGCCACTTGTGATATAGTCGTAAACTTTGACCCCTCAGTATCAGGACTAGCTACTGATATTATTGATATTATTTATTACGACGGGGCTAATAATCAAAATTTAGTAAAAAATATTCAAGGTACTGCTGATACACCAGCTTTGTTAGATATTTCTGATGGGCCCACTTATAACTTTGGTTTAATTGCTAATAATACAGTGGCTGAACATACATTCATAGTTACTAATAACGGTAACACTAATGCCACGGTTCTTGGTGATAATGCGGGGCTTGCTTTGCCATATAGATATAAAGGTGGCAGTTACCCAGGAACTTTAGGAACTTGTGCTACTACATTAGCAGCCGCTGCCAATTGTGAATTAGTTATTGAGTTTGCGCCCACAGTAGTTGGAGTTCAAATAGATACAATTGACTTAACTTACTTTAATGGGGCATCAACTGTTAACAGCACAAGGGATTTAACCGGAGACTCCATAACTCCTGCTGTTTTAGAAATCACAGAGGCACCAAACTATGACTATGGCTTACAGGCTGTGGGTTCAACTACAGCACATATTTTTACAATTACAAATACGGGTGGCTTCCCGGCAGCCAGTATGGTAGATGCTTTAGGTTTAGCTGCACCATTTGAATTTACAGGTGGAACTTACCCTGGTGCTGGTGGTAGTTGTGGAACAACTCTCGTTCCGGCTGGTACTTGTACTATTAGTGTCGATTATAAACCCACATTAGTGAGTGCTGCTGATGGCGATACCATTGAAATTAATTATAGTGATGGTTTAGTAGCGCAGGTTTTAACAAGAACTTTAACTGGTGCTGCGGCAACGCCGGCATTAATTACAATAACTGATTCACCGTCTTATGACTTTGGTGGCATTGTTGTTAATTCAAATGCACAACACACATTTACCTTAACAAATACAGGTGGTGTCAGTGCCACCTCTTTAGTTGATAATGGGCTAGTGACATCTCCATTTACCTATGAAGGTGGAAGTTACCCTGGAACGTCAGGAACTTGTTCGGCCATATTAATCGCCGGTGCAAGTTGTGATCTTGTTATTAATTTCGACCCATTAACAACAGGGCTGCATTCTGCAAGTATAGATTTAGATTATAATGACGGTGTCACCACTATTGATTTAATCGAAGGTCTTCAAGGTACGGGCTTGTCGCCAGCAAATATTACAATTTCAGAAACTAACCCATATGATTTTGGGGTGGTAACAGTTTTAGCAAATACGACTCACACCTTCACACTAACAAATATTGGTGGTGGGGGGGCTTCAGCCATTTCAGGAAGTGGTTTAGCAGCTCCGTTTGATTTTGAAGGCGGAACATTTCCGGGGACAACAGGCACCTGTACGGGTACATTAGCACCTGCTGCTACTTGTGAAGTGGTATTAATTATTTCTCCAACTACAACGGGAAATTTTAGTGATACATTTGATATTAATTATAATGACGGAGCTATTGTTCAAGTATCAAGTAGAGATGTTATCGGTGAGGGTATCAATCCTGCAGTTTTAACAATCTCTGAAATAAATCCATTTGACTACGGAATTGTGGCCAATGGCGGTGTTGCTAATCATACATTTACAATTACAAATACTGGAGCAAGCAGTGCCACGGCGTTAACTGAAGTGGGGCTTGCTGCACCATTTGATTTTGCCGGTGGTGGCTATCCAGGAACTGGTGGAACTTGTGTTACTATTATTGCACCTGCTGGTGTCTGTACAATTGTTGTTGAATTTAGGCCAACTGTTTTAGGTGCATATAATGATACTATTGATATAAGTTATAACGATGGTGCCGCCGGACAAAACTTATTGCGTGATGTTCAAGGTATTTCTGGGCTGCCTGCACAATTAGATATTAGTGAAGCCCCAGTTTATAATTACGGAGCTCAGTCAATTGGTTCCTCAACACCACATACCTTTGTAATTACTAATACTGGTGCTGTGCCAGCAACAGCCCTTACCGACCTTGGTGCACTTGCGCTTCCCTATAAATATGAAGGAGTGGGTTATCCGGGAACAACAGGTGATTGTGCAACTACAATCGCAGCAGGGGCAAGTTGTAATATTGTTATTAACTTTGAGCCAAACTCTGCTGGTGTATTTATTGATACTGTGGATTTAAGTTATAATGACGGTGTAGTTTCGCAAACAACCGACCGTGACATGACAGGAACGGCGGCACTGCCTGCATCATTAACTATGACTGGGCCAGATCCGTTTGATTACTTTAGTGTTACTATTGGTAACGCCAACTCAAATGTATTTACTTTAACTAATACCGGTGGTGTTGCAGCTACGGCAATTACAGAAGTTGGATTAGCTTTGCCTTTTCAATTTACTGGTGGAACATTCCCAGGACTTGCCGGAAACTGTACAACGAGTTTGAGCGCTGGTTCCTCTTGTGATGTGGAGATAGAATACAGGCCCACAGCTACGGGTTTTGCCAGTGACACAATTGATTTTAGTTATAATAACGGAGCTAGTATTGCAAATGTTACTGGTGGAGTACAAGGTACAGGCCTTACCCCTGCAACATTACTAATTAGTGATGGCCCGACAGCTTATGACTACGGCATTGTTCCCACGGGAAGCACTAATAGACATACATTTACTGTAACTAATACTGGTGGTTCATCTGCAGTGTCAATTTCTGGTGCAGGGTTAGCCTTTCCATATACCTTCGAAGGTGGAGCCTTCCCTGGAACTTCTGGAACATGTGCGGCTACCATTTTAGCGGGAGCAAACTGTGAAATGGTTGTTGATTATAACCCGGCTGTAGTTAGTGCACCTACTGATGATGATACAATTGAATTAAATTATAATGATGGTGCCTTTGGACAATTAGCAACTCGTGATGTAACTGGTATTGCTGTAACTCCGGCAAGTCTTACGATTAGCGAAACTAATCCATATAATTATGGAACTTTAGCAACTGGCTCAACCGCGCTTCACACGTTTGTAATAACAAATGGTGGTAGTTTTGGGGCAAGCTCTATAGCAGAAGTTGGCTTAGCCGTGCCCTACACTTTTGAGGGCGGAACTTTCCCAGGTACAACAGGAGATTGTATTGCAACTCTTGCCGGTGGTGCTTCTTGTAATATAGTGATTGCTTACTCACCAAGTGCAGTGAGTGCACCAACTCATGATGACACCATTGATATAAGTTATAACGATGGTGTAGCCACTCAAAATGCACTAAGAGATGTAACGGGGACTGCGGTAACTCCTGCGAGTATTACTATCAGTGAGACGGACCCGTTTGATTACGGAACCATTGCTGACGGTTCAACACTCACTCATTTATTTACATTAACAAATGGTGGTGGATTTACTGCGACCAGTTTATTAGAAGTTGGTTTAGCTGCACCATTTGAATTTTCAGGTGGGGGAACATTCCCTGGAACGGCTGGAACATGTACAACAACAATAGGCCCAGGTGCTAGTTGCACGGTGGAAATTGAGTTTGTTCCTGCGGCCACAGGTTTTTATAGTGATGTTATAGATTTTACTTACGTCAACGGTGCAACAACTGTTAGCTCTACAAGGCAGGTGCAAGGTACGAGTGCCGCTCCGGCTTTATTAGTAGTTTTGGAAGTGA
>Ga0209187_1001603_pt1 | contig 25091 bp, 19 predicted proteins | sample BantaG_FD_187430 | JGI IMG/M metagenome (GOLD analysis project Ga0209187, IMG submission 187430) | Marine algal microbial communities from Bantry Bay, Ireland - BantryBay_4 metaG (SPAdes) (version 2) | ecosystem: Host-associated > Algae > Red algae > Unclassified | place: Bantry Bay, Ireland...
TTGTACCCTTTTCATCCGGTTGGGTGTCGCCGCTACGCGGCTTAGAGGCGAAATCCGCCGGGACCACGGCCTCCTCACTTCGTTCGTCAACCATGGCTATCAATGGGTCAGCGCTACGCGCCTTTAGACGTCTGGATTTCCAACTCCTTTTCTACCTTCTTCGCCTTGGCGCTAGCCTCGGCGTAGGAAATGGAGTGTTCTAGCGAAAGACGAGTTGGAAGACGGTTAAGACGCTGATGCCGAGACAGACAGCGACGAAGATGACGCGATTCCGGAAAACTAGGGTTTGGCTGGAGGTGTCTCGGGGGCGACGCACTTTGCGAAAAGAAAAGAACCGCTGGAAGCCTGAACCGGCAGAGTCCACTGAGAACGTGCTGGGGCCGAAGGTACTGGGTGTCCGTACCTTTCTAACTCCTCGATCAAGAGGTTTCGGTCCGAGAGGAAGCAACCCCCCAGACTTTGCTTTTTTCCGCCCCGTCCCACTACTTTGCAGTGTGTAAGACATAATGATACCTATTCACGTTTGTTCAGGTAGGTCAACATGTAACCTACGCTTCAATGGTTTAGACTCGGCCTACGCGCTGGCAGACACAACTGGGCCAAGATTATTCGGCTTGATTCAAACTCGCGCAAATCGCCAATTTTTCAACCCAGAATCGAATATCAATCGACGACGTCTTTGATTTGTCCGTTAAAGGTCTCGAGAATTTCGCGAATCAAGGGGTGCTCGTACCAGTCATCTTGATGCATGCTCGCTCCGCTGGATCCAGCCGTATCTACCTGCGAGGAAGCCGCTTCTGGGGATTTAGAAGCTTCGCCCTGCCCCGCTACTTCATCCTGAGCCGCACTGCTATCTCGGGTTTCGGTAATCGCTTCAGGAGGCGGTGGCTCGGAGCCTGATTCAACAATCGCGCTTGCGACAGAGTCGGTAGTCGAGCTGGCCTCGGGACTCGCGGGCGGTTTGCCGCTGGCAGAACTCGCTAGGTTACGTCCCGCTTCAGGGGTTAAGGCTTTTTTTTTTCTGAATCATCGCCGTCGATCGGCAGTGATTTTTTCAGATCGGTGATCGAGCGAATAACTTCGTCGATGGAAATTTGGGTGGCGGCCCGCGCGCAGCGGATCAGGGCCATTTCAACTTGAATCCGTTTGGACAAGGCATTGCGAAGCGAGCCTTCGGTGTCGATCAAGACATCGACCATGCGGGTGATGCGACCCGGATCGAGGTCCTTGGCTTGTTTCACGAGTTGCTCGCGTTGATTCTTTGTAAGCTCGGATAATTCAATCGACCCGTTGGTGTAGACCATGAGAAGCAGGTTTCGGAAATGCTCCATAAGTTCCTGTAACATGCGCTGCAGGTCTTTGCCTTTCTCATCAAAACTCGCAATGTGGTCGATGCAGGCGGGGATTTCGCCGTCGATGGCCGCTTGGGCCAAGGCGACGATGCGCTCGTGTGAGACGAGACCAAATACGGAGAGAACATCTTCCTCTTTGAGCTCGCTCCCTTCGAAAGCGATGAGCTGGTCGAGGGCAGACAGCGCGTCGCGCATGCCGCCTTCGGCTCCACGGGCTACCGCGAGCAAGGCTTTGTCTTCCGCTTTGATCGCTTCGAGCTTACAGATACGCTCAAGATTCTCCACGATGATGCCGGTGGGAATGCGACGCAAATCAAAGCGCTGCACCCGCGAAATGATCGTGGATGGAATCTTATGTGGCTCCGTGGTGGCGAAAAGAAATTTGACATGCGAAGGAGGCTCTTCGAGGGTTTTCAACAGCGCGTTGAAAGCACCGGTAGAGAGCATATGTACTTCGTCAATAATGTAGATTTTGTACTTCGCGCGGGTGGGCATGAAGTGAACGCTTTCGCGAAGTTCACGCACTTGCTCGACCCCGTTGTTGGATGCCCCATCGATTTCGAGGACATCGAGGCTGCGGCCTTCGGAAATTTCCACGCAGTTGCTGCATTCATTGCAAGGCTCGAGGGTGGGGCCTTTTTCGCAGTTTAGAGCCTTGGCAAAGATCCGCGCGCTGGAGGTTTTCCCGGTTCCGCGTGGGCCGACAAAGAGGTAGGCATGCGCGACCCGCTCCGACTCGATGGCATTGCGTAGGGTGCGGACCACGTGGTCTTGACCATAGACATCGGCGAAGGCTTGGGGCCGGTACTTGCGGGCCAGCACTTCATAGGATTTTTTCTCCTCAGACATTCGTGGCAAGAGATAGCGGATTTATGCTGAGGCGCAATGTGAATTTAACGAAAAGCCTCGGATTCGCCTGTTTGCCAAAGCGGGACGTGAATTCATAGGGATTCGCGAGGCTTCAAAGCGCTTCAAGCGCATTCGCTTTTGGATCAAACGGTTTCACAGGAAAGAAATTGGCGCTCAATCGAAGGATGAATCGCGGTCAGGCTTTCGTAAGCGATGGTACCGGCCCAGCGCCCGACTTCGTCGGCCCAAATCTCGTCGTCGCCCTGCTCTCCGATAAGGACGACTTCGTCCCCTTCCGAAATCTCACTATCGTCACCGAGCTCGATGGTGACCCAGTTCATGCTGATGCGACCGACCACGGGGCAACGCCTACCGCCGACAAGCACGTAGCCGCGATTGCTGAGCGAACGCAGGAAGCCGTCGGCGTAGCCAACCGGGATGGTGCCGATTTGCGTGGGGGTTAAAGTGCGGTAAGCTCCGTAGTAGCCCACAGGAAAATCTTCGCCGACCCGCTTCACCTGCATAAGGCGGCAAGACCAACGCAGGATGGGACGGGTATGAACCCGCATCCCCGCTTCTGAAGATCCATAGCCGTAGAGTAAAATACCGGGGCGGATAATATCGAGATCCCATTCGCGATGAAACTGCACCGCGCGCGAGCTGGAGATGTGCCGAAGCAATCGTCGGCCAGCCGCTTCTTCGGCGATTTTCACGTAGCCCATAAACGGCTCGATTTGAGATCCGGCTAGATCAGGGCGTTTCGGCTCGACTGCGGCAAAGTGGCTACAAATTCCGAGCACCCGCAGATGTGGCATGGCGATGATCTGCTGGATCTGCGTATCAATGTCATCTCCGCAGAGTCCAAAGCGGCCCATGCCGGTATCGATTTTCAAATGAACATCGAGAAGAAGGTTCTGCTCAGCCGCGGCGCGATTCAGGCGTTCGGCATGACGGAAGCTGGTAATCACCGGGGTGATGCGTTGCGCGACGGCTTGGGAGACATCTTCGGGGCCGATGGGGCCGAGAACAAGAATACTGGAGCGGTCGAGCTGGGCGCGAAGGGTCAGCGCTTCGTGGAAATACGCGACCGCGAACCACTTCACTCCAGATTCAGCCGCACGCGTGGCGACGGGAACCAGGCCATGCCCATACGCGTCAGATTTGACGACAAACATGATCTGCGTGTCCCCACATTCGCTTCGAAGAAGCTGAATATTGCGGTCGAGCTGATCTAAATCGACGGTTACCTGAGCCTGGTGCATAAGACGGTATTTTAAATAGGTTGAACGTGTCGAAGCAAGTGCTCCGGCGCGATAAATCATTATTTTGAGCTACAAAAAAGCCGTAGTGGTCACGAGGACGACTACGGCGATATAGATGTCGAAAAGCAGAATTACTTCATTTTTTCTTCACGGAAGATGACGTGCTTCCGAACTTTTGGATCGTATTTTTTCAACTCAAGCTTCTCTGGCTTGGTCTTATTGTTCTTGGTCGTGGTGTAAAAAACACCGGTTCCTGCTGTGGAAACCAATTTAATTTTGTCGCGTCCGCGTTTAGCCATGATTCAATTCCGTTTTAAATTTTGACGCAAGGTACATATCTTTCTCAACCCTGCAACCCTTAAACGCGGGGAATTTCGTGCAATATTTACCGGCTTAACTCGCGTATTAAAAGGTCAAAACTGACCCGATCTATAAGCTTCCCCGTTGCAATTCAGGATAAATGAGGCAAGGAAGCGGGCGAACATGAAATATGAGTCCTGGGGGAGAACCCCGAAAGCAGATCATCAGGTGACCCGCATGGCGGGTCGCAGCTCTTCCCTGCCGGAACTTCCGGCGGACGGGACGATTCTGCCCTATGGATGCGGCCGCAGTTACGGGGATAGTTGCCTGAACAATCACGAGGCAGGGCAGACCGGGCATATTCTGGCCACGGACAACCTCGACCGCTTTATCGCCTTTTGCCCAGACAGTGGGTTGCTCACGGTAGAGGCCGGGGTAACCTTGGCGGACATTCTGGATTTCGCGGTACCCAAAGGCTGGTTTCTTCCCGTTTCCCCGGGCACCAAATTTGTCTCCGTGGGTGGGGCTATCGCCAATGACATTCATGGTAAAAACCATCATGTCGCCGGCACCTTTGGCAATCATATCAGCGAGTTTGAAATCCTGCGCTCTGACGGCACTCGCATGTGCTGCAGCCCGACGGAAAATCCAAGCTGGTTTCGGGCCACCATTGGTGGGCTTGGACTAACCGGGATGATCACCTGGGCTAGCATCAAACTCAAATCGATTCACAATCCATATATTGACGTTGAGCATATCAAGTTCGGAGGCTTAAACGAATTTTTCCAGCTAGTGGAAGAATCAGATGAGGATTACGAATATACCGTGTCTTGGGTCGATGTCTTGGCCAAGGGCGATTCGCTTGGCCGAGGGATTTTCATGCGCGGGAATCATGCCGGACCGGAACTCCCCAAAAACCCGCCTCCAGCGCGCCCTTCGGATTTCAAGGCGACCATCCCTTTCGACGCACCGGGCTGGTTGCTCAACCGATTTAGCATTTGGGGATTTAATGCCCTGTATTACAATCGGCAGCTCGCGAAGCACGAACATCACTGCCAGCATTATGAACCCTTTTTCTATCCGCTCGACGCGGTACTGAAGTGGAATAAATTGTACGGCAAGCGCGGGCTGTTTCAGCATCAATGCGTGGTTCCATACGCGCAGGGCGACGAACCGATCCGCGAGATTTTAAAATCCATTTCCGATGCCGGCGAGGGCAGTTTTCTTGCGGTGCTTAAAGTTTTCGGCGATGTCGAATCCCTTGGGCTCATGAGCTTTCCTCGAGCCGGCGTGACCCTTACTTTGGATTTTCCAAACCGAGGTCAACGCACCTTAGACTTACTGGCGAGACTCGACGCGATTACGGCTGAGGCGGGAGGCGCGGTGTATCCGGCCAAGGATGCACGCATGGCTGGCCACTATTTTCGGAGCTACTTCCCGCATTGGCGCGAACTCGAACCCTTTATTGATCCAAAGTTTTCATCAAGCTTTTGGCGTCGTGTAACCCAAGCCTAAGCCTGCTACTCTCCATTCCTATCTTCCTCTCTCTACTCTCTACGCCTTCTCCCTACTCTTTACACCCTCTCCCTACTCTCTACGCCCTCTCCCTACTCTCTACGCCCTCTCCCTACTCTCTACGCCATCTCCCTACTCTCTAACGCCCTCTCCCTACTCCCTCTCCCTCTTCCTACTCTCTACACCCTCTCCCCTGCCCCGCTTTCATCATGTCTGACATGCAACACATTCTCATCATCGGCGCTACATCCGCCATCGCAGAGCAGACGGCTCGCAAATTTGCCGAAGCTGGCGCCAAGCTGTTTTTGGTGGCTCGTAACCCAGATAAACTCGGCCCCGTCGCAGCGGACCTTCGGCTCCGCGGCGCAAGCGAGGTGAAAGAATGCGTGGTCGACCTCCTCGACTTTGACCAACATCCTCGGGTGGTTCAAGAAGCGTGGGAGTCTTGGGATGGAATCGACGCAGTCCTCATCGCGCACGGAACCCTAGACGACCAAGAGGCCTGCCAAGGGTCTTTTGACGAAGCCAAGAAAGCCCTCGATAGCAACTTCTTGAGTGCGGCGAGTTTGTGTACCGAAATCGCGAATCGCATGGAGGCGCAGAAAAGCGGCACCCTCGCGGTGATTTCCTCGGTGGCGGGCGATCGAGGCCGGCAAAGCAATTACGTCTATGGCGCGGCGAAGGCAGGATTGGATTCCTTCCTAAGTGGCCTGCGGAATCGTTTGTTTCAAAGTGGGGTGCATGTGGTGACGATTAAGCCCGGCTTCGTGGATACACCGATGACGGCAGAAATTGAAAAAGGCCCGCTCTTTGCCTCGGCCGAAAAGGTTGGTGGCGGCATTTATAAAGCGATGCAGAAAAAGCGCAATGTCGTTTACCTGCCTTGGTTTTGGTGGGGCATCATGACCATCATTCGTAACGTTCCCGAAACAATTTTTAAACGCCTCAAGCTCTAAGGCTTGAACTGGTTGAGGCGGCATAGCCACCGTGCCTCGATGCATTTTGGCGAATTCTAAATTCGCCAGTAAAATAGTTAACTCCGCACCGTGGGTGCCCAACATCCAAGGGGTAGCGATTGCGAGCCTGTCGGACTTAGGAGACTCGGCTGTAGATCCCGACAGGTTCCAAGGCTAACGGAGTGCCGTTAAAGTCTATCGTTTAACCGAGTGGCATTGTACCCTTGCGCTTTATGGCGCGACCGGAAGTACCCGGTAAAACTGCAAGGCTTCTTCGTCAATCGCAGTCAGCGATGTAATTAAGGTGCCGGTTGAAAGCTGGGTGCCGATGGGAGTCCAGCTCTCCAAGTCCGTTGATTTTTCGAAGCGATACATAATGTCCGCTTCCACCTTGGCTAAAATCCGTTTGCGCTTGTCTGGGCGCGGCGCGATCTCAACGATATTCGGAAGCAGTTTTTGCTCGCTACGAAACGCGAGGGCAAATTGCTTGGAAACACCACCAGTGTCCCCAGAGACCTCGAGGCAGTAGCGCCCAGGCAACAAAATTTCCTGATACACATGTTCGATGTTGTCGACGAGGCTGATGCTTTTGTCGATTTCTTCACCCGTCACGAAGCTGCCTGGCTCGACGTTAAACAAACGCAAATCGAGGTCTAGGATATCGGCTTCAGGGGTAAAGGTCGGGCTTGGATCAATATCTCGAATGTCGCGAAGCCAGGTCAGAATCATCGAAACATCATACGCGTAATGCGTTTCTGGAATATCGAAAAAATAGCGCTTGGCTGGGCCCACTCCGATTTGGTTTAGATCCCATCCTTGAGGTAGCACAGGCTCGGTGGCGCTTGGCTTCTGACGACCTGCGGCAAGAATATGATAGCTATTGTACACATTGAGCTCCCCTGCCCCAAACACGGAGTCAAGAGGTTGATACACCTGGCGGCTCCAAGCAGGAAACTCTTGCTTGGTTGCTCCAGCGAGTAAAATGGCTTTAAGGCATTCTGGCTTACCCGCATCGGTTAACGCAGGGTCTTCATTGATGACTTCCAACAAGCTCGCGGCGGTTCCACTCACCATGGGGGCAGCGTAACTCGTGTGATACGTTGGGGCGACGATTTCCGGTTTGATCCGTCCTAGGCCATCGAAGGTCGTCGCACCTCGACTGTGATCCCCATCCGAGGTTCCCACACTAATGCAATTGTAGGAGTGGGCAAACAGGTCTGGAATGGTGGTATACGTTTTATTATTTACCGTGACGACAACCAATGGCCCATCTCGTAGCACGAGGTAATCCATAAGCCGCGTGACCTTGATAACTTGTTCGAGGGCTTCGGGCGGCGCATTGTTGGTCCGGTTGGCGATCCAGCTGTGATTGTGAATATCGCCCTCGGAAAGAAGCGGCCCGCCTTGACCACCAATGTTGGTACGCAATAACCGATTGATGTACCAGTCATTGGCCTCTCCCAGAATAATAGTCTCAACCCCAGGGGCGATACCGTCGATTCCGTAGATGAATTTTCCCACTTCGGTTGCATGGGTCGATATCGCGCCATAGCCGGGTCGATCTATGAAGGACTTCAACTGAAAGGCGGGATTGTTGTAATCTGGGATATAGCGCGGATAGCCAGCGGGAGTAGTCTCCCCGTTGGGTGCTTCGACCTGATAAACCGTGGTTCCAGCTCCGGTGGGCATAAGCGGACCGAGCTCTGCGTCCAATTTCAGCAAGCCGATTTCTTCCAGATACTGCGCTTGGCTGGGTGTGCATATCATGAGCCCTATGCAAAACCCGATGCACAACCGTGCGCAATGGAGAGGGCACCGGTTAAAGAGAGCTAGAATAGGATTAGAAACAGGAAGAATAGGGTTAGAAACAGAAGGAATAGGATTAAAGAGAGGACGAATAGGATTAAAGAGAGGACGAATAGGATTAAAGAGTGGGCCATTTAGGCAAAGCAATGCCCCCGCGTAATGAATACACGTTAGCATGGTCTTGATCACCGGTGTTAAACCTCTAATTTTCGTAATATGTTCTCCTGATCCACTTTGATTAGGCTTGCAGGTCTATCGCAATATAGGCCGGAACCTGACTCTAGTAAAGAGATGGACAAAGACCCATCGTAGATGTTCAAAAATACTTGCACAATATCGGACAAAAGGGGATGGGCAGACATGAATTTTACTCCTCCCTACCGTGATTTTGGTGGTTATTTGTTCGATTGCGATGGGACGGTGATCGATTCCATGCCGATCCACTACGCTGGCTGGGATTATGCCGCGAAAAAGGTCGGCATTACCCTCGACTTCCCTAAACCGCTCTACGAATCTCTTGCAGGCACCGCCACGACAAAAATCGTGGAAATCCTCAATGAGATGCAAGGCTTGAGCATGGACCCACTAGAAATCAGCGAAATTAAACGGGAATATTATCTCGCCAACCTTGATCAACTCACGGTCATCCCCGAAGTGGCCGACTATGCTAAACGGGTGGCAGAAACCCGCCCGGTGGCCATTGTCACGGGTGGAGCACGCAAAATCGTCACCCAGAGCTTGCAGGCGGTTGGTTTGCTCGATCTTTTCCCCGTGATCGTCACCTATGAAGATGTGCCAAACGGAAAGCCGGCACCAGATATGTTCCTCCTCGCGGCCGAGATGATCGGGGTCGAGCCGAGTGAATGCCTTGTGATTGAAGACGGGGTGCTTGGCATCGAAGGCGCGGATGCAGCCGGGATGAGCTCCGTTTTGCTTCCTGCTCTCTAATCCAAGTGCCTAATCCAAGTGCCTAATCCAAGTGTCTAATCCAAGCGTCTAGTCCAAGCGCCTAGTCCAAGCGCTTGAGCCAAGCGCCTATTCGACCGGTTCGATCAATCCCGTCATGCTCCCCTTGCTGCGCTTTAATCGCCAGTCCGCACCATACGAATTGATCTGCTTCGCTTTAAGTTCGGCTTCGTCTCTGCCATCGACGTGGACCACCACTCGCTTCATCGCGTCAACTTCGACCGCCATTTTATAGGCGAGCTCAGCCGGGTGGCCAAAGATCGCCATGAGCATTTCGATCACATAGTCGTAGGTGTGGTCGTTATCGTCGAGCAAGACCACTTGCCACATGGGCGAAAATTCGACCACGGACTTGGTTTTCTCTTTTGGGACTGGCGTGCTCATCTTCGATTCAACCAACGAAGCTACGTCACCCTATTCAAGTGAAGACTTCTTTTCTTTTTTAGGAGCGGAAGGGCTGGTCGGTGAAGCGGGCTTTTTAGCTGAAGGTCCTCCACGTTCTTTTTTAGTTTCAGGAAGTTTTTGCGACTTTTCGATCTTCCGAGCTGCATCGGGTACTTCCGATTTTTCCGCCCCAGGCTTCTTGGCATCCGACTGACTAGATGAAGCCTTCTTTCCTTTGTCAGGATTGGATCGAGTGCTTTCCGCCCTGGGCGCTTCCTTCGTGTTAGAAGCCGGCTTTTTGTTTGCGGCGTGCTTGAGCGACGCTTTGCGACTCACTGCAGGTTTCAACCGAGCCGCAATTGCTGCGGGCAATGCTTCGGGAGTTGGCCGGGCCTTCTCTTCTTCTGATGCAGCTTTCACAGAGCGTTTCAGAACATTCACCGCACGGGTGAGTTGACGGTCGATGCCGGCGGGGATCTCGCCCGGCTTCGGCCACACCAAGACATGCGGCTGGGCTCCGTTTAATTCCATGTTCTTCCCATCCCGAATGGTAAACCATCCACGCCGAGGTGTACTCAAAGTTCCAAGATCAAGAATCTTTTTCTTCGACATGCTGATGACCCCGCCGTGCGTCGAAACCCCGACTACTTTGCCACGCTTTAGCGTCTTGATCGCATGGCTGAAGATTTCCCCGTTACTGTGAGTAAATTGATTGCAGAGCACCACGATCGGCTTGTCATATTTATGGTAGACGAGGTAGCCGCGTGGATAACTGAGTTCGCCTCCACGCGGGCGTGTCACAGCATGCGAAGGCGAGCACAAGATCGAAAGCAAGCGATCTGCGGTCAACCCGCCCAGGTTGTTCCGTACATCGATCACCATGGCCTCCTTGCCGTAGCTCAAGGCAAAGATCTCGTGTTCGAAGCGGTTGAACTGCCCCATCTGCATCCGGTCAATGTGCAGGTAGCCAAAGCTTCCTTCACTTAATGTATCGACCATGGCTTGATTGCGGTCAATCCATTCTTCTTGAATCAAGACTCGGAGCTTTTTCGGAGATATCGGATCAATGACAAGCGAGCGTTCCTTGCCCGCCTCGCTCTCCACCAAAAGATGCATCCGACGGCCCGGCACCCCATTAAGCACCATGGTGAGATCCATATCGGCATGGACTTTTTTGCCGTCAATTTCGAGAATGAGATCCCCTGTGATGAGCCGGCTATCGAAATCATCTGCTGGGGATCCAGGAATGACATGGAGCACCTTCAAACCACCCCCTTGATGCGAAGGATCAAACCGAACCCCAAGCTGCGAGGTTTCAATGCTGTAACGTTGACTTGGCGCAGGGGATCTCCACCAAGACGTGCTTTTTGTGAAACCGAGGTGCGAAGCATTCAGTTCCCCATTCATCATATTGACCACCCGACTGAACATCGCATAGTCCACTGCTTGCGCCGCCATATCTTCGTAGCGGGTGAGCTTTTCTGCCCAGTCAACCCCGTGAAAATTTTCATCATAAAAATAGTCGTTGAGATTTCGCCAGGCGCTTCGGAAGCCAAGACGCTGGTGCGCTTCTACATCAATATCTTCATAAAGGGTAAAAGGATAGCGAGTCGAGTATGCCGACGGGACACCGGAAACCAACCAAAGGATTTGGTTACTGCTCCGCCACTCGGCGTACCATCCCTGATCTGAGGTCATAAACTCCGGCGTCTTGGACGCATTTGGAATTTGAACTTTATAGGTCCCCTTATTTCCATTGATAGTGGAAAAGAACCCTACGACCTTGCTGTCGTAGGACCAAAAAGGTGAGGTCTCTTTACTGCCTTCGAGCGCGATGCGATGCACCCGTTCATGCAGGCCATCAAATTCGATTTCCCCGGCCTTAGGATCTTCGAGTTTATCTCCGCCACGTTTATCAATCATCGCGTTGGCCGCTCTCCTCGCGGTAAGATCCGCGCTACCTTCGTCTTCGACGGCTTGCGTCAGATTGACATACACGAGATAAAGTTCACGTTCGACCCCACGTTGAGAAACAAACACCACCCGTTTCCCATCCGGGGACCAGCGCCCTGAGCCATCCCAATCGGGATGACGACTCACGTTATATGGTTCGCGCTTTTTATCCGGGCTGATGATCCAGATGTCATAATTATCCGCACTATCCTTCGCGGAGGAAAGAATCCATTTCCCGTTGGGCGACCACTCGTAATAGGGCCGATCCGTAGATGAAAAAATCGGCTCGATCTTCTTGGTCTTTAAATCCATGAGACAGAGCTCTCGTACGTTGCGAGCAAAGCTAAGCGCTTTTCCATCAGGACGAATATCAAGTTGGCTTAGCTGATCGTTACCATCCGTCACCGCCGTGATATTAAACCGCCGATTTTCCCACCAGTATTTTTTCGGATCCGCAGGTTCGGCTTTATAAATGTTAGAACGATGCCCTTCGCTTTTGATGAAGTACATCACCTGATCATCTTCTGCGAACAAGGCCCCGGTAATGGTCTCGCCCGAGCTACCATCGACCTTGACCGGTTGACGTAGAACCGTGTCCATGACGTAGAGATTTCCAGCCGAGGTGAAGGCAATTTCTAAGGCATCGCTGGAAAACACCGCGAGGCCAGTTGAACCAAAGTTATTTGCAGTGGTTAACTTCACGCGCCGCGTCTTGGCGGGAAGGAGATCAGGCTGCTCAGAATGAAAAGCGAGCTGCGTGGGCTTTTGACCCGCGTCTCCCCCGCCCGATTTAGAAGGCAAATCGAGCCGGTGGAAATGAAACCCATTGCGGTAAAACATGACTTTTCCATTCCGCGACAAGGCCGGCAAAATGACCGGATACGCTTCATGAAAAGTCAGCTGCGTCTTACGCTCCGACTCGTATTCAAACGACCATACATTAAATACCCCTGAGGTTTCAGACAGGTAATAAAACCCAGAGCCATCCGGAAACCAAAGCGGGGAACGACACCCACCCGGCTCAGAAGGAAACGGCTGGGTAATTTTCCCCGACCGAATTCCGACCTGCCAAATCTGGCTTGCTTTCGCCCCAGTATAGCCTTTGCGATAGAGACCATCTCCTCCGCGACAAAAAAGCATCTGCTTCCCATCCTGCGAAATTTTTCCGTGGGTTCCATAGGCATCGACCACCAGGCTTTCAGCTTTGCGCTCACGGGTATTCACTTTGAAATGGCGATCGTTTCTGAGACCACCAAAATTCCGCCACCCACTAATGAGGAGATGCTTGCTGTCGGGATACCAATCATGCGGCCACTCTCCATCGCTATGAAAAGACACCTGTTGAATATTGCCCCCATCGGGATCCATGAGGAACAAATTGTCGTTTCCATTCCGGTCACTTTGGAAGGCAATACGCTTTCCATCCGGAGACCAACGGGGCCAGCGGTCATCTGCCGGATGCAAGGTTAAGGCACGCGCCGCGCCTCCATCCGTCGAGGCTTTCCACAAATTGCCATTCCAAGTGAAGACAACTTCGCTCCCATCTGGAGAAAGGGTCGGGGTCGCCGCCAAATGAATAGGGATTTGCTCCGCCGCAAAAACCCCAATAAACGAAAGGAAAAAGCTTAGAGTCACAGCCACAGAAAAGAAAGTTGATAAAAGTCGCATCATAAAAAGTACGCCAGCAATCCCCACTTTTATCAATACACTTGAAACCAATTTTCAGATTCGTTTATGTAAGGAACCGTAGAAGCGTTGAGGACATGGCATCAGAACAACAAAATAAGCGAATCAAAAACCAATACGCAGTCTTGCGTGCCCTCCATCTGGAGGGCCCCTTGCAGCGGGGCGAAATCAGCGCCAAATACAACATCCGCAAAAGCAGCATCACCAGCATTGTCAGCGGCCTGATCGAACTCGGCATTGTCACAGAAGAAACCCCCGGCTACATGCGGAGTCGACTCGCTCTCGACACGCAAAATTTCCACGTCTTAGTCGGACACCTCAGCCCCACCCACCTCACCATCGCAAGAATCTACCTCGATGGACGGGCCGAATCCATGACATCCCACCCCATCCAGCAAGATGGCCCAGAGGTTTTAATCCCAAAAATCGCGGCCCTGCTCAAAGCCGAAATAGCAACCATCCCGCCCACCTCGCTCCTCGGCATTGGACTTGCCATCCCTGGAATCCTGCAGTCCACCACGGGGCATATTATTAAAGCAGTCAACTTAGCAGGTTGGCGCGACATCGACCTCGGTACACAACTCGAGAATTTACTCGACCACCACGTCTTCATCGAAAACGATACCCGCTGCCAACTTTGGTCCAATATCTGGTTCGAAAAACTCGGCTGCGACAGCGACAGCGTCATGTACCTCGAAATTGATTTCGGGGTCTCCTGCGCCGTGATTACCAATGACATCCGAATTGTCGGCGCCCATGCATCCGCGGGAGAAATCGGCCAGATTCAACTCGAAAACGGCAACACCCTCGAAGCGGTTTGTAGCACCCCCGCCCTAATCGCTCAGGCACAAGTAATCGATCCAAGTATTCAAACCGCGACCGACTTAATCGCCGCCGCGACGTCGCAAAAAAAAATTGCCGACGGAATCGAAGCCGCCATCACCAAGCTTTCCTTCATCTTGAGTGGCGCCATCGCGGCCATCGACCCACAGGTCATTGTCTTGGGCACCGGTGATGAAGGTTTCAGCCTCTATTTGAAACAGCTGCTCGAACCCGCCATGCTTCGCCGGATGCACGGCATCCAAAACATGGAAACCGAATTCAAGGTCGCAGCTGACGTCGAAAACAGCTCCCTTCGAGGCATCGCGGGGCTCGTGATCGACCGTTCGTTCAAAAAAGCTCAAGTCCTCCAAGACACCCGCGTTCGCAACCCCGTTTGATCCGGTTCGAAGTCATGTCAACCCAGCCCCATTTAGAGATCCTCGCACGTCGCCACTTTTTGCGCGACATGACCCGGTGTATGTCCGGTGGACTAATCGCCTCTGGTGGCTTGACGACAACCGGCCTCGTCTCCCTCATGTCAGTCACCGGCTGCACCTCATCATCGTCGAACCCAGCCCCCGCTAATCGGCGACGCGTCACCCGCCCCAATATCTTACTCATCCTCGCGGAAACCAATAGCGACCAGCATTTCACAGCCGCTCCTTTCTTGGCCCAGAACGGCATGCGATTTACCCACGCCTATGGCATGGGCGAAACCCCATCTGCGCAAATGAATGCAGTGCTCACCGGGATGCATCCAGCTCAACGCAGGGCGATTAATTCTAATAAGGAAACCCTCCCGCGAATTCTAAAATCATCCGGCTATCAAACCGCCTTCGTGGGTGATTGGCCCTTTGAGACCCGCCCTGCCAATGCAGGCTTTCAAATCCACATTCCCAATATAGAAAGCAAGAGATGGCTAGAAACCGAAAGCGCAAAGTTACTCGACTACATGCAGCATGACCAAAGGCCCTACCTTCTGTGCTTGCGCCCCCGTCCAAACCAAGCACTCAAACGCTTACTCGAACAAGTCGCAAATAGTCCTCAAGCGTCTCGCACCCTGACCCTCTGCCTCGTCTCCGCCAAACGACGAGCCAACCAATTCCTCGAGAGTGATGTGCGATCAGGCTTACTCGTACAATGGCCAAATGAAATCAAAGCAAACAGTGAATGCAATGTCCCCGTCACCGCGATGGACATCTTCCCCACCCTGCTCGATGCAGCGGGCATTCGCATCCGCAAGGACCGCCATGACTCCGACAGTTTTCATGCCTCGAACAGTTTTCATGCCTCGAACAGTTTTCGCGCCAACTTCAACGGGCTAAGCCGCCCGCAGCGCCAAAACCTTGTATGGTGGAATCCCAACCGCCCCACCTACGGCGCGATTCGGATCGGCTACTTTAAATACATTCGCCTCCCCGGTCGCGAAACGTTGTATAACGTGAAAAATGACCCGGGCGAGACCCAAGATATTTCCGCGCTTCACCCGCAGTTGACCCGACAACTCGCCCTCAAGCTCGACGCAGCAATCGCAGCGTTTTAGCCTTGGCCCAACTCAGGCGCTGAATTCGGTCGCGAGGCGGTGGCCTCGAACCGGCAACATCTCCGACTGTGCCGTAAGAATACTATGAAAAATTGCGCCTAGAACGTGCCCCCAACAAGCAAAGGGGTAAATTGCGCCTTGCCACTCCCACGGTGAGCTTCTAGGATCGCGAAAATTAATAAGGTAAACATCTATGGCATTTGATATCCCCTCCAATTCCGGCATCGAACTCGGGGTTGTCCCCACCCATTTAAAATTCGTCGGCGGACTCGTCCCAGACGATGACGGCAAAATCCCACGTGGCGAAGACGGAAAGCTTCTCGTTGTCGCCAACATGGAAAAGCTTTGCGCTGCATCGAAAGTAAAAATCGATAGCGTGCAAGTCCCCTTCTTCCCCGGCCTCGATCCAGATGACACCAAAGAAATGGTCGACGGACTTCGCGGCGCGGGCCTTGTGGTTCACTTTATCATGATGGTCGGCGGTGCCGATCCGATGAATCCAGCCGATGAAGATGCTGTGGTCGAGATGCTCGTCGCAGGCCTCACCGCCGCCCAAGCCCATGGTGTTGAACACGTCTCTTCTACCTCGGTAGAAGAATGGATGAAAGAAGGCGCTGTCCGCAAAGAAGGAGCCGACTTCGAAGCCGCCATCAAGCAGAATGTCGCAGTCCACACCCGCGCTGCCAAAGAAGCTGGGGTCGATGGATCCTGCATCAAAGCATGGCACATCGAATTCTTACGCGGCACCGAATTTCAAACCTTTACCGATGTGGGTCGCATCTGGCAGTTCGTCAAAGCCGCCAACGAAGCCTACGGATCGAAGCTCTTCAAAATCATGCTCGATGCAGCTCATTGCGGAGACTCCAGCCTGAACATTCCAGAGAACGAAGCCATCATTCAGGAACTCGCCGAAGGAGGCGCCATGGGAATCTTCCACGCCTCGGCTAAAACGACCCGTGGTTGCCTTAGTACGGATGACGGCTGGATCGGAGCCTTGCTCACCGCCTCCGCGAAAACCGGAAAATTGCAGCATGTGTTCGTCGAATTTTTTCACCACGAAGACGCTGCCCTAGAAGGGCTTCGCAACGCAGATCCCGGACACGGCATCGACACCACAGACGGACGCGACTACGATGAAATGGTCTTAGACGGCCTCGCCGATATTGGACGCCGCCTAAACAACCTAAAAACACGCGGCATTCTCTAAGCGAGCCCCTGCCTTTATACCTACAAAAGCCTTTCAGATATCTGAAAGGCTTTTTTCGCATGAGGAGCTTCGGGCTAACCCGGATACTACAGTATACTGATTTCGGCACGGTCGAAGATGGATCGCGAAGCGGTGGCGTTTGAAAGCTCCGAACGACAGACGGTGTAAGAAATAGGATTTATGACGAACGATCGTCGGGAACCGACGGCTTATCATCGGGAACCGACGGCTTATCATCGGGAACCGAAGGTTTTTCATCGGGAACCGACTGTGTTTCGTCGGGAACCGACGGTTATAATCGGGAACCGACTGTGTTTCGTCGGGAACCGACGGTTATAATCGGGAACCGACTGTGTTTCGTCGGGAACCGACGGTTATAATCGGGAACCGACGGTTATAATCGGGAACCGACGGTTATAATCGGGAACCGACGTTTTTCGTCGGGAACCGACGGTTTTTCATCGGGAACCGACGGTGTTTCGTCGGGAACCGACGGTTTTTCATCGGGAACCGACGGTGTTTCGTCGGGAACCGACGGCTTATCATAGGCGGGGGTTTCAACCCCCGTTAAAAAGTGCAAGCCTTCGTCGTCAGGAACTGACGGTTTAGCAAAAGAGGGCTTTAGCCCGTAATCCGTATGATAAGTGGAAGCGTCCAAAGGATCACTGCAAAAAAAAATTTTATTACACAGTCGCGCAAATCCATGGATGAATTGCAGCACGTTCCAGAGTCGCAACGCGGCAGCATTCCCCCAGAAGATATAGTCAACACTATCGGGCAAAGATCCACACCGGATGACTACCGCCGACTTAAGCCAGACACCAGCTGACCGAACGCCCAGCCCACATGGGAACCACATCCCCATAGCGATCCGGAATCGTCATCTCGGCCTTCTCTAACCCGACCGTCTTCGCCGGAAGCGTAGCCAATTGAGGATGCACGTTACGCGCGGTACCGCCCACAAAGTCATTCAACTTGTCCAGCGCATCATGCGAATCAAACAACTCGGCCAATAACGGCAACGCGATCGGAGCAGTAAAACAGCCCGCGGCACAGCCACAACATTCTTTTTTGGAAAGCGGATGCGGGGCCGAATCACTGCCAAACATCAAACGCGGATGCGCCTCGATCGCTGCCTGCATTAACGCATCCCGGTCCTCGGGACGTTTGGCAATCGGCTTACAAAATAAATGTGGATCGAGCAATCCGCCCGCCACGTCATCCAGCGTGATCAGCAGATGTTGCAAGGTCACAGTAGCCGATAGGTTGTCAAAGCGATCTATCAACGCCACGGCTGCCGCGGTGGTGATGTGCTCCATGGTGATGCTCAGCTTCGGAAAACGAGCAGCGAGATCCTCATACGAGGGTAAAAAATTGGCTTCGCGATCCATCACAAACGAGCCCGGATCTTCGCCGTGTATCAACAGTGGAATCCCAAGCTCCTGCATCAGCTCAAGCGTCGGCTCCATGTCTGCAAGTGAAGCCACCCCACCCTCGCTGTTCGTCGTGACCCCTTGCGGGTATAGCTTGATGGCAAAAATCTGATCCTTCATCGCCACGAGTTCCTCGCGCGTATAGGCGCGGAAAAAAAGCGTCATCAAGGGGCTAAAGCCATCGGGCGAGACAAGTTGCTCCACCGCCTGGGTGTAGCCCGCAAGCCGCTCTGCATCCGCCACCGGAGGCACCAAGTTTGGCATTATCACCCCACCGGCAAAGGACGCCGAACTCAACGGAGCCACAAGCTCCATCATCGCGCCTTCGCGAAAGTGAAGGTGCATATCGAGGGGAGTTTCTAAAGCCAATGTCTGCATAAAAGTCGTCTAGCATTTCACCGAAAAGCTGGCGAACGCTAACCCCGAGGAAATTTAAAAATGTGTCGGGAATGAAAAAATGGCTCGGTCCCCAAACCGAGCTTCAACCGTCTCTACCGGGGCTTCCGGCGGTTGGAAACCGCCGCTCCTTGGGCTACGCCACTTCATTTAAAAATGTCTCCACCCCCAAGCTGAGCTTCAACGTTCCCCACCGCTCGAGAGTTATTTTACGATCGTTTCCGGTGGTTCCCTTCGGTCACCGACCGGCTAATTGCCTTCAAGCCTCAGGTTTTATGATCAGGGCAGAGCGATCTCCTTTTTCAGGCAAATCGGCATAACTAAGTGCCAATAGAGTCTGTCCCTTTTCAACTGGATTCAGCCACCATCACCATCCACCCGAGGCAAAAAAAACGCGATGACCGAGGTCATCGCGCTTGTTGGGCAAGACCCAAGCTTCGTTAACCAAACTGGTTACGGACCTGGTGCCGATGGGGCTGGTGCCGCCGGGGTAACAGGTGGGGTAGCAGGTGAGCTAGCAGGTGCTGCGGGCTGAGCTGGAGCCGGTTGCGCGGGGGCAGGTTGTGCCGGTTGCGCAGGCTGTGGTGCGGGGCGACGTCCAGAGTTCGAATACATGATCGAGAGCACGAGGGTCAGAATCAAGAACGAGGTGGAAAGCGTCCAGGTGACTTTCGTAAGAAAGTTTCCTGCGCGAGATCCAAAAATCGATTCACCGACACTGCCACCTAGCGCAGTGCCCATTCCACCACCGCCTTTGCTCTTTTGTACGAGCACGAGCAAAATGATCAAAATGCAGTGAATCACCAATAAAGTGACGAGTAAGCCTCTGAAAAATACCATGATATAAGTCCTGTTTAGCGTGGCGGGTTAACCAGCCGCTTTGATAATGTCCAGAAAAGAAGTAGAGTCAAGGCTAGCGCCGCCGATTAATCCACCGTCGATGTCTGGTTGAGATAGTAATTCCGCTGCATTTGCAGGTTTCATACTGCCTCCGTACTGGATGCGGACGTTCTGAGAAACCGTGTCATTCGACAATTCGGTGAGCAAATCACGAATAAAGGCATGAACTTCCTGCGCCTGTTCAGGTGACGCGGTCAATCCCGTGCCGATGGCCCAGACAGGTTCGTAAGCGATGACAAGTGACTCAATTTGATCATCACTCAGACCTGCAAGACAACCACGAAGCTGGGTTCCGACCACTTCTTCGGTTTTTTCCGCTTCGCGATCTTCGAGTTGCTCACCCACGCAGACAATCGGATTCAATCCGTTTTCCAGCGCGAACAAGGTCTTCGCATTCACGGTAGCATCAGTTTCGCCGTAGTACTGACGACGCTCGCTGTGTCCCAAAATCACATAGCTTGCGCCCGTGTCTTTGATCATATCAGCTGACGTTTCACCGGTGTAAGCGCCCGAGGCTTTGTCGCACATGTTTTGCGCGCCTACAGAGACGTTACTGCCTGCTACGACATCACCGACCGACTTAAGACAGGTGAACGGGGTGCAAAGCACCACATCGACCGCACTATCGTTTACGCCATCTTTAACTCCTGTCGCCAACGCAACCGCGTCCGCTATGGTGTTATTCATCTTCCAGTTTCCTGCTACGATTTTTTTACGCATGTTCTAATTCCTATTTCTAAAATTGGTTGCTGCCACTCAATGGCAGACTGGTTATTCTCATCTGCCACTCAATGGCAACAAGTCAAAAAAGAAGAAGAAAGGATGGCGCACCGCTTTCGGGTTTCACAAACCTTCTCTCCCCTTCTTGAGGGTACCGGAGCTTTACGCGTCGGTAAGTGCCGCGAGTCCAGGAAGCACTTTGCCTTCCATGAATTCGAGCGAAGCGCCGCCGCCGGTACTGACGTGGCTCATTTTGTCCGCGAGGCCCGCTTTGTTTACCGCAGCCACACTGTCGCCACCACCGATGATGGTGATGCATTCGCTGTTATCCGCCAAGGCTTGGGAAACGCCGTTGGTGCCTTTCGCGAACGAATCCATTTCGAATACGCCCATCGGGCCATTCCAAATGACGGTCTTGGCGCCTTTGATGATCTCCATGAAATGCGCGGTGGTTTCTGGACCGATGTCCAAGCCTTCCCAACCGGCAGGGATTGCATCTGCAGCAACGATTTTCGTGTTGGCACTGTCGCTGAAGTCATCCGCGATGACATTGTCGGTTGGCAAGACAAGCTTGTCGCCTGCTTTTGCCAGCAACTCTTTGGCGAGTGGCACATCATCCGGATCCATGAAGGAGTCGCCGATTTCACCGCCACTGGCTTTGGAGAAAACGTAAGCCATTGCCCCGCCAATAAGAAGTTTGTCGACTTTTGGCAACAAGGCTTCGATGACTTTAATTTTGTCAGAAACTTTTTTACCGCCCATGATGGCGACAAACGGAGCGGCCGGGTTTTCCAGCGCGCCGCCAAGCCATTCGAGTTCTTTTTCGAGCAAGAGTCCAGCCGCACAGACGTCGATGTACTTGGTGACAACCGCCATAGAAGCATGCGCACGGTGCGCCGTTCCGAAGGCGTCATTCACGTAAACATCGCCATGAGCCGCAAGCTGTTTCGCGAAGGCTTCTTGGTCTTCGGAGCTCACGCCCTTGCCTTCTTCCGCCGCGTGGAAGCGGAGGTTTTCGAGCAAAAGAACCTCGCCCGCTTGGAGACTTGCAACCGCAGCATCCGCATCAGCACCAACGCAGTCGCCAACGAATTTGACTTTGATACCGAGCTTGGTGGAGAGATCCGCCGCAACCGGCGCGAGAGTGAGTTGGCTCAAATCAGCGTCTTCGCTTTGTGGGCGTCCCATGTGGCTCATAAGAACCACGGAAGCACCGTTTTCGAGCAGCTGTTTAATGGTTGGAACCGCGCCGCGGATACGCGTGTCGTCACGAATGACGCCGCCTTTTACCGGTACGTTGAAATCAACCCGCATCAAGACGCGCTTGCCTTGTACATCAATATCTTTGATCGTTTTCTTTTTCATCAAAATTCCTGTTTATAGCGAAAGCGGCACAAACAAATGAGCCGCTTTCGTTTTCTAAAAGACTTCGCAGGCGAAGCCGTTTAATCCGCTTTACGCATTGGTGATGTGAGCTGCAAGATCGAGGATCTTGTTGGAGTAGCCCCACTCGTTGTCGTACCAGCTGACCACTTTTACAAAGTTGTCGTTGAGCGCAATACCCGCATCTGCATCGAAGATCGAGGTACATGGCTCGCCGATGAAGTCAGAAGAAACAACCATCTCTTCGGTGTAGCCGAGAACGCCTTTCATCGCGCCTTCAGAAGCTGCTTTCATGGCTGCTTTTACGTCGCAGTAAGAAGCACCTTTTTCGAGGCGAACCACGAGGTCAACCGCAGATACGTTAGCGGTTGGTACGCGGAAAGCCATACCGGTAAGTTTGCCGTCGAGTTTTGGAATAACTTTTCCAACCGCTTTGGCTGCACCGGTGCTCGATGGGATGATGTTAAAGGTTCCGCCACGTCCACCGCGCCAGTCTTTCATGCTCGGACCGTCGACGATTTTCTGGGTCGCGGTTACGGAGTGAATCGTGGTCATGAGACCTTCGATGATTCCGAAGTTGTCGTCCAAAACTTTGGCGATTGGGGACAAGCAGTTGGTGGTGCAAGACGCGTTAGAGACAACATCCATGTCGCTCGTGTAGGTGTCTTGGTTTACACCCATAACGAACATTGGCGCGTCTGGAGAAGGAGCAGAAACGATGACTTTTTTCGCGCCACCTTTCATGTGCGTGCTCGCTTGCTCGATGGTCTTGAAGATACCGGTAGACTCAACCACAAAGTCGAGGTCTCCCCATTTGATGTCTTCTGGGTTACGCTCAGCGTGGAAAGTGATTTGGCGATCGTTGATGGTCAAGTTACCGTCTTTGTTGCCGACCACACCGTCGAAGCGACCGTGTACGGTGTCGTATTTGACCATGTACTCGAGGTAATCCGCATCGAGAAATGGATCGTTGATAGCAACAACTTCGATGTCACTACGTGATTCAGCTGCGCGAAGGACCATGCGGCCAATACGACCAGCACCATTAATTCCGATTTTGATAGACATAAGTATCTCCGTAACTCTTTCGAGTCGTTTATTACAATTTTGTTATTTATAGTATTAAAACTCTGCATGCGGTATAGAATGAGATCGCACGGGGTCAATAGGTATCATAAAGAAATTAGCAAAAACTTGTGTGTCCATTGGTTCCATTCGGTTGAATTCGGTTGAATAATGACCCGAATGAGTCAAAAGCTTAGCTTTTCCGCAGAGAAGGTAGCTCAAAAGGACCTATTTAGCGCCAAGCAGCCTCGAGGCCTGTGAGCGAGACTTCACAAAACCTGAACAAATCGTGTTGCATAAATAGTAGCTTCACCGTACGGCCACTTTCTATATTCAACGAATCGCCCTGGGGTAACGCCCATAGGCCCTCCGCATGAAAATAATTGATAAGTACATTTTACGCACGTTTTTGCTGCCATTGATCTTCACTGTCATCGGTTTTCTGATGATTATGGTGCTATACGATTTGGCAGATAACCTCGATCGGTTTATCCAAGCTGGGGCGAGCTGGGGCGATGTCGGCAAGTATTACGCCTTTCTCCTCCCCTCCCGGATGTGGGTCATCATGCCGATGAGCATGCTACTTTCCACTCTCTATAGCTTGTTCCAACTCACCAAGCACAACGAGCTGACCGCGATGCGCGCCAGCGGGATCAGCATGTACCGAATCCTTGTCCCGAATATCATTCTTGGCCTAGCGGTCGCAGTCGGTATTTTTGTTGTCAACGAAACCATCGGCCCCCGCTTTAGCAACTATTGCGCAAAATTTGTCGACAGCCTGAAGTCCTCGGATCGGACCGGCAAAGGGATTCTCGAACTCGTGGTCTACGAAACAGATTCGGGCAATCGGACCTGGATTGCTGAGAGCATCAGCACCTCCAAAGACGATGATTATAAAATTACCGCGCCAGTGATTAAACAAAAAGCGGTGGCGGGGAAATCAGCCTATACCCTTGAAGCGAGCCATGCCTATTATCAGGAAGATCAATGGATCTTCAAATCTGGCAAGGTGATGAAACTCGGTGAAAATGATAAGGTGGTTTACACCGAGACCTTCGAAAAATGGGTACTCAACCAAGTGAAAGAAACCCCGAAGGACATCATTCGCCGAGTTCGGGATGATAAACTTAAAATTGGTGGTGGGCGTCGCAGCTCAATCAGCTTCAAATCGCAGGCCTCGGGCAATGTCTGGACGGCTCGGAGCATGATTAAGAATCCGAATAACTATTACATTCTCGAAGGGGTTGCGGTCCGTCGAAAAACCGCGAATATGATTCCGGAGTTCAAACTCACCGCCGAACGCGCTGAGTACCGCAATGGTAAGTGGTGGTTTATTCGTGGCCAAGAAGTCACCTACGACCCGGCCGACCAGTCGCCGGACACTGAAACTTTCGCCATGCGCGAGTTCCCCCGCTTCAAAGAAAGCCCAGATATTTTCGTCAAAGAGGAGCGCGAAATCGCCTACATGACGATCTACGAGCTCTATACGTTTTACCAAAACAACCGCGACAAGCTCGAGCCGATGGAACGCACCACCTATATCACCGAAATGCTGATTCGGGTTTCCCGCCCATTCATGTGCTTCGTTGCTCCGCTTCTCGGAATGCCATTCGGATTTTACACCGCCCGCAAAGGGGTTTTCACTGGGATTATCAGCTGCTTAAGCGCGGTCTTTTTATACTACGGCATGGTGATCATGGGCGATGCACTCGCTCGGGGAGAACATCTCGCACCGATCATCGGAGCCTGGGCGCCCAACCTAATCTTCCTATGCATCGGGGCACTTTTGTTTTACCGCATGCGTGCGTAACACAGGCTAGCTGGACTCGACTTACTTGTTTAGTCGGAGATGAATCGCGGAGCGGTGGCATTCAATAGCCATGGACGCAGGAGACTGACCTGAAACGTCATGATGGCGCTTCAGTACTGTTTCAACCGCCAAGCGACGCGCGGGAGAAGCCCCACTGTGTAATACATAGCAGGCATGACGTACGCCCGTGGGGAACCGACGATTTACATATCGGCGGGGGTTTCAGAGGCTGTGTAATAAATGGAAAATGTTGCAGCGCAAGTTTGGTTGGGAACCGACGGCTTATCCTAGGCGGGGGTTTCAACCCCCGTAAAGCGGGTCGATATATCCACGTCGGGAACCGACGGTTTATCATGAAAGGGCTTTAGCCCGCCTCACGTATTCACGGAAAAGGTGTCTGACCCCTTCAGTTGCAGCGCAAGTTTCGTCGGGAACCGACGGCTTATCCTAGGCGGGTTTCAGAGACTGTGTAATAAATGGAAAATGTTGCAGCGGAAGTTTCGTCGGGAACCGACGGCTTATCCTAGGCGGGGGTTTCAACCCCCGTAATTCGGGTCGATATATCCACGTCGGGAACCGACGGTTTATCATGAAAGGGCTTTAAGCCCGCCTCACGTATTCACGGAAAAGGTGTCTGACCCCTTCAGTTGCAGCGGAAGTTTCGTCGGGAACCGACGGCTTATCCTAGGCGGGGGTTTCAACCCCCGTAATTCGGGTCGATATATCCACGTCGGGAACCGACGGTTTATCATGAAAGGGCTTTAAGCCCGCCTCACGTATTCA
>Ga0209187_1001604_pt1 | contig 25090 bp, 20 predicted proteins | sample BantaG_FD_187430 | JGI IMG/M metagenome (GOLD analysis project Ga0209187, IMG submission 187430) | Marine algal microbial communities from Bantry Bay, Ireland - BantryBay_4 metaG (SPAdes) (version 2) | ecosystem: Host-associated > Algae > Red algae > Unclassified | place: Bantry Bay, Ireland...
CCTGATCAAAGAACTTCGCTCCAAATCAAAGATTTATCTTGATTTTGAGCTATTTACTAAATTTTTTTCTCACTTTTATGAAATTATTATAAACTCAGAATTTGTCAATTTTTTTCGGGCCGTACCAATTTTACCAGAACCAATGTAGAGACAAGGCATGCCTTGTCTACCTGCAATGAAAATTACGAATTACGACCATATGCAGAAACCACCAATTATGAATTGGCTATAAACCACATTTTTGTAGAGACAAGGCATGCCTTGTCTACCTGCAATGAAAATTACGAATTACGAATTTACCCAAAACCAATGAATATATTCATTGCGTCATATAATTATTGAAGCATTGAAGCATTATAACATTGAAGCATTAAAAAAAATCTGCTTTGTGATGCTGCCACAGTTATTTTTGAGCCGTTCCTTAACAACTTTAATATATGCTCAGTGATTTTTTGTATTATTTATTATTAAAACCGCTTTCAAAATTGCCTTTGTCAATTCTATATATTTTTAGTGATGGGCTAAAATTTGTATTGAAAGACTTATTGAAATATAGAAGAAAGGTGGTGGAGGCAAATTTAACAAAAGTCTATCCAAACTTGAGCGAAGCTGAGTTAACTAAAACTGTTTCAGTCTTTTATGCTCATTTAAGCGACCTGATTGTAGAAGGGGTTAAAAGTTTTTCCATTTCAGAAAAAGAACTTTGGAGTCGTGTAAAAATTTTAAACAAAGAAATATTTGACAAGCCATTTAAGGCAAACAGATCCGTCATTTTGGTTTCTGCCCATTGTAATAATTGGGAATGGCCAGCCATTTTGGGACCAGGAATTTTGCCTCACGAACTCTGTGGGTTTTATAAAACGATCAAAAATAAAACCATCGACGAAGCAGTGAGAAAAAGTCGCTCACAGCTCGGATTAATTTTGTCTTCCATAGATCATACTTACGAAAGTTTTGTCGAAAGAGAAAAAACGGGTCGTCCGCATGCCTATCTTATGCTCGCTGATCAAAGTCCTTCAAAAATAGAAAAAGCACATTGGGTCAATTTTTTGGGAATCGAAACAGCTTGCCATCACGGACCAGCCCATTATGCCCAAACTTACGACATGGCTATTTTTTATGTTCATATTGATAAAAAAGAAAGAGGTTATTACGAAGTTTTGTTTGAAGAACTCATCGACGACCCCAATTCCCTTAGCCCAGAAGAAATTACTGAAAAATATATGAAGGCAGTAGAAGCGTTTATTTCAAAGAATCCAGCGCATTGGTTGTGGTCGCATAAACGGTGGAAGCATGTTAGGGAGGAATAATTAGGTTTTTATTAACTATATTTTTTTTAAACCATCCTTGTACCTCTACAAGGCTTATTTTACCAGAAGCAACTTGTAATGTAAAGTCAATTAAAATTTTCTCATTTGAATCATCAACCATAACTTCGAATTCAAGAAGACCAAACCTAATCAACTGATTTGATAATTCATAATCATTTAGTCTTAAAAACAATAGTGCGGATCCTAGTCCAGTTCGTTTATTTCCATCTTGAAAAACATGATTGCTTATTATATTGAACATCAACAAACCAGCTTTATCTGAAATTGATGGATAGAGTTCCTCACCAAACATCTTAGCCGATATCGCCTCAATTAAATAATCCAAAGGTGCTTCATGTAGAAAGTTAAATGGAGGTATGAAATTTCCACCATGTCTTTCAATGGTTTTTCTATTAATGAGGATTACATCATCTTTCAATAAATATTCCATTACACGATTTTAAGCAAGTGCCTTAAAAACTTCATCATACTTGTCGAAACCTTCATCAATGAACTTTTCTAGTTTTTTCCTTCGACTCTCTTGTTCTGTAGATGTAATTACTTGGTTTTCAGTAAGAATTTCTTTGATAATATCCTTGAAAATACTAGAATCTTCTAATAATATCTCTTTTACTATAGCTTTTAGTGTCAATTTATCAACATTATTTAAATCCATATTTCCTTAAACATTTTGATTATAATACCAATATAATCAACTTTATTACAAATAGCAATAATTAGAGGCTCGTATTACAAATTTTACACAAGAAAATAGCTAGAAGTTTGTAAATTTGTTGAATGTCAAAGACTCCAAAAGTTGCTGTTGTTATATTGAATTGGAATGGAAAAAAGTGGTTAGAGAAATTTTTGCCATCAGTCATTGAAACAAATTATAATACGCTAGAAATCGTAGTTGCAGATAATGCCTCCACAGACGATTCATTAGCATTTTTAAATGAAAATTATCCCGAAATAACGCAAATTGTTTTGGAGAAAAATTGGGGTTTTGCGGATGGTTATAACAAAGCTTTGGAGAAAGTGGAGGCTGATTATTTTGTGCTATTAAACAGTGATGTTGAAGTAAAAGAAGATTGGATATCGCCTATTATTGACCAAATGGAGAAAGATGCTTCGATAGGAGCAGCGCAGCCGAAAATAAGAGATCAAAAGCAAAAAGAACTGTTTGAATATGCAGGAGCTTCAGGCGGATTTTTGGATTTTTTGGGATACAGTTTTTGTCGTGGTCGTTTGTTTGACGACTTAGAAATCGACGAAGGGCAGTATAATGATCCCATAGAAATTTGTTGGGCGACGGGTGCAGCACTTTTCATCAGGGCGGAATTGTATCACAGCATAGGAGGTTTGGATGGTGATTTTTTTGCACATTTTGAAGAAATAGACTTGTGTTGGCGGATTAGACGGGCAGGTTATAAGATTATGGTTTTTCCAGATTCGGTCGTATATCACTATGGTGGAGGGACTTTGGCAACATCCAGCCCAAGAAAAACGTATTTAAATTATCGCAATAACTTATTGATGATTTTGAAGAATGAAACAGGAAGTAAGTTATTAGGAATTTTATTTATAAGATTAAATTTGGATGTAATATCTTCTTTTAAACTTCTTTTGGATGGTGAAATGAAGAAATTTTTAGCAGTCTACAAGGCAGTTTTTGCTTTTCTTTTTAATTTCATCAAATGGTATAAAAAAAGGCAGGAAATGAATAAAGTCATCAATGAAATAAGGATTGGTTCTGTGAGAAGTGAGATGATTTATTCCAAAAGTGTTGTTTGGCAATACTTTAAAAATGGCGTAAAAATATTTAATCAATTACCAGATTCTAAGTGACAGATTATCAACTGTTTAGTTATTATAAAATTACTTTTAACATTCCAATTTTCGCATATTATTCTATATTATTCAAATAATACAAATTTCTGCTTAACTTTATTTATTGTTAACACAACACTTAGTGAAATGAACTGACTTATTCGTTTCATATAACTTATTCGGTTTTTACTCATTTTAACGCGTATTATGAAAGGATTATTTACCATTGTTTTGCTATTATTTTGTTCTACAGTTTTGTTGGTGGGGCAAAAAACAACAGTTGCTGGAGAAGTCAAAGATGGAGATACAAGAGAGCCTTTAATAGGGGCAGCTGTTCAAATAAAAGGGACAACTATAGGGGCAATTACCGATTTTGATGGTCAATTTTCATTTAAATATGACAAAGCTCCTCCATTTACCCTTGAAGTCACTTATATTGGTTTCACACCAAAGGAAATAGAATTTACAGAAGTTGGGCAAAAATTAAAAATAAAACTAGGAGAAAACGCTGCTACTTTGGACGTTGTTGAAGTAGTTGAAAGCGTAATTTCTGTTGAAAGGCAAGAAGATCCCCAAACAAAAGAGACATTTGGAAGCATTGCCATTAAAGAAACACCTGCATCAGATTTTTATGAGGGAATGGGAGCTTTGCCTGGTATTGATGCAACAAAAGCAAGTTTGGGTTTTACGATTATCAATACAAGAGGATTTAACAGTACAAGTCCTGTGCGTTCTTTACAAACTATTGATGGGGTAGACAATCAAGCTCCTGGGCTGAATTTTTCTTTGGGAAATTTTTTAGGTTCCTCTGAATTAGACATTAATAAAGTAGAATTATTGGTGGGTGCGAATGGTGCATATTATGGTCCAAATGCATTTAACGGAGTGATAAGTATGAATACAAAGAGTCCATTTATTCATGAAGGTGTTTCTGTAAAACTAAAAGGAGGAGAACGAAGCTTATTTGATGGAGCAATTAGAATTGCAAAAGCCTACAAAGATGCAAATGGAAAGAATAAATTTGCTTTTAAGGTAAATGCTGCTTATTTGAGAGCCAATGATTGGGAAGCAAATAACTATGATGAGGTTTATCAAGAAAATACTGAAGATTATATAGGAACAGATAATCCAGGTGGATACGATGCTGTTAATATTTATGGAGACGAATCATTTAATGCTAATTTTGACAGAAGTGGAGATGAATTTATTATAAACCAGGGTGGGATAGGACGATTTTTTAGAACAGGTTATATAGAAAAGGATGTTGTTGATTATGACACCAGAAACCTCAAATTAAATGCTGCGGTTCATTATATGGTTAAACCTAAGATAGAGTTGATTACTTCTTTTAATTATGGTACTGGAACGACTGTTTATCAGGGAGACAACCGTTTTAGCTTAAACGGGTTGCGTTTTTATCAAGGTCGTGTTGAAATTAGAAAAGAAAACAAATTTTTCTTAAGAGCTTATGGAACCGTTGAAGATGCCAATAATACATATGATGCTTATTTTACTGCATTAAAATTGGTGGAATTGAATAAGGAAGATTTTCAATGGGCATTGGATTTTGCTGGTGAATGGGAAAGAGAAGTTATGCCAGAAATGAGAGAAAATGGTTATCCTGTAATTGAATTTGATGAGGATGGGAAACCAACATTTAATACTGAGGAAGCTAGACAATGGATTGCTGACAATCAGGACTTTCTTAGAGCGCAACATCAAATAACTAGAGATTTTGCTAATAATGAGATTAGATTTGGAACTGTGGGAAAGCCTTTTTTAGTTCCTGGAACACCAGAATTTGAAGCAGCGAGGGATAGTATTACTAGTTTGACACACCTTGAAGGTGGAACAGGTTTTTTCGATAAATCAAAACTATTCCATGTTCACGGAGAATATCATTTTAATCCTACTTTTGTAGACGACATTACGGTGGGCGCAAATGCAAGACAGTATAGGCCTTTATCAAATAGAACCATTTTTGAGGAAGAATTGATTATTGGAACTAGATTGGACATTAATCCCGAAACAAATGATACCACAGTTATTAATGTAGATACAACATTTCAGAGAATTACCAACTTTGAATTTGGGGTTTATGGTGGATTTGAAAAGAAAGTATACGATGACCGAATCAAAATTAATGGTACGGTAAGAATGGATAAAAATGAAAATTTTGACTATGTATTTTCGCCAGCTATTTCTGCTGTTTTTAAATACAACCCAGATCACATCATAAGGTTTGCTTTTGCTTCGGCAATTAGAAATCCGACTCTAACAGATCAATATTTATTTTATAATGTGGGTAGAGCCATTCTAAAAGGGAATATAACAGGATTTGATGATTTGGTAACAGTAGATTCCTTTAATGATTATAGAGACAGTACTGTTTTAGATCTTGGGAAATTGGATTCGTTTTCTGTAGCACCCATCCGACCAGAAAAAGTTCAAACGATGGAACTGGGTTATCGTGCTAGTTTGTTTAAGGGTAAAAATAGTCTAAATAAAAAATTGTTTATAGATGCCAGTTATTATTTTAGTTATTATAAAGATTTTATAGGATATAACATCGGTATTGACATTGAGGGCTTTGATGCTTTAGGTTTTCCACAAGGTCTTCAAGTTTATAGAGTTGCTGCAAATGCAACCCAAATTGTGACAACACAAGGTGCAACTGTGGGCTTGAATTATTATCTTGGAAAATATTATTCGATTTCAGGGAATTATTCTTGGAACTTCTTAAATACAGGAGATGATGATCCATTGGTTCCTGCATTTAATACACCTGAACATAAATACAATATAGGCATAGGTGGAAGAAATATTAAAACGGAAATTGGAAATTTAACCCTAAAAGATTGGGGTTTTAATGTGAATTATAAATGGGTAGAAGGTTTCCTTTTTGAAGGTTCGCCGCAGTTTACAGGCTTAATACCTTCCTATGGATTGTTAGATGCACAAGTAAATTACGCTGTGAAACCTATTAAATCAGTTGTTAAAGTTGGTGCTTCTAACATTTTAAATAACAAACAATTTCAAGTTTATGGTGGTCCAAGAATTGGAAGAATGGCTTATGTCTCTATATCAATGGATTTAGGTAAGTTTTAAAGAGGCATTGCTTGTTAAGATTTAATAATTTATACTCAAAATTTGCCTTATGCTGAAATGTCAGTCTACAAAAAAATCATTCATTTCTTAATCAATAGTACTATAAATCAAAATATATACCCAAGAATCCCTAATTTTGAATAAAATATTTAATTTTTTTTAAAAGCTACTGAAATTAGCTCGGATTCGTTGTATTATTATAAAGCGTAATTATTTTATATATTTGCGCATTGTTTTATTAATTTATGTAAAATACTTAGATATGAAAAGAACACTACAATTATTATGTGTATTCTTGTTTTGCTTTACTGTTACTGCAAGTATAAATGCTCAGGATGAGTTATACTTTGATGAAGTATTTGAAAATGTTACTGTCACAGATGGTGTGGAGTACGGTGTAAACTTAGAGGTAATTACTGGAGCACCTCTTGCGAAAAGTTTATTAATGGATATTTATGAACCAACTGGGGATACTTCTACTGAACGCCCTTTGGTTTTGATGGTACACACAGGAACCTTTCTTCCTCCAGTTGTAAATGGCGGAGTTACAGGTACAACTAAAGATAGTTCTATTGTTGAAATATCAAGACGATTGGCGAAAAGAGGATTTTTGGTAGCGGCAATTGACTATAGACAAGGGTGGAATCCGTTAGCTCTCACAAAAGATGACAGAGTAAATGGTTTAATAAATGCTGCCTATAGAGGAGTTCAAGATTTTAGAACGGCTGTTAGATTTTTTAGGAAAAACAGTGCTGAATACGGAGTAGATACAGATAAAATTGCTGGATTTGGTATGGGGACTGGTGCATACATTGTACACGGGGCAGCTACTTTGTTTGATGAAGCACAATTAAATATTCCAAAGTTTTTGATACTTGATCCTGTCACTGGTGATCTTGTACCTATGGTTCTTCCGCCAGTAAGTGGAGATATTAACGGTTTGGGTTTTCCAACAGAGACAGATACTAATGTATTAAACTATCCAAATCATGCTGGATTTAGTTCTGACATTAATTTTGCATTTACTGCAGGTGGAGCAACGGCAGACCTTTCTTGGATTACAGAAAACTCTGTTCCATTAGCAGGAGTACAAGTTGCAACAGACCCTAACGCACCTTTTTTGTGTGATATACTACTTGCTCCACCAGATAATGAGGAAATTGTTGAGGTGTGTGGTCTTGGTGAAGCTATTCCTGTATACAACAATCTAGGAGTGAATAATGTTTTGAATGAAATTGTTTATGATGATGTTTATACACAAGCTGCTGAGAATAGCATTGCTGAGTTGGTTGCAAATGGTACTGCCTTTGAACCTGCTGCTGAGTACGATCAATTAGCTGGTCAAAATCATGTCTTTCCAATGTTACGCCCTTACCCACATTCTGCTCCGTGGGAATGGTGGGATTCAGATTTCTGGTCACAAGTACCTTGTCCTCCAAATGCACCTGAAGGTTGTCCTAATATGGATTTCTTGGCAAAGTTATCACATCCAGATATGTCAGAAGAATTGGCAAGTGCCTATATTGATACAATTATGGGATTCTTTCTTCCAAGAGCCAATTATGCTTTGTCAAGTATTGTTGGTTTAGAGGAGCTTTCTACAATAAACGCTTCAATTTCTCCAAATCCTTCTGCATCTAATTTCAACATCAATGTTCCAGAAGAGATCATCCAATCAATCAGAGTTTATGATATGACTGGAAGTTTGGTTAAAGAAATAAACGGAATAAATGCCAATCAATATGTATTGAAAGGAGAAGAATTTAATTCAGGTATTTATATTTTAAATATCAATACAAAAGATAATAGCGTTGGGCAAAAAATTGTTGTAGAATAATAGAAATGCTACAATGCTTTAATGCTACAATGATATGATAAACCGCAATTCCTTTGGAATTGCGGTTTTTTTATGCCCATTAATATGAATTGATTAGAAATTTCTATAATAAATGAGATAGTAGTGTTGGGCAAAACTATCTGCAAGACGACGTTAGAAGGTTATTTGGATTGTAAAATAAATGTAGTATCTTTATTGTCAATCTAGTATTCTGAAATATTTTTTGCTTATCGGATACTAGATTGCAGAAAGCCCTGTTAGTAAATGAAACTAGAAAAACTTATGAAAAACCTCACTGCGTAAGCAGTGAGGTTTTTTTGTTCTTCACATAAATTGTATTAAAAAAAATATTCTTGACTACAGATGTATTAATGCTTGAATTTCAATCTTTTAAATATTAAAGATAGAAAAAAAGCGGTATAATGTTGATAAGTTTTGTAAGTTTTTTTTGATATGTTTTAAATACAGTCTACTTTTGCAAACTATTTCGGGAATGAGAATTATTTAGTGATTTTTAGCCCCCATCATTTAAATTTGTTTATGGATACCAAACAGATAGCTTTAGGTATTTTTAATACTCTCTTGGTTTTTGGTTTATCGACTTCTAACAACTTCAACATCAACGACACAAAAGCCATTAATGGACTTCACGCTGAAGATCTAAAACCCCAACCTCTCGACCTCTCTTTAATGGAAGATGAGTTGTTTAAGGACAGATTGGAAAGTATCAGTTCTGCGATACCAATGGCATTTAACCAGTTGGTTAAAAAGAATGTCAATGCCTATATACGTAGAAAAGAATCAACGGAGCGGTTGATTGGGACGACACAGCTTTATAAGCCCATGTTTAGCAGGTGGCTGATTGAAGAAGGTGTTCCTTCTGAAATTGCTTATCTTCCAATTATTGAGTCTGGAGTTAAAATTGACGCTTTGTCTCATGCTGGAGCATATGGAATGTGGCAGTTTATGAAAGCAACAGCTGAAATTTTTGATCTTCGCATCGACTCTTTTATTGATGAGAGAAGAGACCCTGAAAAGGCGACTCAAGCAGCGGCTAGATATTTCAAACATTTACATGGTATATATGATGATTGGGTGCTTGCTTTGGCAGCATACAATTGTGGACCTGGAAATGTTAACAAGGCAATTAGAAGAGCTGGCGGAAAAAAAGATTATTGGGAAATTAGACAGTTTCTTCCAAAAGAGACTAGATACTATGTTCCAAAGTTTATTGCTGCGAATTATATTATGAATTTCTATGATTTTCATGGTTTAACTCCAACTTTCAAAGGTGTAGATTTTTCTTTTGATTATTTTATTACTGTTGAAAACAATACTTCAATCGAAAAATTGACGACTGACCTTAATGTATCGGAACAAAGCTTTAGACAGTTGAATCCTTTCTTACTTACGGATGTCATTCCTGGAGATTTATATCCTGTTAAAGTGAAAGTTCCTTATCCTCTATATAAAGAGACAAAACAATTAATTGAGCCTATTGATGAGCTAGATGCGCCTGCCTTGGATACTTTTTCTAAGTTAGAAGCATTGTTCCCATCTAAGTTGGCTACAGAAACTCTAAAACACGATTTGGTTATGGAATTAAGCTACAATTAAGAATAGTTATGAATTATGAATTATGAGTTTTGAATTGTTTGATTGATTCAAAATTCTGTTAAAGAAAATATTTGATTGGCAAAAATTGTGTTATGCAGTTTTTGCCTTTTTGTGTTGAACCACAAAGCCCATATTACGTGAAGACACAAAGCCCACATCATTGAAGCATTATATCATTGAAGCATTCTTTGCAAGGGAAGCGCGGAGGACGAATGTGGCGACGGAGGACCGAGATATACGAAACTACGCCCGATGCGAGTGGAAATGTATGGAATGAATTGGAACCGATGATTGGGAAAAAAATCACCACAAAGCAATCCGTAGAGACATTGCATGCAACGTCTACAAGCGGGCTGAAACCCGTTCCAATTCATTCCATACATTGCAGCGGACAGCGGGGAGACAACTAATTTGGAAATGATCCTCGCCGTCCTTAAAAAGTTGAAAGTTGAAAGTTGAAGATTGAAAGTTGGCATTTAACCACAGTTAGATAGTGTAGAGACAAGGCATGCCTTGTCTCTTAGGCTGTATGAGGCCTTGTCTCTTAGGCTGTATGAGGCCTTGTCTCTTAGGCTGTATGAGGCCTTGTCTCTTAGGCTGTATGAGGCCTTGTCTCTTAGGCTGTATGAGGCCTTGTCTCTTAGGCTGTATGAGTTTGAATTGAATTAAACCACGGTATCCAATCACATGCTAATTTCTCCAAATGCTATATACTTGGATAATAATACTAGAATTTCTTAAAAATTGCTTAATCTATTGTTAGTTAATTGGCGTATAAGTGCCTATGCATAAATAATCGCCAGTAATGTGTTGATTATTTATGCTTAGGTACTTAATGTAAAACTCACACATTTGTGTTATTTTTGTAGGAAAATTTAAAAAAAAGTAAAAATGAGTAAACCTGAAAAAATAGAATGCCTGATAATAGGTTCGGGACCTGCTGGATATACAGCAGCAATTTATGCAGCAAGAGCTGGCTTGAAACCTGTTATGATTACTGGAATGAAGCAAGGTGGTCAGCTAATGGATACAACGGATGTTGAAAACTATCCTGGTTATGCTGATGGAATTATGGGACCAGAAATGATGAAGGATTTTGAAAAACAAGCTGAAAGATTCGGTACGGATATTCGACTTGGACATGTAACTGCCATTGATGTGGCTGAACGTCCTTTCAAAGTAACAGTTGATGATAAAACAGACGTTTATGCTAGTTCGGTGATCATCGCGACTGGTGCTACTGCAAAATGGTTGGGATTAGAATCTGAAATTCGTTTGCGTGATATTGGTGGTGGTGTTTCTGCTTGTGCGGTTTGTGATGGTTTCTTTTATAAAAAACAAGATGTAGCTGTTGTAGGTGCTGGTGATACTGCTGCTGAAGAAGCTTTGTATTTAGCAAAATTGTGTACAAATGTTCACATGTTGGTTCGTCGTGATGAAATGAGAGCCTCAAAAATTATGCAGACTAGAGTTGAGCAAACGGAAAACATTAAGGTTCACTGGAACACTGAAACAGTGGAGGTATTAGGAGATGAATTTGTTACGGCTGCGAAGGTAATCAACAATAAGACGCAGGAAATTTCAGAAATTCCAATAACAGGATTTTTTGTGGCAATTGGCCATAAACCCAACACGGATATTTTTGTAGACAAGCTGGATATGGACTCTGAAGGGTATTTAATTACCAAAGGAGATAGCACAGTAACAAATGTAGAAGGTGTTTTTGCTTGTGGTGATGTTCAAGATAAATTATACAGACAAGCGGTTACTGCTGCTGGAACTGGTTGCATGGCTGCGTTAGAATTAGAAAGATTTTTAGCTGAAAAAGAGTTTGAATCAAGCCAAATGGTAGGTGCGTAGTCAAACTTTAAAGCGAAAAGCATTAAAAAGCCCGATTTTATCTATAGATAAAATCGGGCTTTTGTTTTTTTGAATTTATAATTTTTTTATTTGATTTAATATGTATATATTTGTAAATAAGATAATTATAACTTAAAATTTTGTAAAATGCCTTTTTTTTGCGGTTTAGAAACCTAATTTTGCCTGAAAAGTTTTTGAAGAGTTTATTTGTCTAGGTGATCTTTTGCTTTAATAGGGATTATCTTTATATTACAATTAAGCATCAAGGGAGTTTGTTGCTTTAGGAAGATGAAAAGTATATATGGGGAAGGGTTTGGGATTGTAATTTTTGTTATTTTTCTGCCCAGTAGGTAATAGAAAGAGCAACCTAAATCCTATAAATTACAAACCTCTCTCGCGGTGCGAGAGAGGTTTTGTTTTTTTAAGACCGTACTTAATTTATTTAAAAGTAATGGCTCATGAAAGGATTTAGTGGAAACGTTGTTGGTCTTTGGCTGTTGGCTATTGGTCAAAAGCCAAGTGCCAATAGCTAAAAGCTAAAAGCTTTTCCACTAAATTCCTCCATGAGCCAAAGTAATTCTTCTTATTGAATGATCACTTTCTTACGTAATGCCTGTTCATTATCACCTATTTGAATCAAATAAATACCTTTTGGCAAATGTGTTGCATTAACTTCCAAGCTAGTTTGAAACTTTGATTGAATAACTGCTTCACCTGCTGTATTAAACATTGTGAAATTCAAAAGCTCTCCATCAAGACTGTTGTTTTTGATGGTAAAATATCCATAAGAAGGATTGGGAGCAATGTCAAATGCCTCAATTTTAATATTTTCTAAAGCAGTATTGGTAGTATCAATTGGGTCTACAATTATGGTATCTGTTGGATCTACAATAGTAGTGTCAGTTGGATCTACAACAGTTGTTGTATCTGTTGGATTTCCTGTTTCATCAACATAAGTATAATAATACTCCCAGTTTTGATGAGTGTCTTTGTAAACTCCAGCAACTTCATCCCAATATTGATCCTGAACATATAACACATTTCCAGAAACATCTCTATTAATTATTTTGTGATAGCTCTGATTCCACGCCTGCGTTCCAATATTATAAGAATGATAAACTGTTTCAGCATGCAATCCATTTTGATATTGGTATTCAGATTTTTCTCCAAATATAGCAATGCCTCCGCTGTAAACATATCTACTCAATTCAGTAAGTTTTCCTTCATCGTCGTAGCTAACTTCTGTTTCAGTTGACAAAATCCAATCGCCTTGACCAGGGAATTCAATTTCATCTATTCCTTCCCAAGTATATCTCACAATATTGGTGAATCTATCTTGATCGTCGTAATAAGTTTCCGTTTTACTAAGTTTATCCCATTCTCCCGTTTGTGGGCTGATGCCTTCTACAATGGTGGTTTCTTCTTTGTTGCCGTATATTGTAGCAGCCAATGTTTCAAGGTTCCATTTTAAAGTAGGAACATTCCACGTAAAATAATTGGTTTGAATCCGCTGATTATTTCCGTTATACTGGTTAACCGTTAGATTGTTTTTGTACCAAGTATTGGCACTAACTTGCCATGCTTTTACTAGCAAAGAATCCATATTACTAAGAGCATCGTAAGACATGTAATCTTTGGTAGAATTGATCCAATCGTCAATTGCAATTGCGTCTTGTTTCTCTTTGGTATCCACCAAATCGAGATCGTTAAATTTATACAAATTTCGGTAGCCATTTCTAAATGATTTATCATCATTAAAACTGATTACAGATTCGCTGACCACAATGTTATTGGCATCTCTTATGTTCGATCTGTGTTGATTTCTATACCAAGCAGAGGTTGCTGGACTCAATACATTACTAACTACAGAATCTAAATAAGCAACTTCAGCTACCTTTTCTTGGAATACTGTGCTTGGTTCTATTTTTTGAGCGAATTTTCGTGTTTCTTCTCTTTTTTCGCTATTAATTTGTTGAGCATTTACAAAGTTAATTGTACAAATGACCAATAAAAAAGCAATTAGAGGGTTGCGCCTTTTCATATCCTTATGATTTCGATTATTTATTTATCATAGGATATACGTTGCTGACGTGCAAAAGTTTTGATCAAAATGAGATTTTTCTAATTCATCGGTATGAAATTTTTTAATATAATTGATAGCTATACGCAGTTGACCATTTGGCCACGAACGATACACCACTCTAAAAATCAACATGTATTTTTACTCAACAACACGCTTCTCCAACCACCAAATAATCACATAAGTAAAAATAATTCCTATAAAAAAACACCACGAAGGCAATGCCTTATAATAATGATTTTTAGAAGGTTCAATGACATTTTGTGCTTTCTTTACAAGCCAGTTTTTAAACTTTTCTTCCTTTTGATTGTCTAAATATTTTGTCCATTTTGACGCATCTTGAACGTAAAAAGCTTGTTTGTTAAGCGTGTCTTTTTTTGTGTATAAATAATGCCAGCCACTTTCTTCAAATAGATAACTGCCTTTCCATTTTTCGAGGATGTGAAAATCTTGGGCGAGATAAATTTCTACCTTTTTATTTGATAGAATATTTTTTGTGGGAGTTTCAATAATTCCAACTGGTGTTTGCTCATCCGTAATTAATAGTAAATTCGAACGATAATTGGCTAGGGTAGGTTGGTTTAAGCTGGTCCAAAAACTAGTTTTGATTTTGTTTTTTATGATCTTTTGAAAAATATTTTTCCAAAGGTCTTTATAAATTTTATCATCGCCCTTTAATTTTAACTCATAGGTACTTGAATAAAGCATCAATGCAATTTTTCCTATGCCAACATTTTTATAAGCAGCAATTGCCCTGTTGCTACTCGTAGAGAGTAAAGCATTTGTACCTCTCCCTTTTTTGATATAATGAGAAATATTTTCCAATGAAATATTGTTGGTGCCAATTTTCATCGCTTCAGTAGTACTAGAATTTGCTAGATAATCAAAGGGCAAGAGGTTCTTGTCTTGGTAAGTTGGTAATTTGTTTTCATCAAGAATGAATAGCCCCAAACCGTTTTTTACAGTCTTATATAAATTTTGTTTCTCCGATTCTGAAAATTCAGAAAGACTTGCTATATCACAAATTAGTAAATCAATGTTGTTTAAAAATTTTGTCGTCATTCCATTGAACTGAAAAGAGGATTGATTGAAAAATTCTTCTCGATACTTGTCTTTTGAAATTTGCAAACGGTTGTAAATTGCGTGTCCTTGTTCCGCTAAATATTCTTTTAAAAATTTATTTTCAAATGTTGGAAACCCTCCAATAATACAAACCTCGATGTTTTCTGAAGGAAAAATTTCTAAGGGTAAAATATATTCAATTTCTGAATTGGACTCTGGATTTACAGTCAATGTATTTTCAAAAATTCCAGCCGTTTTACATGCTGTTTTAAAATTAAATGCCTTTGTGCTATCCGCTGATACAATGGATTGTTGCTCTACTCCCAAATAATCTTTGAAAATTAGGGTGTCAGCATTACGGTCATTATTGGTATAAATGCCACTCGCAAAGCAGTTTTCTCCCAAAGCACAATTCTCAGTATAGCTGATGCTAGTTATTCCACTATCCAATTTTTTTGATGGAAGATGGAAAAGTACTTTGTCTTCTAAGAGCGAAAATTCCGACGAAGGAAGAGCATTTCCCAAAAGAAACACCGTATCAGATTTATTTAAAATCGAGTCGATGGACAACAAAGTTCCAATCGTATCGAGAGCAGAAATTTTTGTTGGATCAAAATGAAAAAAATATTTGTTCTGCTCAAAGGATTTCATTTTAGCCAAATCCTCTTCGTTAAAATTTTCCGACAGAAGAACCGTGTTGAATTTTGCCTCCTCTGTTTTAATAGCAGGTTTCAAAGCCAATAATCCCAAAAAAGTAAAAAGAAGTAAATGCAATAACAGAAAAAGTGGAAGATGTTTCTTATTTGATTTTATTTTGATGCCAACAGTACACAAAAATCCAACCAGACATAAAATTATAATCCACCAACTAAAATTACTGAAGATAATGTTACACAAGTTTCGCATTTCTAATGCATTTATATTCTAAATTTAAATGAAGCGTAGGCTAGTCAAAATGGGGTGGCGTGCGTAGGCAATGAGGAAGGGACCATTATTTTGACAAGAATTTTGCTTACTTTTTTTCGACTGAAAAAGTAAGAGACAAAATCACAAAACTACAACAAAATCTATTGATTACTAATGAGTTATAAAAGCTGAAAAACATAAAAAAATTGAATAATGTTAATGTATATCACCCTTTATTTCATTCCAAATATCATCCATTTGTTGCAAAGTCATATCTGCCAATTCCTGATTTCTCTCCTTGGCAACTTCCTCCACTTTTTTGAATCTTTTGATAAATTTCTGATTGGATTTTTCCAATGCACCTTCAGGATCAACTTTCAAAAATCTAGCATAATTTGTCAAAGAAAAAAGTACATCACCAAATTCCTCCTCAATATGTCTTTGATCACCCGATTCAACAGCTTCTTTGAGTTCATTCATTTCTTCCTCCACTTTTTCCCAAACTTGCGAAATTTCATCCCACTCAAAACCCACTTTTTTTGCCTTCTGCTGAATCCTAAAAGATTTCGGCAATGCAGGTAAAGATTTAGGAACACCCGAAAGCACAGATTTGCGTTCTTTGCCCTTTTCTTTCATTTTAATTTGCTCCCAACTAACCAAAACCTCTTCCGCATTTTCCAATTTCATATCACCATATATATGTGGATGCCTGCGAATCAATTTTTCACACAATTCATTTATAACAGAAGCAATATCAAAATCTCCCTGTTCCTCACCAATTTTTGCATAAAAAACGATGTGCAACAACAAATCACCCAATTCTTCCTTTAGATTTGGCATGTCATTATTCGTAATCGCCTCCGCCAACTCATAAGTCTCCTCAATGGTCAATATCCGCAAACTTTCAATGGTCTGTTCACGATCCCAAGGACATTTTTCCCTCAGTTCATCCATTATATTCAAAATTCTCTCGAATGCTTTCAGTTTTTCAGTCATTTTTTTTTGTTTTTCGATCATTTTTTTCGGTTATAATAAAATTTTGGCTCTTGGCTCTTGGCTCTTGGCTCTTGGCTCTTGGCTCTTGGCTCTTGGCTCTTGGCTTTTTGCTCTTTGCTTTTTGCTCTTTGCTTTTGGTCAAAGGCCAACAGCCAAAGGCCAACAACCAAAGGCCAACAGCCAAAGGCCAACAGCCAAAGGCCAACAGCCAAAGGTCAACAGCTAACAACCAAAGGCCAACAGCCAACAGTCAAAAAAGCCAACTAAGAGACAAATATCTTTTCAACCTAGATAAAATAAACTTATCTTTGCTCTTGAACGTTACAAATATCAAAAGAAAAGATGGAAGTTTTAATACCAACCTTAGTTTTATCATTGCTTGTAGGTGCCTTTTTTTTCGCAGGACTCGGAATCCGTATATTAATGAGAAAAGAAGGCGGTTTTAGAGGTACTTGTGCTTCACAAAGCCCATTCCTAAAAAGTTCGCTCGGAGATTGCCAAGTCTGTGGCAAACCTGTTGATGAAGCGGGCTGTAGGGAAGAGAAATCAGCTGTAAACGGTTAACACCAGTTTGCGTGCTCCACCATGATCTCTAAACTCACACAAGTAAATGCCTTGCCAAGTGCCAAGGTTTAACTGATGATTACTTATCGGAATACTTAAAGAATTGCCAGTGAATGTCGCTTTGATGTGTGCTGGCATATCATCTGGTCCCTCTTGATCGTGTACGTAATAAGGAGCACCATCAGGAACCAATTTATTGAAAACCGTTTCAAAATCCATTCGCACAGTTGGGTCCGCATTTTCATTAATCGTCAATCCTGCGGAAGTATGTTTGATAAAAACATGCAAAATTCCCTTTTCAGGCAAAGAACCAATTTGGCTAAGAATTTCACTGGTAATCAAGTAAAACCCTCGCTGGTACGGTCTTAGTTTTATTTCTTTTTGTTCAATCATTCTCTCTATCTCTCCAGTTCTTTCACAGTTCCACTTGCTAAGTCCAACATTTTTGACCTAGAAATTTTACTTTTAAGCCAAATTTCAATTTCTTCATAAGGAGCAAATTCTGGTTGTATAAGCTCACTGTTATAAATATTGCTAAGGCATATTTTATAATCTTCTTTGCTCAATTGTTTTTTCAGACTTTTCTTAAATAAATCCAATATTAAGTAGCCTAGGGCAAAATCAGGGTTCTTTTCATCAAAAAATCTTTTGGTATTTCTCAGTAAGTAATACAACAATTCAAAGTTTTCTAATTCATATTGGCAAATAAGCTCTAATACCTTTATCGCGTTTTGTAAATCCTTCCTAGAATCTTTCGACATTTGAATAACATTGCTTATCCAAGTTGTAGCATTTCCATATTCTTCATATATAAAATATAAAATAACAATATTATAGGAAATGGTTTGCTTTCTTGAATTGTTAATATTTCTGGAATGCTTCTTAATTCCCTCTTCCAAAATTGGAATCATTTTTTTTGCTTTTTCAAATTGGTTTGTGTTTAGGTAGTATAACTGTTCCAAATAATAAGTATTAGCAAACTTTATGACCTCTTCATCTTTTGAAGGTATTTTAGTATTGTGGATAGTTTCCAAAAGTATTGGAAATTTATCAAACTTTCCGTTGATGGCACAAACATTTAAATAATTGTTTAGAAATTTAATATAGGTACTTTCAGAGCCCTCAATGAGTTGCTTGTTGGCTTCATATATTATGAACTGATTTTCTAGATGTTTGAAAGCACCTTCCACATCAGATTTTAGTTGGCACAAATTTGATTTTATAGAATTGTACAATAATTGACTTCTAAAAGTTTTACATTCTTCCTGTTGAATAGTGGAAACCTGTGTTTCAACTTCAGACAGCAATTGTTTCTTATTTTTGGTTTGATAATGAAAATCTGCTTTGATTATTCTGTAAACAATATCATTTAAATTTCTCAATTTTTGATCCAATGACAAGTGGCTAATAACCTTTTGTTCAATTTTGTTTTTGGAATCTATTTCAGACTTGGTGGTCTTTTTACGCAAATCTCTTTCAATTTTGCGCTCAAATTTCAATGCTTCTAACAAATAAAAAGGTTTTTCATAGGACTGTGCTAAAGATTTTATTTTTTTTAATATTTTATTACATTTGTTTATCAACCCTTTTTCGTATAGAAAATTGACATCCCAAAGGCTATTAGTGAGTATACGGTTAAGGCTTTTCTCATCATAATAGTTCCTCATGCTTCTGAGAATCAAGTTATACAGTTGTGTTTTGCACATAGACAAATTGTGCGATAATTGTTTTTTCTTCAAATTAGCTAAAAGTCTCTTCTCATCGTATTTATCCAATTTATCAATAATATCAAAAAGGACGACGTAATTGTTCATTTTACCAACCACATGGCGTTTTGAGAATATCTTAAAGTACCGCTTTTCTGCTTGCGACATTGAATTTATAAGAATAAATAGCTCGTCAAACTGCGACATGAAATATATTTTTTAATTGTTGTAAACGTTTGATAATCAGTTTAAAAATAGTAAAAATTTGCCATTAACTTTCATTTAAAAGCTTAAAATAAGAAAAATCTCGTTTTGTTAAACTTTTAGGTGTTTGTACTTTTGAATCGCTTTGAGTTAATAATTAATAAATTTCGAGGTTCGAGAAAATACGGTAGGTTTTTATTGCAGCAAGTTAAATAACAATCGGGACAAGAACAAAACATCTAGGCCTTTTTATTTAATATAAATTTTTGCCGTAGAAAACTTGAAATTTTTGGGTGGAGTGAGGTAGGTCTTTGCTCCGCCCTTTTGATAACTTAAATTATATATTAAAAAATTAATAAATATAAAAAATACTGCTTACACCTTAAAAATTAATGAAGGTAACTTGATATTTGAAAATAAGTAATGATCAAAAAATAAATTACAGATTTCAATAAAGAAATTTTTTGATACACAACCGAACGTCGGACCGATCAAAAGACGAAGCTGGTCCGACATTCGGTAGCAGGGCTATGGAAAGGCTTTTTGATCGGTCCGCCGATGCGGAAGTGTATCGGAAAATATTGAAGCGGCAGGCGACCCTGTTCAAATCGGGAAGTTATTCTTTGACCATTACTAAGCAAGTTGCTCTTAAAGAAAACACCTTATGATAGGGAGTGGGGTAATTCTAACAACACAGAATTCAGTTACTGTACTTTCTGCCAATCAAGTAGCTAGTATGTCTGATTCAACGACAGTCAAGAGCTTAGATAACCTGGAAATTAAAACCCAGGTTATCGGTTCCTCTGATATTGATATTAAAGATGTGAATCCGATATTCAAACTTGGTATTAACTTTAGTAATGAATACATAGAGATTGTAGAACAATCTACCAAATTAAAACAACAATTCTCAATATGTAACAATGGTTTGTTCATTAATATTTTAGGGGATGAACTGAGCTTGTTCAAAGTAAAAATTTCTTAGATACATAACTAAGTATCAAAGAGGGGTTAACAGGCTAACTTTCGGTATGTAAAGAAGCGGGCAATTTTGTCCGCTTCTTTCAATTTATAGTGATTATAAAGTTTGCTTTTGATGGATTTGTTTCGCTATATTTAACATTGGTTGGCGTTGAACCTTGCTTTTTAGCCAAATCTCTACTTCATCATATGGTAAATTTTTGTTTTTAGCTTGATCTATTTTGTTAAATTTATGTAGTGCTTTATCAAAGTCTTTCTTCAACAAATGCGCTTTTTTATAATGAGCATTCATCATTTCAGTAATAAGGTCTACAAGCTCATTAGAGTTGTCTGCTTCTTTAAAATATCTTTTTACCTTTCTTATCAAGGATTCTAAAATATCTGTCTCATCTGATTCATAATGAACCAATAACTGAATAAGCCTACTGTCATTCAAAATATCAACACGTTTGGTCTTTTTGCCTTCGACCAATATTTTTTGAATCCAATCATTAGTTGACTTAAAGTCTTCCTTGATAAAATGATAAACCATTAAATTATACCAAATAACTATTTTCCTGAAAATCTCAATTTTATCACCGTATTTTTTAAGACCATTTAATAACGATGGCATCATTTTTTCCAGTTGTTGAAAATCACCTTGATTTATATAATAAAGAAATTCTAAATAATAAGTATTCTCAAATTTTATCTTTGCATCATCTGGTCTATTAGTTTTGGTATTTTTTATTCTTTTTATTAACTCTGGAAATTGATCAAATGACCTATTACATTTAAACATGCAACTAAGGTAGTTGTTGACAAATTTTATGTATGGAACTGCTAAAATTTCTCTTATATGTTTATATTTTTCATATACTTGATACATTTCTGCCAAATGCATAAAAGCAGCGTCATTATCTGATTTTAATTGAAGTAATTCAGCCATTGAATTCAAATAGAGCAATTTTGTATTGAAGCATTTGCATTCGTTTTTATCTATTTGCTTCAATCCTTTCTCAATTTCAGCCAATAGTTCATTTTCGGTGTCTTTTCGCAACTCATTTTCTTTCTGGATTAAATAGAGTACCTTATCATAAATATGCCTTAATTTTTGCTCTAACAGTACAGCTTCTGTCAACTCAATTTCTTTTTTATTGATTTCCTCAATTGAATTTAAATATTTGTGTTCATAGGTAGACCTAATTATCCTTCGTTCAAATTTGCATATTTCTAATAAGAGTGTTTTTTGGTCATAGTTATAAGCATCATTCTTTAGCTTCTTCAACATTCGTTGAGATTTCAGAAATAATCCTCTTTCCTGAAGGAATCTTATATCTTTAAATGTATTCATTAACTTCTTTGCAATAGACTTTTCATCTGATGTAAATCTGATTATTTTTAATATTAACTTAAAAAGTAATGTGGTCTCTGTGGCTAGGTTTTCTGCAAGTTTATTTTTTTTATTTTTGTTTAAATATTTAATTAATCTTTCTTCATCATACTCACTAATCTTGTTAAGCGTATTAAACAAGGCTAAGGAATTGCTGTCAGGTTTGTTAAGATTGCATTGCATTGTAAAATTCCTTTTTTGATTAGGAGTCATAGATTGAATCAATGAATGTAGCTCTACTGCAATTTGGGACATATTTTTTTTTTAATATTCTAAGGTGTTAGGACTTAAATTTTTTCGAATAAGTCAATTGTTTTATAAGTTATTGATTTTCAATAATTTATGTTTGTTTGCCTGCTTTTTTTTGTGATTTTCAGCCCAGAAATGACCTATTTGACCTTCAAATCTATCAATTTATTTAAAAATTATAAGTTATAAGATGATTTAAATTTGTGTAACAATGAGTTAAAGATAATAATCTAGGGGCAAACATTCTTCGAGTTTCTTGTTTATGTTTTGAGACTTAACAATGATTACAATACACACATTTTTCTACATATGTTTGTAACCTGGAACTGGGAAGAGTTTTAAACTCTTCCCTATTTTTTAATTTCATTTCACTAAACCAGCAATCTATGAGTAAGATAAAATTATATTTTAAGCCTGATGAGAATTACAACATCGACTTTCAAGGTTCAGAAATGATTTTAAGTCAAGGAATGATAAACTCTTCTATTCCATTTAGTCTTAAAATAGGAAATAATTCGAATATAATTGTGGAAGGTGAAACAATTGAATCAATAAATCTAGGAGAAATTCAAAGCTCTAATGGTGAGATAAGGATAAACTGTGGCTTTAATACAAATTATGCTATTGAATTTATTGAAGATGGAAAGGCTGAAGGTTATTTGCGAATAGGTAAAACATTTGTTGATGATGTTGATAAAGATTTACTAGACATTCCTTATTTGCAACCAGATACCCTTAGGTGCTACGGTAACCCAGACTTTGTTAGTATGAAAATTACAAAAGACGAAATTGAAATCTCTGACAGTTCTAGTATACCTCATTCAAATAAAAAAAGTAAGATTGAAGAAAAATTTGTTTTTAGAATAGAAAGTGAGGATTGCCTCAAATTAGCTTTTAATAGAAAAAACCAGATTTGAAAACACAATTGCCCCCTTTTTATCAGTTCAATTTACATTAACCCTTTGCATTTCAAAAGAGTTAGATGTTCCCAGCAATATGAAAGAGTGGGCGAAGCCCACTCTTTCTTAACTTTCTTAATAAACTTTACATCTATTAGTTATATGAATAGCAGTTTCATATCCTAATTAACAGTTAGGCTACCCCACATTCACGACCAAGATTGTGGGGTTTTTTTATTTATTCCACCAAAAGCAAAAGGCTAAAAGCCAACAGCCAAAGGCCAAAGGCTCTTATATCAGCCCTTCGTCAGAAAAACTATAATAACCTCCTTCTGTCACAATCAAATGATCTAGGAGTTTGATTTCCAGAAAGGCACTCGACTGATTAATTTTTTTCGTAACATTTATGTCCGCCTGACTTGGTGTTAAATTGCCCGAAGGATGGTTGTGAGCAACGATGATAGAGGAAGAAAGCAATTCTAATCCACGTTTAAAGATTATTTTAATATCCGCAACAGTTCCCGTCACGCCTCCTTTGCTGATCCGCTCACTCGCTACAATTCGGTTGTTTCTATTCAAGTACAAAGCCCAAAACTCCTCATGATTTAAGTCTCCTAGAATAGGATGTAAATATTGATATGCATCGTGGCTAGATTTTATTTGACACAACTTCTGTGCATCACAAAGTTGTCTCCTGCGACCCAGTTCGATGGCGGCAATAATGGTAATTGCTTTTGTATTTCCAATGCCTGGTATTTTACTCAATTCAGCAACATTGAGCCTTCCTAGGGATTTTAAATTATTATTGCAGAGAGCCAGGATGTTTTGAGCAACTTGAATTGCACTGACATTTCTAGTTCCTGAGCCAATTAGGATGGCTATTAACTCTGAATTGGTAAGGGTTTCCTTGCCTTTTTCAAGCAATTTTTCACGTGGTCGGTCTTCCACCGCCATATTTTTTATGCTATTTATTGTATACTTCATACATATACAATGCAAAACATGCTAAAAAGCCTGCGCGTCAAAGACGCGCAGGCTCCAAAAATGTATTTTTTTTAACTATTTTAACACTAAGTACACTGTAAAATAAATAACTATACTTTTTGAACATGTCTTTTTGTACTATACTGCATCTCGTACTCAACTTGGTAGCCCTGCTATCAGTTTCCGTGCGTTCTTTGTATAGTTCAAAAATACAAAGCTCAAAAAGCACATTTACTTAATTTACAGTGTACTAAGAATGTTGAAAAAATAACTTTACAATTTTTTTTTCAGCATTCCTTATAAAGCGTTAACCATTTTAGTCAATTTAGATTTTTTATTAGCAGCATTTTTTGGATGAATGATGTTTTGTTTAGCCAATTTATCAATCATACCGATAATCTTAGGAAGCATTGCTTCTGCTTCACTTTTTGTTTCAAGTTCACGTAAACTTCTTATCGCATTACGTGTTGTTTTTGCGTAATATCTATTGTGCAATCTTTTCTTTGCACTTGATCTAATTCTCTTTTTAGCGGACTTATGGTGTGCCATAATTTTTTATTGCTTTAATTTTAATGAAACAAGTTATTGAAGTGAATTCAATGTTTTGCTTTAAATATATTCTTCCTACCTGAAATCATCAGATAAAAAGATTGGCAAAGATACATGATTAACCGTATTTTACAAACTAATCTAAGAAAATATTATCCAAAATAATTGATACTTTCATATTAATGTAGAGACAAGGCGTGCCTTGTCTCCTTCCTTTGTTTGTTGCCGTCCTAAATATCAATTGTCACTCCAAAAATCTCTAATTCCTTAATCAATCGAGTCATAGGCAAGCCCAAAACATTGTAATAATTTCCTTTTATGTATTCAATTCCCACCAATCCAATCCATTCTTGGATGGCATAGCTTCCAGCCTTATCATAAGGTTCATATTTTTCTACATAATGATGAATCATTGCCTCACTCAAAGGGCTAAATTTTACCATAGTCAACTCACTAAAGCATTTTTGAACCTCATTACTCAACAAACTAACACCACTAACGACCTTATGCTCTGTCTCTGACAACTCCGTAAGCGTCTCAATAGCATTCTGCTTAGACTTCGGTTTCCCAATAATTTTATCATTCAAGATAACAATCGTATCAGCAGTGATAACCAACTGATCCTCAGTCAAATCATCCCGAAAAACTTCCCCTTTTAGTTTAGCTAAATATTCAGGAACTTTCTCAGGCTCCAAATCATCAGGATAAATTTCCTCCACTTCCTTCGCAACCACCTTAAACGCATATCCAGCATCCAATAAAAGATTCTGCCTCCTCGGCGACTTAGATCCCAAAATTAATTTTTTCATCATATTTTCTTTATAAAATTATATCATTGAAGCATTAAATTATTCTCGCATTCTCGCATTCTCGCATTCTCGCATTCTCGCATTCTCGCATTCTCGCATTCTCGCATTCTCGCATTCTCGCATTCTCGCATTCTCGCATTCTCGCATTCTCGCATTCTCGCATTCTC
>Ga0209187_1001605_pt1 | contig 25088 bp, 21 predicted proteins | sample BantaG_FD_187430 | JGI IMG/M metagenome (GOLD analysis project Ga0209187, IMG submission 187430) | Marine algal microbial communities from Bantry Bay, Ireland - BantryBay_4 metaG (SPAdes) (version 2) | ecosystem: Host-associated > Algae > Red algae > Unclassified | place: Bantry Bay, Ireland...
CGACGCCCGGGGTATTCGAAACCGGTGTGGCGGCCTGAAAGGTCGCGTCATACTCAGCGCAACCATGACGCGACCTTTCAGGCCGCAATCAACTGGACCATGAACCCATGGCTTTGCCATGGGCTATGATAACTCGACCCTTCGGGCCTGTCCATCAGTCCGGAAAACTCGGAAAACATAGTTCCATTTGGCAAAAGTCGACTCCACGGCTATGATACCTCTCGACAATCCGGCGGAACCTTAAAAAAAATGGGGACGGAGTAAGTCCATATTTCAGACTTGGCGTGCCCAGCGATTCGGACGATGGGCGTTGCCCATCGCTACGCTGTTTTCGCCTTTCAGGCGAACCGTGCGCCGCTTAATCCGAATACCCCTGCTGACGTGCGCTCCGGATACAGCCCCTTCCTTGGCTGCGTCAATTTACGAGTGCCGAAGGCCAAGGAATGCGGATTCCGCCAACGGCGGGATCGTTTAAAATCCGAGCTAGCTACAGCTCGCCCATTCAAGAAATGACAAGCACACTCTTGGCAACGAAGATAAGCCTGAAAGGCTTGCACAACGTAGCGATGGGCAACGCCCATCGAATAATCAGCCGCGCTCCTGAAGCCTGAAAGGCTTCCACAAACCATCTGCAACCTGTGCAAGTCTTTCAGACTTGGCGTGCCCAGCGATTCGGACGATGGGCGTTGCCCATCGCTACGCTGTTTTCGCCTTTCAGGCGAACCGTGCGCCGCTTAATCCGAATACCCTTGCTGACATGCGCTCCTGATACAGCCCCCTCCTGGCGAACCGTGCGCCGCTGAATCCGTATACCCTTGCTGAGTTCCGGTTCTGTTACGGCCCCTCCTTGGCCTTCGCGAGTCGCGTTTAAAAGCGATTAATCGAGCCCTCTTGGGGGTTCTTGGACATACCAGCGTGGTGTGGAATGATTCCGCTGTCGTCACGGCATGTATCCCCTTCGCGGGAAGGCCCACTGGGCACAAAAAAACTGCCAACGAGCACGGAGCTCGATGGCAGTTTGTATTCGCTTTTTTAAAAAGCCCTTAGCCTTCCAGAGAAAGCCGTTAGCCTTCCAGAGAAAGCCGTTAGCCTTCCAGAGAAAGCCGTTAGCCTTCCAGAGAAAGCAGGATCGGGTTTTCGATCGCTTCAACCAACCAGCGCAAGAAGCGGGTGCCGTCCGCTCCGTCGATCAGGCGGTGATCGTAGCTCAAGGAAAGCGGGGTCAACATGCGTGGATCGAAATCAATTCCGTTCCAAACCGGTTGCATACTTCCGCGGCCAACGCCCAAGATCGCAACCTCAGGACCATTCACAATCGGAGTGAAGTGCTTCCCAGTCAACCCACCGATATTGCTCAAGCTCATGCAGCCACCCTGAAGGTCTGCGGCGGAAATTTTCCCCTCGCGTGCCTTGCCAGCGATCTCGCCGAGGTCTTTTGCAATCTCGATCATGTTCTTTTTGTCGACGTCACGAATCACCGGAACCATGAGCCCCTTCGGTGTGTCCACCGCGACACCAATGTTCACGTACTTCTTGTAGATGACTTCTTGGTTTACGGGGTCGATACTCGCGTTAAAGTTCGGGAATGCTTTCAAAGCGCCACCCAAAACTTTCACCAACATCGCGGTAATGGTGAGCTTTGCCCCTGCCATTTCAGCCCGTTTTTTGAAGGCTTGGCGCGAGGCTTCGATATCCGTGGTGTCCGCATCGTCAAACTGGGTGACGTGCGGAATGGTGGACCAGCAGGCCGCCATATGATTCATCGTCATCTTGCGAATGGCTGACATTTTTTCGACTTCGATTTCACCGAACTTCGAGAAGTCAGGCAAGGCAATCGTCGGAAGCGCAGCACCACTACCCGAAGCAGCCGCTTGAGGTGCACGGCCTTCGTTCATCTGTTTCGCAAAGGCTTTGACATCAGCCACGCTAATGCGACCGCCAGCGCCGGAACCCGGAACATCTTGAATCAACAAACCGATTTCGCGAGCGAATTTTCGAGCCGACGGCGCAGCCGGAATCGGCGCGCCTTTGGGACGAGAAGACGCAACCGCGGAGGGGGCGGCTGGAGTAGCAGCTGCAGCAGGCGTCGCTGGTGCAGATGCCGCAGAAGCAGAAGGTGTCGCGGGAGCGGGTGCAGAAGGAGTCGCGGGAGCAGGTGCAGAAGAAGTCGCGGGAGCAGAACCAACCGAGTCCATACTGCCAATGACGTCTCCGGGGGTAACCCCTTGACCCTCTTTTGCGTTCAGCTTCGTGATCACCCCGGCGCTAGGCGCAGGAAGATCGGCAGTCGCTTTACCGGTTTCGAGTTCGAGCAAAGACTGCCCTTCTTCGACCGTGTCGCCAACGCTGACATTGAGGCTGAGGATCTGACCTTCGTCGACTCCTTCACCCAAGTTTGGGATCACGATATCGATTGCGCTCGATGCAGCCGGCTCGGCAGGTGCTTCAGGAGCTGCGGCTGGTTCAGCTACTGCCTCTGGTTCAGCCGCAGGAGCTTCTTCTTTCGCAGGAGCTTCTTCTTTCGCAGGAGCTGCTGCTCCGCCAGAGATCGACCCGACCACTTCGCCGGGCTTGATAATTTGACCTTCCGACAAGGTGAACGACTCGAGGGTCCCAGAAGCTGGCGCAGGAATTTCTGCTGTGGCTTTGCCGGTTTCGATTTCGCAGAGAGCCTGGCCTTCGCTTACCGTGTCGCCTTGAGCGACGAGTAAGGTGATGACGTTGCCCTCATCGATGCCTTCTCCTAATTCAGGAATAACAATATTTGTACTCATGTGATTAGTCCGTCAATGGGTTAGGTTTCGCAGGATCGATGTCGAAGTCTTTGATCACTTTTGCGATCAACTTCTTGTCGGCTTTGCCTTCGCGCACGAGACTTGTGATCGCGGCTAGAGTAACAAAGCGGTGATCGACTTCGAAGAAGTCGCGCAACATGGGGCGGCTTTCGCTCCGGCCGTAGCCGTCGGTACCAAGTGCGATCATATTACCGGGCAAGTGGTGACGCAGGCTCTCAGGGAGGGAACGCACATAGTCGCTGCTGGCAACAAAGGTTTGATCCTTGTCGCTGAACATTTCCTGCAAGTAGCTTTTCTTCGCTTTTTTGCCTGGGTTGAGCAAGTTGGTGCGATCGACGTTGCGAACATCGCGTTGCAATTCGACATAACTCGTGACGGAGTAAACATCGGTTTTGATGCCGTATTTGTCCGCGAGAATTTCTTGTGCCTTCACGACTTCGTTTAGGATGGTTCCGGAACCGAAGAGATTCACTTTTGCTTTACCGCGACCTTTGCCTTCTTGGAAGAGGTAGAGTCCCTTCATGATGCCTTCGCGAACACCCTTTTGTTTCGGCATAGGTGGCATGATGTAGTCTTCGTTCATCGTGGTGATGTAGTAGAAGACTTCTTCATTTTCGATGTACATCTGCTTGATGCCTTCTTCGATAATGACCGAGAGTTCGTAGGCGTATGCAGGGTCGTAAGCGCGGCAGTTGGTGATGGTACTCGCAACCAAGTGCGAGTGTCCGTCTTCGTGCTGTAAGCCTTCGCCGTTAAGCGTCGTCCGACCCGCGGTACCGCCGATCAAGAAGCCTTTGACCCGAGAGTCCCCTGCACACCAGATGCCGTCGCCAACCCGTTGGAAGCCGAACATCGAGTAGTAGATGTAGAAGGGAACCATATTCACGCCATAATTCGCGTAGGCGGTTCCGGCCGCGGTGAAGGAGGCAAGTGCGCCAGCTTCGTTGATACCTTCTTGCAGAATCTGCCCGTCTTGCGACTCGCGGTAGTACTGGAGGTTGGCCCGGTCAACTGGCTCGTACTTCTGACCTTCGTGAGCGTAAATGCCCACTTGAGCGAAGAGGCCGTCCATTCCGAAGGTACGGGATTCGTCCGGTACAATGGGGGTAATGAACTTCCCCATGCTTTTGTCTTTTAGGAGGGAACCGATGAGTCGAACCCACGCCATGGTGGTTGACACTTCGCTGGTTCCCGAGCCGTTGTCGAAAATTTCGAAATGCTTTTTGGCCGGCATTTCGAAGGTGCTGGTGATCTGTACTTTCCGGGAAGGTACTTCGCCACCCAAGGCCGCGCGACGCTCGCGGATGTACTGCATTTCCACGCTATCTTCTGGTGGCCTATAGAATGGAACATTGTTCACATCGTTATCCGAAATTGGAATGCCAAAGCGGGTGCGGAACTCCATGAGTTCTTTCTCGTTGGCCGTCTTTTGATTGTGCGCGATGTTACGTCCTTCGCCCGCTTCGCCAAGACCGTAGCCTTTGACGGTTTGTGCGAGAATGACGGTCGGACGCCCAACGGTTTCGGACGCCTGCTTGTAAGCCGCGTAGACTTTGTCCGGATCGTGACCACCACGCTTCAAGGTAAGAAGTTCGTCGTCGGTGAGGTGCTCAACCATTTTAGCAAGCTTCGGATCTTTTCCGAAGAAATGTTCACGAGCATATTTGCCATCAGAGACAACGTACTTCTGCATTTCACCGTCAAGCACTTCGTTAAAGCGCTTCACCAAAACACCGTCGTCATCCGCTTCGATCAACGGATCCCAAGAACCGCCCCAAAGAACTTTGATGACATTCCAGTCTGCTCCACGGAACGCGCCTTCGAGCTCTTGCACGATTTTACCGTTTCCGCGAACCGGTCCATCCAGACGCTGCAAGTTGCAATTGACCACGAAGATCAAGTTGTCGAGTTTCTCACGACCCGCAACATCAATACATCCCAAGGTCTCTGGCTCATCGCACTCACCGTCACCCAAGAAGGCCCAAATTTTTTGATCGGTGCGTTCTTTCAGTCCACGGTTTTCCAAATAGCGCGCATAGCGAGCTTGGTAAATCGCATTGATTGGCCCAAGACCCATCGATACCGTCGGGAACTGCCAAAAATCAGGCATCAACCAAGGGTGCGGGTAAGAGCTTAGGCCCTGCCCTGGCCCATCACGAAGCTCGCGACGGAAGTTCAAAAGATTTTGCTCGGTCAAGCGACCTTCAATAAAGGCACGAGAGTAAATTCCTGGAGACGCATGCCCCTGAAAATACACCAAGTCACCCGGATGCGAGTCTGATTTACCACGGAAGAAATGGTTGTAGCCAATCTCGTACAGAGTGGCCGCAGATGCGAAGGTAGAAATATGTCCACCAATACCACTTAGATTCCGGTTGGCCCGAACCACCATCGCCATCGCATTCCAACGAACAATCGACTTGATCCGACGCTCAATCTCGCGAGACCCAGGGAACGGGGCTTCTTCAGACGGGGCGATGGTATTGATGTAAGGGGTGTTAAGAGCGAACTCGCGTTGAATGCCGCTCTTCTGTGCTTCTTCTTCAATCGAAGACAAAATGCGTTGTACTTGTTCGCGACCAGAGAGATCTACGACATCCCGAAGGGAGTCTCTCCATTCCTGAATTTCAAGTTCCGAAGAACCATTGTTGGGGGGTGTACTCATGAGGTTTATCTTAGGTTAAATGCTTTGAGTGCTGTAAAAGGTTAAATCGTGGAACTCAGTCCTGCCAAAATAATCGCCGGGGGCAAAGGGAAAACTATTCAGTGTCATGTGTTATATATTAAATATGCAAAGGTAAGCTACGTTGGCTACATAAAGAGCGGATTAATCAGCGATTGATGGAAAGAAACCCTCCTCCCCCTTTATGATGCTTTTGTGTAGGAATTTAAGCGAGCAAAAGGCTGAGTTCGTCACTCATGCTCCAGCTACTTCGTTCAGACTTTCCAGCCCAGCCCCTTCCCACGGCAATAAGCGATCTTATTGAACGTGCCGAGGATGCGATTGAGGCCTATAGCGAGGAGCTTGGTGAACAGCTCAGCCCTCGCTTTGAAATGGCCGACTACCGAGAAGTGGCCAGTGCCTTGATTACGATCCAGAACGACCAATTAACCCAAGGCCCTAACTGCATCGAATGGGGCGCGGGGTTTGCCGTGGTCGCAGCCATTGCAAACCAGCTAGGCTTCAAAGCCTCGGGAGTTGAAAACGACCCGATCCTACTCGCGGCCGCGAGGCAGTTTCATGCGGGCGAAGGATTAGACACCAACTTGATCGAAGCCGATTACAGGGAGCCCATTCATGCCAGGGCCGATCTTATTTATGCCTACCCTTGGCCAAAAGAGGTTAAGGCGGTGAAAGAGCATGTCGCAGCAACCGCAATGCCCGGCACGCATCTGCTCTTGTTCCGCAGCTTTGGTGAGATGGAACTCTGGCATCTTGCGGAATAAATCAATCAGGCTGGCTGGCAAGCTGGCTGGCTCAACCGCGCAAGTATACCGTAAGGACTTGCAGTCTGCCAAAGAAGTTAACCGACCTAAACTTTTTTCTTTGGCAAGATAGGAACAAATTTCGTGCAGAAGACAATGGCGTCTTTTTGTCCGAAGTAAACCTCGAGTAGACGGGTGGTTCGACCCCAACTATCTTTCACATAGAGCTCACACTTATCCGGAACCGCGAGCTGCCAGGCCCAATGGTATTCTTTACCGTACTGTTTTTTCCAGCGTTTGAGCAATGGATTGCGCCAGGCCCAAATGGACTTCAAATTCAGATCATCTTTATGCCCAGGACTCAGGGCGATTTCTCCAAAATAGGAAGGCCCATGCAGGACGGACAAGACATGAACTTCGCCCAAGAGCTCGTTGCCGAGGAAAAGCTGAGGCTGTTCGCCAGCATAAAACTCGTTGAACTCCGTGACCCCTACGTAATCGAGGTAGACTTGTTTTCTCCAAGCTTCGGGCTCAGGGAAGTCATGGTTCAATTCGCGATCAACGATCAGGTTTCGGGGAGCTAAGGGGTGATCTTCGCGCTTGGAAGGCAGATCCATAATCGATAAACGATCGACGAGGCTGGTGTAGGTTACCTGATCGATTTCAAAGGGCTGCCAAGTCGCCCCTGCGCTCAAACCTCCGTCATCACCACCACTTTTCAAAAGCTCATTCATGACTCGAAAAGGTGGAATCAACGAGGTGGTGAGGGAAACAGAAATGAAGGCAAACGGTGTGTCGAGCAGAAGGGCAACGAGGTCTCCTTCACGCTCTTCGGCGGGCTGATTTTCCCAATGGCGGGTATATGAAATGCGCTTCATGATCGTTTCTAATTGCATACCCCGATTTGGCACCTTCGTATAGCCGATGGGATCTGATCTTTAGCGACTAGCGCTTTGATACCGGTGCGACACAGCTGTCTCCACTCGCAGTGATTGCATTGACCGCGGCCCATCGAATCTCGCCATAGTCGTCACCTGCATTGTAGCTGAAGGTATGGCTGCCACTTCCACTTCCCGGAACCAACAAGGTAAAGGTGGATAAGAGCCCGCCACTGTCTAGGTAGGCAGCAAGGGTAACATTCACATCGTACCCACAGGTATTGACGAAACTAGCCGAGGCTTGGGTCGCGCTCCCAGAGACGGGGATGGCGGGCATCGTGGTGATGGTTGGGGTGACGCAACTGGACGCATCCTGGCAGAAGAGAGGCGGCGTGGGATCGGGCATTCCGCCGCCACCACCATCGTCGCCCCCATCATCATCGCCCCCTTCCCCATTGGACATATCGTTGGTCATCGACAGGTCGAAATCATTGGTGAGCCCGCCCCCGAGATCAAAATCGAGGGGGAGAAACTCAAGGAAGTTATCCGGTAATTCGCCGGTGTCTACCACGGTTGCCTCGATAGCGTCGGGAGGGCGTGCATTGCCACTGGTGGCAAGCAGATCGATCAGGCTACTCCAATTAGAAATTTGCTTATCAACAAAGCCGAGGTCTCCATCACGAGCGCGATCAGCCGCGACGTCGAGAGCAAACTGCCGGGCCTCGGGCGAGCAATTTGAGCGCGCAAGCAGGTCGTCGAGTTGCCGGACTTTTGCCGCGGCTTCGGGCGATAAATCACTGACATCGACCGGTGGAAAATCGCCGAGCTTTTCGTCACCTTCGAGGCATGAGGCACAAAAAAGCGCGAGAAAAAGAGTCAGACCTGCGGTGAGCAGCACCTGGATCCGAAGCGAAGGGAATCCCAAAAGCGATGAGGTCGACATAAGATTCCAATACACCGATGGCGTCTAATTAAAGACCGACGGTCTAGCTATAGAGGCAAAGGTAGCTGGTTACCTCAGCGACTTTGACGCCAAACTTGCTGTCCTTTTCGACTTCGAAGCGGTCGCCCGGACCGAAGCGAACCCACTCGTCCGAGCCTGGAAGCTGGATGGTTAACGCACCACTGACAACTTGCATTACTTCATGCGAACTGGTGCCAAATTCATAATCACCGACAGCCATAACGCCAACCGTAGCGGCACCTTCGGAGGTTTCAAATGCGATGGATTTTACCTTACCGTCAAAATATTCGTTGGTTTCAAACATAGAGTTTTTTCTTTCTTTTAAAATTGGGTTGAAGGCTTCCGGCCTAGATTCGAGGCAGGGTCACTTCGTGTTTTTGATCCTGATACTTGCCGTGGCGAGTTTCGTAGGAGGTCTCGCAAGGCTCGCCTTCGAAGAAGAGTAATTGCACGATGCCTTCGTTGGCGTAAATACGGCAATCGGCATGGGAGGCATTGGAAATCTCGAGGGTCAAATGACCGCGCCACCCTGCTTCGGCAGGAGTCAGGTTAGCGATACATCCGATACGAGCGTAGGTGCTTTTCCCGATGCAGAGGACGGAAATATGCTCCGGCACTGCGATGTATTCGAGAGCAACCCCCAAGCCATAGGAATGGGCCGGAAGAATAAAATACTGCCCACTGTCATCTTCCCGAAGTTCGAGGCGCTCAAGGTTGGCCGCCTGAAAATTTTTCGGGTCGACGACGGTGCCGGGAATATGTCGGAAAATTCGGAAATCTTCGGGTGAAAGCCGAAGGTCATAGCCAAAGCTACTTAGACCGTACGAAAGAACGCGGCGATCCTCCACCTGCCGAACCATGGTTGGTTCGAAGGGATGAATCATTCCAGAAGTCGCTTGTTCAGCAATCCATTTGTCGTTTTTTATCACAAGCGCAGAGTAGACGAATTTGCCCGATCCGAACAAGTACTATTTCCACTTCCAGTCAGATCGGCTGGACGCTTTGGAGGTTCCCAGCTGCGTGGCGGAATACGGGCTAAAGCCCTCTTTTGTTAAACCGTCAGTTCCTGACGACGATGGTTTGCACTTTTTAACGGGGGTTGAAACCCCCGCCTATGATAAGCCGTCGGTTCCCGACGAAACTCCAGTTGCAACAAATTCACGTATTACATAATCCGACCTGAAACTTCATGACAACGTTTCAACTCTGTTTCAACCGTCAAGCGAAGCGTGGGAGGAGGCGTTGTGTAATAAATATCGCGCAGCTTCGGCAGCATCCTTAATCGTTGATTTTTTCGGTGTCATAGCTCCGAAGGAGCGCCGGCACTTAGCCCCGAGGCTTGCCTCGGGGTTGCGAATCGACCAAAGCACCAAGCACCGAAGGTGCGTAGGCACTCCAGTTCTTGAAGACAAAAAGCCGCAATCTGTGCAAGTCTTTCAGACTTGGATTTACCTCCGAACCCAATCGATGTGCGTTGCCCATCGCTACGCTGTTTTCGCCTTTCAGGCGAATATTGTGTCGTCCGCTACATAATCCCAAATCCGCCTTTTCAAGACGGGCTCTAGACTAGAAGGATTGGCCGATGAGGAAGCTGAAGCGACCATTACTACGGTCGTTGAACTCGTCGGCATCGATGGGCCAACTGTAGTCGAGTTGCAGCGGGAACCCAGGGACATCTAAGCGAAGGCCAATACCCCAGCTATTGTTGATGTCTTCGGTTTTCCAATCATAGGAATCACGGGCAACAAAGCCCATATCGTAGAAGGTTGCGAAGTGAACTTTTTCCACGATCGGGATGTCGTATTCGGCGGTGAGATACCAATCGGTATTACCACCGATGGGCTCGCCGTTTTCATCTTTGGGTCCAACTTCGCGATAATCGAATCCACGCACGGTACGGGGCCCACCTAAGAACCGACGGTCAAACAAGGGAACACGGTCTCCGTCGCCCCACTCTTGGATCACATGCGTCCAAGTTCGGACTTTGAAGACATGATCAAACCACATGGAAACATACTGATCGTGCTTGGCCATGAATTCGTAAATTTGAACGTCGGCACCAAGCGGCCCGCCTGAGGTCATGGCGGAGAGCGTTGTGCGTCCGCCTTTGGTCGTCCAACGAGGACGGTCACGGGTATCCCGAATCACTCCAGCGGTGACGCCACTCTGCCACTGTACCCCACCCTCGATCTGAATCGTTTCGGACGCGTTAGTCGAAATATCATGTACATTGATTCGTTCGAGTTCGTAGTCAGTGAAAACACGCCAGTCGGTAGCAAGCGGTTTACTGAGGCCAACGCGGACCCCTGTATTGCGTTGCTCGTAGTCATCTGAGAAGTAACGGTATTCGTTGTGAAACCCGCTAAGACTGAGCTGGAGGCGGCGATCCAGGAACCAAGGCTCAATCCATTGCCCGCTGATGTTGGTGGTTTTATTTCCGATCGTCCCGCGAAGCTGCGCTTTTTGCCCACCCCCTTTAAAGGTTGGAGGGTTAAAGGCATCAAAGTTTCCTTGAGAAATTTCGAGTTGGACGAACCCTTCTTCGATGCTTGAGAAACCAACCGCAGCCCCAAGGTTACCGGTTTTACCTTCTTGCACATCAAACACGACATCGTAGTGATCCGGTTTTTCAGTTGGCTGCACGCTAGCGGCGGCAAAGCCAAAGAGCCCTGTATTGCGCAGCTTGGATTCGCTGTTAGAAATCGCGGTTTCGTTCAACACATCTCCGGGAAGGACATTGAGTTCGCGAAGGATGACTTTATCTTTGGTGTAATCGTTACCGGTGACCTCGACGTTACGCACATAAGAAAGTTCACCTTCCTGCAATTTGTAGACGATATCGAGAACGGGGGAATCCGCCCGGGCAAGCTTCTGAGCAATGACACCCGTCTGGAAAAACCCACGCGCTGAATAGTAATCCCGAATTCGAGAACGCCCTTCGTTGATCCGCGTACTGGAGGCAACATCACCAGGCTTAATGCCGGTTTGGCGACGGAGTTGTTCAACCCCATATAACTTTGCGCCTTCAATGCGAACTTCGCCAATTTTATAACGCGGTCCTTCCGTAATTGGAATCACGATTTCGGTCTTGGTCGCATTCACCTTTTTGAATACTGGATCGCCAACTTCAATCTCCTGATACCCCTCGGTACGATAAAGTGATTTGATGCGCGATTTGTCGGCTTCGAGATCGCTGACATCAAGCGTACCGCTCTTGGTTATAAAGGAAATGATACTTGCGCGCTTCTGCGTCATAGCGCGGCGGATGGCCCAATCGCTCAGCGCTTTGTTGCCAGTAAAACGAATGTCATCGACTTTCACCTTGGCTTTTTCGTCTACCTCGATGAGGACGTCAACCACGCCTCCATCACCTTGCGGAATCAACTTGTGCCGAATATCTGCATTGGGGTAATAGCGCTTTCGATAGGTCTCACGGACTTCCTGTAACTTGAGCGTAAGGTTAGCTTGATCAATGAGGTCGCCTTGCTGAAGCTCAAGTGTGGAGCGGAATTTACGGTCGGAAACGGCTTTGTTACCACGAATAGTCAGGGTCCGAAGAAACGGTTTTGGGGTAACGAGATAAATAACATTTACTCCGCCTGTCGCCTTCTCGATGTTAACCCGGACATTGGTGTAGCGCCGTGTCTTCTCTAGCTCGCGAACATCAAGCGCAACCGCTTCTCGCGAAAGAGTGCCACCGGGTTTAACTTGGAGGAAGGCGAGAACGGATTGAGGATCAATCGGGGTTCCGCGTTGGGTGCGAACTTGGACTTGTTGAATTTCCTGCGCCTGCGTGGTCAGCGTCGCGCCACCAAGGAATCCGGAAAGAAGAAGGCCCAGCAAAATCGAAGAACCAAAACTGGACGGTGAGCGGGCAATCAAGCCCTGCGAGATCGCTCCGAGTACACGAGAAAATAAACCGCACACGCTACGAGCGATTATACAAGTGCGTGAAGCGTGAAATTGTTGGCAAGTCATCCTTAAGCGTCCTTCATTCAGTTGACGCCGTTAAAAAGGAATTATGGGGAAAATGCCACCAAATGTTGGTTCCTTTTTCATTTTCACGCGAGCTGAATGAAATTTAGCCATTGCAACCGTCTACTTTCTTAAATTGCTGTAGGGTTGCAGCTTAGAAAGCCTCCTGAAATCGTGAATCCCCGCTAAGATAACTAAGGTCCCATTCGCCTAGAACGAGCTGAGACCTAAGTTGAAGATTCGCCTCTTAAACGACATGTTGGGGCTTTGGCCCGTTTGATCTCTGAATGATCCGCCAAGCAAAGCGCAGGCGGTGGCTTACGTGTTCAAGAGATTTTGATAAAACATGAGATCTAGCGGAATTTAAGATTTAAGTTCGTCGACGGCGCGGTGCTTTGAAAACTTTCCTGTGTCATGCAAATCGCGATGGGCGCAAACCCATTGGGCGACGGCAGGTCGGTGAGACCGGGATCAAATTCAGACCCGCTAGGAACGAGTCCTCCACTTTTACGATCAAGGGAAAGGATGACGTTTGCCGTGACCAAAAAGATGGCGGCCGTGGCAAGGGCAGCGGAAAGGATTGAACCGGGCTGATGCCATTTCGACCGAGGCGTATTTGTTGCAACTGGAGGCTCATGACTAGCTGGGGGCTCATGACTAGCTGGGGGCTCATGACTAGCTGGGGGCTCATGACTGGCTGAGGGCTCATGACTAGCTGAGGGCTCATCAATCGCGAAAGCTTCGCTCATTGCACTGAGAATACGTGCTTGAGAGGTCTCAGATAAATCAAGCGGACTCAACTCTTCGAGCTCGCGTGCCAAGGCCTGAAGCTCGGGGTCAACCCCACTGTCGTCTGGATGAAGTAGATGCAATTTCATGATCTTTTTTTTCGTCGAATCTGTTTCGGAGATGCTCCAAGCCATAGCGATAACGTGAAGCAGCCGTGTTAATAGAAATGTCTAAAGTGGTTGCGATTTGGTTAAACGTCCGGCCGCCCCAAATCTTGAGCACGACAACCTTGCGTTGATCTGGTTGCAGTGACTGTAAAGCTTGCTCGATTTCGCACTGCCGTTCTTGGGCTTCTAAATTGGACTCGAAATAGGCCACAGATTCATAAAGCTCTTGGAAGCGTGACTCACGAATTTTGCGCCGTTTTGAGGAGCGAATCCGATCGAGGGAAGCGCGTCGCACGCAGGTATAAAGGTAAGCTACGAGATGCTCTGGTGACATGGTCGCAACAGGGTCATCCGTGGCGTGAGCACTCTCGAACCGCTTTAAGGCTCGCATCATCCCCTCTTGCACCAAGTCTTCCGCGTCGCTTAAACAATGGCAATACTGCCGAGCAAATAACAGCAAGCCACGGCCATGTTCTTTAAGGAGGCAGTCCCATTGAATTGCTTGCGGTTGTGATGAAGATGTCATTCGGTCGTTTCTAATGAAGCGCCAAGCCCATCCCCTTTTGTTTATTCTTGCAAAAAAAATATGCAGGCAAGGAGCGTATGCCTTCTAAGTATGCTGGAGACATCCAGGTATAGACACAAAAAAAGCCCCTACTAAAAAGTAGGGGCTTTTGTATGTCAGACCTTTGCCAAGGGGAAACCGAGGCAAGCGATCTTGGGTGTATCCGCTATGGCTGGATGACGTCGCCAACGTGATCCGTAGGATTCACGTCTGCAGGAGTCAGCTGACCTTTAACCGATTTGCCACCGCCACCACACTGTACAATGCAGGCACGACGGTTTCCGTCACTGAGCCAAAGAGCACCAGCTGTCGCTTTGTCAGCCGGAAGACTAAGAGTTCCACCAGTAGAAGCAGTCGGCAACGTTGTATTGCTGTATGAGAAGTTGCGCGAAAGCATAAACGGAGTCGTTGCTGGGCTAGATTCATCACAATCCAAGACAACAGACCATGCATTTTCGTCCGCAGAAAAATCAGTCGGGGTTACGGTACCAACAGCACCTGCTCCACCACCGATGATTGCATCGCGACTACGCTTTTCGACTTTGGTACCAGGACCAGCGAGAAGCTCATAAGCCGCGTTGAATACGTTTGAGGAACCCAAATCACAGAAATACTGCGTGGAGGTTTGCGAATTGTAGGTTGTCGAATCAGGGAATGCACCGGATCCAAGAAGGGAATCTTCGAAAACGAGGACGTATACGTTGCGACCATTTGACATCATTTTAGTCCATTTGGCCGTGGTTAGTGCACCGGTTACAGCCGGGACAACGATCGTTGCCAAAATCGCGATTACAGCGATTACAACGAGAAGTTCGATCAGAGTGAACCCTGATTTTTTCATTTTGGTTGGTTTCATTAGTTTATTTTCCATGTTCATATAACAGGCACCTTGAAGGCACTTGCAAAAGCGCAAGGCACATAGGATGCCCTAGTTTATGTGGAGCCCCTGCTACATAACATATCGACCTTCTTCATCAAATGGGAAAATCTAGCTAATCAAAACTGAAGCTTCACATTGTTAAGTGTACCCGAACTATCTGGACTTGTACATGGAAATTGAAAATCAGTTCAAAATCAATTTAATGAAATATACTGGCTAGCATTTACAGGTCAATATAGGCCAATATAGGCCAATATGGACACAAAAAAGCCCTTGCTAGTAAAAGCAAGGGCCTCTGTGGATCGAAATCTCGCGAGGAGATGTCGGATGTTTGGCCGTTTATGGCTGGATGACGTCACCAACGTGATCCGTAGGATTCACGTCTGCAGAACTCAATTGACCTTTGGCCGTTTTACCACCACCGCCACACTGAACGATGCAAGCGCGACGATTGCCGTCAGAGAGCCAAAGCGCACCAGCGGTCGCTTTGTCAGCTGGAAGGCTTATATTGCCACCGGTTGACGCGGAAGGCAGCGTTGTATTGCTGTACGAGAAGTTACGAGAGAGCATGAACGGCGTTGTGGCCGGACTGGACTCATCGCAATCAAGAACAACAGACCATGCATTCTCGTCCGCCGCAAAATCAGACGTGGTTACAGTACCGACAGCACCTGCTCCACCACCGATAATCGCATCGCGACTGCGTTTCTCGATTTTGGTACCAGGACCAGCGAGAAGCTCATATGACGCGTTGAATACATTCGACGAACCAAGATCGCAGAAGTACTGCGTGGAGGTTTGTGTACCATAGGTCGTCGTATCTGGGAATGCGCCCGATCCGAGAAGCGAGTCTTCGAATACGAGGACGTAGACGTTCCGGCCGTTAGACAACATTTTTGTCCATTTAGCCGTAGTCAAAGCACCGGTTACAGCCGGTACGACGATCGTTGCCAAAATCGCGATGACCGCGATAACAACGAGAAGCTCAATCAGGGTGAACCCTGACGTTTTCATTTTGGTTGGTTTCATTGTTTTATTTTCCATTTAGGTTTTACGGGTGCCTCTCAAAAGCGGCTCGATTAAAAACAACTTAGTTCAAAGCACCCTTGTTTAATGTTCGGTTTATGCACTTTGTGTCTCGATCTCCACTTGGGAGATATGAAACATTCGGCTCCTAAACCTTACGTTAATAAAAATACCCAAATCATTTTCGGATGTATATCTTGAATCCATGAAAACCGAAGATTTCTCTTACCATCTACCGGCAGAACTCATCGCACATTATCCGCCGCAAAATCGTCTAGATGCACGACTTATGCGAATTCTCCGCGAAGAAAATCACCCGACTCATCATCGCGTCGCAGACCTACCAAGCTTTTTGGCAGAAAACGACTGCCTCGTCATTAACAACACCAAAGTCATACCCGCGCGAGCATTTGGTACAAAACCTACCGGCGGGAAAGTCGAGGTCTTGTTTTTACGCCAAACCGAGAACCCAACCCGCTGGAAGGCCCTGTTACGAGCATCGAAACGGCCCAAATTAGGCAGTAAAATCAGGCTGAATCACTCCGATATTGAGCTAACATTCGCAGAAGAGCTGGAACTCGGAGCCTGCCTCCTCGATATCACGGGCTCAATTCCACTCCTCGACTACCTCGATAAACACGGCCAGCTCCCCCTCCCACCATACATCGAACGGGCAGAAAACAAACCGAAAGCCGAGGACCGAGAGGATTACCAAACCGCCTTTGCCAGCCAGCCTGGCGCCGTAGCCGCCCCAACCGCCGGCCTGCACTTTACCCCTGAACTCCTAGAACAAATCAGCGATGTGGGGGTGAAAACCGCAGAAATTACGCTTCATGTCGGACTCGGGACCTTTCAACCGGTAAAAGTCGATCAACTTGAAGACCACAATATGCATTCGGAACGCTACCGAGTGAGCCCTGAAGCCGCCGCTACCATGCAAGCCTGCAAAGATGCAGGCGGACGAATTGTCGCGGTAGGCACGACCAGCGCCCGCACCTTGGAAACGATGGGAAGCACCCTTGGGAAAATCGGCCCCTGCGAGGGAGAGACGGACATCTTCATTTATCCGCCCTACTCGTTCAAGGTCGTCGATATGCTATTCACCAATTTCCACCTTCCTGAATCAACCCTCCTCATGATGGTCAGCGCTTTTGCGGGCAAAGAACGGATTGAAAAAGCCTACGCCGAAGCAATCGAGAAACAGTATCGATTTTTCAGCTACGGTGACTGCATGCTCCTGAGTTAAGTCAGCATAGATAGAAAATATAGCCACCCCTGCTTCATGCTCGCATCATGTGCGCTTCATCTGCACTCCACATGAAACAGGGTTGCAAAATAGACCGAAATACCGCATGAAACGCGGGCCTTCGGGTGAAAAAAGGAAACATGTTAACTCCAGAGCCAACCCTCTTGGAGCGGATTCAGCAGATTCAGGATCGAATCTCGCAGGCTTGTAGCCGCGCGGGCCGTTCGATTGATGATATCACACTGATTGCCGTATCCAAAAAACATCCTCCTGAATCTGTTCAAGCAGCTTCAGACGAAGGCCTTGTTGTATTTGGCGAAAACCGGGTGCAAGAAGCGGCACAGAAAATTCCCGTGTGCCCGAGCCATCTGGACTGGCATCTCATTGGTCATCTCCAATCCAACAAAGCGAAACTTGTCCCAGAGCTTTTTAGCACGGTTCATTCCGTGGACTCGATCAAGCTGATGCGTATTTTGAACAATGCCGCCGCGGAACATGGCCGCAAGTTAAACATTTTCATTCAAACCAACGTAAGCGGTGAAGCAGTGAAATTTGGTTGCCCGCCGGAAGAACTCGAAGCTTTTTTGGAAGTCGCGAATGACTGCCAGCATATCCATGTAGCCGGCCTGATGACCATGCCCCCTGCGGCGGAAGATCTCGAAAAAACTCGTCCTCACTTTACGCGCTTACGCGAGCTTCGTGATGAACTCGCGCTTCGCACAGGCTTCCCGCTTGAATCCCTCTCGATGGGGATGTCTTATGATATGGAAGTCGCCATCGAAGAAGGCGCCACCCACGTTCGCGTCGGCACTGCGATCTTCGGCAAACGCCCTCCCCTACAACATCTCTAAAAGCGCAATTTGGTATCACCATGACTCTAACTTCTTCTCGTATTGTTTTTCTTGGCGCTGGCAACATGGCCGAAGCCATTATTAATGGCTTATTGGACAACGGTATCCCGACCGCAAACGTGCTGGTTACGGATATCAATCAAGATCGGCTTGACTATTTCCAGAAGCAATTTTCCGTCTGTGGTAGCAAAGACAATTCTTCCGCAGTTGAACAGGCCGACATCGTTGTGCTTGCGGTCAAACCACAATTCATGAGCGAGGTCTTGGCCGGGGTAAAGCACGCAATCCCGAGCACGGCTCTTGTGATCAGTATCGCGGCCGGGCTAACCGCGGAAACACTTGAAGCGCAACTACAGCCGAACACCCGTCTCGTCCGCGTGATGCCAAATACCCCTGCTCTGGTCAAAGAAGGCATTGCCGGGGTTGCCCCTGGCAATCACGCAACCCAAGCAGATCTCGAGCTTTCAGAGGCCTTACTCAAATCAGTTGGACGCGCAGAACGGGTGGAAGAACGTGAATTAGACGCCTTAACCGCGGTAAGCGGGAGCGGGCCCGCGTACGTTTTCTACCTCATGGAAGCGATGATCAACGCGGGTGAAGAACTCGGCCTCGCCCCGGAGCTGGCGCGCGAACTCACCATTTCGACCGTGTCAGGTGCCGCTAAGCTAATGCGCGAAACAGGCCTGAGCGCCACCGAACTTCGCGAGCGCGTGACATCAAAAGGTGGCACCACGGCCGCTGCTATCGCACGATTTGAAGAAGGCGATGCTCGCAAGCATCTGCACGCAGGCGTGATTGCCTGCCACGCTCGATCCATCGAGCTATCAAAAGGAAACGGCTAATCGAAAGATTGTCGCAGGACAAAAAAGGGAAAACGGGAACGGTATATCATGGCAAAAGAAGCGAATCGAAAAGAACATGTAGGATTCACGCGCATGATCTGGAATCCGATCAAACGGGTATTTCAGAACTTTATTGGCGTGCTCATTCTTCTGGTCGCGCTCTTATACATTGGAATCTGGGGAATTTCACAAACCGCGGGCACGCGATCCATCATGCAGGACCAACTCAAGAAGGATTTAGGCATCCCCGTCACCATCGAAAAGATGTCGACCGACTGGAAGCTAAACCCCATCCTAGACAAGGTCGTCATTAAATCCGCTGAATCGGACGTACAACAGATTGGCCACACGATTGAAATCGAAAAGCTGTACCTCACCTGGCGCCTAACGAGCATTTTCAAGCGCCCGCGCTTTACCCAGGTCAAAGCGGTAAATCCACAACTCGTGATCAACGTGCTCAGCCATCATCCGGATACCCAAGACCTGCTCGATTCGGTTCCTCTGCCGAGAAAAGAGCGCGTATCCGAAGTCGACGTATCTCGCTGGTTAGCGCGTGTGTGCACCGCTTTGTGTGGACGAGTCGACAGCAAAAAATATAAGGGCGAACGCGACATCAAGCATGTCCCCTATCGACTCGAAGTGGTCAATGGAAGTGTTCGCTGGGTTCGCGGTTTCTACAACGACTTTGCCTCGTTCTATGAAATTCAATTGCTGGTAAATCCAGTGCGTGGCGAAGGCGAGCTAAACAACAGCTATAGCTTTGAAGCACGCCGAGCACACGGTATTAATCAATTGCACGGCGGGCCCATCGCAACCACATTCAAACATCTCGATGATGGACTGCTTATCTTTCCAGACAACCGGCAGGAACATTTTGTCCGCAGTGCAGATACACCACAAGAACGCATCGATACCTTGCCCCAAATTTACTCGTCGTCGTACACGCAACTGCAAGAAGAGCAGGAGCGCGCTCGGCTAGCCGCAGCTCAGGCAAATGCCAACGCACAAGGTTATCCAGCCAATCAAGCGTATATGGACAATGGAACTTCAACGATGCCATATGACCCGAATCGGCCTTACCCCCCGTCCCAACCGAGCTATTCTTCTTCGCAAACAGGGCATTCTTCTTCGCAAACAGGAAGTAGCGCGCCTTACGGTCAACAGCAACTTTACATTCCAGCTCCAGGGCTTCCGACTGTGGTCGAAGCCGTTCCTGTCTATCCTCCAGCGGTCGAAAACGCACCGCGCGCAAGTTCAAGCCGTGCGCCTGATCCATCCCAGTTTGTTATTGGAGAGCCTGAGCGCATTCGCCCCATTGGCAGCCCTGCCCCAGTGCAACGCCCCCGTACGGTTGAAGCACCAGAAGCGCCTCGGGTTCGCAAGCAAGAGGTAGTGGTCGATGCTCCTCGCATACGTAAACCGGAACCCTTAGCACCTCCGCGGATTCGTAAAGAGCTCGTGACTACGCCCGAGCCCAAACGAAAGCGGGTCGCCATTGTAACCCCAGAACCGAAACGCTCAAGGGTCAAAGAGGCCCCTCCCGCTCCGCGGCCACGCAAACCAACTGCAGCCGAACTTGCCCGCAAGGTGCAACCAACGGCTCCGCGCAAAGATGTATATCGGCCACCGGAACCCGTTTACCGAGCGCAAGCTCCCCAGATCGTTCCGGTAAAACGCCAGATGACCCCCGATGACATCTACAATATGATGTTACAGGCCGAACGCGAACGGCGTTAGCCCCCAACTTTAGCGAGGCTGCGACCTAGGCTTTTGCAGCCTAGGTCGTTTCGTTTTGGTCCTGCTGTTTGGAAAACCGCCTCGGAATTACAAATAGCAATGCGAACCCGAGAAGGGTTAGAATGACCCCGAGAACGGGAAGCATCAACAAACCATCTCCTCCTCCTTTCAAAACCGATTGCTCAGGGGCCTCTGGATCATAAAACACATCTACTGCCTTGTCCTCTGGGAAGAGAGCCAAGAGTCCTTCCGCGGTATTATCAGAACCGCTTCGCTGACCAAATCGAACCCGCGCCCCCGTATAAAATACACCATCGACTGAGTACGCATATTCGATCTGAGGTCGCTTCGTTTCGCCATCATCATCGCTTTCGGTAGCGGTTTCGATGAAAGACGTGGTGATCACTCCTTTCACATTCGGCCAATTCAAACTCGCTTGCGCCCCAGCAAAATCAGCAAGGCCAACCCGCAGAAATAAAAAACCAATCAGCAGAAGCAGAATCGGAATGGTCCAACCTAAGATCCGGTTTAACATACGAAGAAAATTCGATTCGACTTCTGACATACAACAGAGCTAGAAAATACGAACCCGCACTGTCGACAGATTTCGTGCCGATGAACCGCGACAAATTTGGTTTACACTCGCAGAGCCTAACACAAAAAAGCCGGCGACAATGAAACCCATGTCGCCGGCTTAATAACAAATTGAAAGAATAGGTAGCTTTAGCTCGCGCTTTTCGCATCAGCGTCGGAGCCTGCATCACCTCCTTCCTCTTGAGTTTGAATCTTGTCGAGAAGGCCAAGGCGAAGGGCATCGTTGGTACGCAGAGCTTCACGCGCGGCCTCACGCCCCTGCCCTAGTTGCTCCCCATAACAGGAAAGCCAGGAACCTTTTTTCTGAATCAAATCCCGCTCGGTCGCGACATCGATAATCGATCCCTCCCAGCTGATGCCTTGGGAATAGAGAATATCGAATTCAGCTTGGCGGAAAGGCGGTGCGACCTTATTCTTGACCACCTTGACTCGAGAACGAATTCCGAAGGCAGTTTTTTCGTTATCGGTGAGGGTGGCAATCCGACGAATGTCTAACCGAACCGAGGCGTAGAACTTCAAAGCTCGACCACCGGGGGTGGTTTCGGGACTACCGAACATCACACCGATCTTTTCACGAATCTGATTGGTGAAGATGATACAGGTCTTGGTCTGACTGAGAATCCCCGTCAGCTTCCGCATAGCTTGAGACATCAAGCGAGCCTGCAAGCCAACGTGCGAATCTCCCATCGCCCCTTCGAGTTCGGCCTTGGGAGCCAGCGCGGCAACGGAATCGACCACGATCACATCGAGTTTCCCCGTCTTCAAAAGCGACTCGCAAATGTTCAGCGCCTCCTCCCCTGAACTCGGCTGACTCACCAAAAGTTCGTCGAGGTTTACTCCGATTTTCTGAAGGTAGCCGGGATCCAGAGCATGCTCGGTATCGATAAAGGCGGCCAGCCCGCCATTCTTTTGTGCGTTAGCCACAATGTGGGAAACCAGAGTCGTTTTCCCAGCGGATTCTGGGCCGTAGATTTCCACCACTCGGCCACGCGGGACACCACCAACACCTAAGGCGAGGTCTAAGTTGAGCGCCCCCGTGCTAATGGCGTCAATGCCTTTTAGAACGGAACCATTGAGCTGAGTAATGGCGTCGTCCCCGAAGTCCTTTCGAATCGAAGAAATTAGGCTCGATATATCGGGAAGTCCACCACCTGCCTTTCCTTTGGGAGCTGGCTTCGTCTTTTTGAGTCCAGCGGGAGTCCGGCCGTTCGACTTAGATGAGGCCGACTTTTTTGCTGTGGTGGCTGTGGTGCCTAAGGCAGTTGCAGTGGGGCCTGCACTTGACGCGTTGGATGTCGAAGTTCCAGCACTGGATTTCGTGGTGCTAGGAGATGGAGCTGTCGTTTTTTTCGCTTTTGCGATCATGGTTATGTTCCTTTCGGTTAATACCCATGCCTATTGCAGGTCGCGTGCCAACTTTTTGTCCATTTCGCATAAATCACTATAAAAAAGCGACTTACGGCTTATTCAGTTTTTCAGACGACCAAGGCGTTACAACCTAGGTTGTAATTTTTACAACCTAGGTTGTAACGCTTTAGGTTTTTAGCGGCTCAAAGCCCGCTCATTTCAGCACCGTTTCCGCCGAGATCAATGAAGATCCCTTCAGCCCGAGATAGCTTTTCGAGCGAGGCCGCCTCTTTTCCAGACCCAAGACGCAACAAGCAGTTGCAAGGGCGTCGGCGAACTCCGCATTAAAGCTCACCACACTTACACTGGTGCATCCGGTAGCGGAATACCCAGTACGAGGATTGAGAATATGATGATAGCGCTTCCCTCCATACTTAAAGAAGCGTTCGTAACCGCTGGGGGTCACAATACATTGATTCCGCAATTTAATGACCGCTATAGCGCGGGTTCGGTCGCGCGGATGTTTTACCGCGACCTCCCAAGCCTTCCCCTGATTATTCCCGAGGGGTCCAACTGCACTAAATTTTCGACCCACCAACCACCTTATATAGCATATAGCTTCGGTGATTTTTACAGGAGGAGGCAGGAGCGGCGGATCGCGTTTGAAATCCCAAATGCTTTCGGCCCCATAAAAACTGAGATCGAACCCGCCCTGAGAAACCGCATGGATTTCCCCCGCACGGGAGACAATGGCGCCAAGTTCACCTAAAACCTCTTGAGGCCCGGCTCCAGCGGGTTAATTAAGGCGGGTTGATTGTGAGGGGCGGTGGTCATCATATCTCCCACCCAGTATGGCAAATTTGAGGCCTTGCTTTCACCAAAAATATTAGAGACATTAAGAACAGGTTAGAAGCTCGCCTGCGGAGGTCGAGCCTAGGAATCTCATGTTAGACACAGACGACAGCACCTATTTTTCAGAGAGTTTATCCCTGCGAAAACAGAAGCCTGCAAAAAGTTTTGCAGTGTGTATGGAGTTCATGTGCCATCCCGATCCGGAAAAGAAACAACATGGTTTTCACGCCCTTCGCCAGAACGTGGCAACTTTTTTACCGTTGATTCTACATGCCTTAGAAAGGGAGACGAATCATGGCATCCAATGCTGGCTTCTGGAGCTCGTGGTTATTGGAAAAGAACCTAGCACCATCCCCCTTTTAGCCAGTTACCTCTACCATAAGGACGACAGCCTGAGATACTGGGCCAAAACCGGGCTAAAAGATTTCGGGACACGTCAAGCCTTACGAATCATTCGTGATGCAGAAGCATCTGGCTTCGAAAGCGAGCCTCCGAGTCTCGAAGGATAGCCGCAAAAGGCATCACGGAAAATCAATTGCCCTTGCCCTGCCCTTGTTTCAGCCCTGACCCTTGACTTGCCCTTGCATTATTGGGCCATGGCCGGAACGCTGCTGCAGGTTCAAGCTTGATCCATCACAACCGTTTCGAAGCGGCGACAGCCTCTTCAAGGCTTGAGCCAATCATTTGAAAAAGGTCTTCAGGCGAGAATCCCTCGACCGCCTCGCCGGTTTGATGGAATACTTCCGCGAGCACATGACAATCATCGCAAACCGAAATCCCATTCTCTTTTACATATCCGCCGTTAGGCATCTGGTTCCGATCCTGAATATGATGTGCATCCAGATCAACCAAGCTCAGCGAGGCAGAATGATATTCCAAATACTCATCTCCTCCCTGCCGATCCTTTCCAGGCTTGCCACAACACCGGCACTGGTATCGGTCACGGCGCATGGTTGAGCCACGAAAGTTCTATCGAATGATTTTCTTCTGACTGCTCATAAGGGTATGTACGGTTTGCGAGCTGCAAAGTGAAATCAAATTCACCTCGCTGGTCTTTATGAAGGCATCTGACACCAATGAATGTTAGCAAAGGTGATCGCCCCCCTTTATCCAAAGGGATCGAGTTTCAAATCGCGGAAAGATGTAATGCCAGGCACCGGAGTTTTGCGCGGACCTGTCTCTCGCTTGTCCCCAAAAAAGCCGGCTGGCAGAAGATTTTCTCGACCTTCAAACATCCGCTGTAGTTCCGCCTTACTCCCAATCGCAACCCCATCCGTGAAACACCGAATCCGGCACCGTAAGATGATATGTAAAGGCAACTCCCCGCCGGCATCATACACCCGCTTGGCTTCCTCACGAGTGAACCCACGCTTTCGCGTCGCTCCTTCGGGATGCAGGGTTTCACCGTCGATCGCATCACGGCCCAAGTCCTCCCCTTCCCCAAACAGCAGAATGCGATACGAGGCTAACGCATGCTTGGCTGACGTCACATTCCGCGTCATCGCCATGATCCCAGAGATGGTCGCCCGCGCTTTACGCTTGCCCGCCACAGCCATTGCGTAACTGCACCAACGATAGTCTTTCGGGTCAGCAACGATGCCGGCACGCACGCAATTTAAGTCAATATACGCGGCAATTTTCAGCAAAGGATCACCCTGACCTTCGACCACAATGCTTTTAAAGCGCCCTTCCCAGAGGGTGCCGGTGCGAGCGTTCTGACGATTATACCAAGTGGTGAACGACTGCTTCACGTATTTCATAAACTCCGAAAGATCGCACATCCGCGCAAGGATCAACCCGAGCTCAGTGTCGGCTGCGTCATCTGCCCCTTGCTCTCGCAAATGCGCAATGCGGTGCCGAATCTCAGCAATCCGATTCGACGAATACACATGCACCATGCGTTTAAATAACGCCTCGTCATCCAGGTCTTCCGGCATGGGGACTTCGAGCAAAATGTGGAAATGATTATCCAGGACGGTGTAGGCATGCACCTTACAGCCTGAAAATGCCTCCATCTCCTCGAAAAGCTTAACCAAAAACTCTTTGCCTTCCGCGTCGATGAGGAACTGACGCCCAACAATACGGCTCACCACATGGTAAAACGTAGGCTGATTTTTTATAACGACTCTTTTCTTCCTCATAACTCATTTTCTCATGTGACGCAGGATCGCGTCAAGCCTTTTTCTTTATAAGGGGCCTGTCCCCTTATCTTTT
>Ga0209187_1001606_pt1 | contig 25082 bp, 22 predicted proteins | sample BantaG_FD_187430 | JGI IMG/M metagenome (GOLD analysis project Ga0209187, IMG submission 187430) | Marine algal microbial communities from Bantry Bay, Ireland - BantryBay_4 metaG (SPAdes) (version 2) | ecosystem: Host-associated > Algae > Red algae > Unclassified | place: Bantry Bay, Ireland...
TTTACTCTTTTCTCAAGCGCGGCGATTCGGGCTTCCAGTAGCAGAAACAGCTCTACAAATTTTTCTGGCTCTTTTTTACACTGCTCGATTAGCTCGTCTCGGCGACTCATGCTTTTAACTCTATTGATTTATTCACTTTCTTGCAAATTTTTACTGCTTATAAAACAGCTGCTGAGTAAATACACATATCGTTCTTTTTCATAGCTTAGGATTAAGTCAAGAAAACCGCCGCCTGATGGAGCTTCGGTAAAGACTGAACCGCCAACCTGCCGCACAATCGAATCAGGATAAGCCATGAGCAGATACTGTCCGGTTGCCTCTTGAGGCATAGGGCTAATCTTAAAAGCCTCCCGCCCTCGCCGCTCAACAAAAATTCAAAAATTCGACAAAATCGTGATCATGTCCAGTTTGCCGTCTTGGGCATGGACGCGGGCGTCGTGGCCATTTAAAAGTAGATCGCCCTGCGTGCCTAACTCTAGTGGACGTAGATAGGCAATCAATACCTGACGGTAGATAGGATTGGCAATGTCACAAAATCCGTCTGCGTTTTCAGTTACAATCCCGTGCATGTAGAGTTCATGTATTATCGGGTTGTTCAGGTTAAACTGATAGAGTTTCCCAAAGAGGATCCCCAAAACTTCCTCACTATATACTTTAGCGTGACGTCCCAGTGTTTCGAAATTAAAGTTTCGCTCACGCATAATGCGTCGTTCGGCCTCGTCGAGCTGAGATTGTTCGATTGGCTGAGAACGATCTGTGGCGATTTCTTCGGTTAGTATAGCCGCTACACGATTAACGAGAAATGGATGTCCACCAGTAAGATGAGCCAAATTTTCGGCAACGCCCGGCACAAATTTCTGCCCTGTTTCTGCTTCATATTGAGAAAGCAGATCGACCCTCAATCTGAGAAACTAGATCGACGACTAGCTCTCTCCGCGGGACGACATAGTGATCTTTATCGTTGACTGGTCCAAGGGTATTAAAGTATCGCATAGGTTGAATTATAACATACAGTTACGGCCAAATAATGCTCGACGAGCTAATGCTTGGCTTACGCTTCTCCATATACTCACGCAACGCCTCTTCCATCCCCGCATCGATCGGCGGCTTCTCGTACGAGCCGATCAGCTCCTTGACCTTGCGCCCCGCCCGCGTGATCGAATCCTCGGCTCCATTGGCGATCCACGTCTCGCCAGCCTCGTAATCAAAGAGTCCCGCACGATAGAAGGCGGTCTTCATATTGCGCATGGTGTGATCCGTGCCTAAATGGTGACCACCTGGCTCCACCTGATTGATGATCTCGTCCATGGCCCACTCTTCTTCGCTCCAGCGCACGCCCTCTAAAAAGGTGCGGAACATGCCCAGCATCTCCAGATCAAGCACAAATTTTTCGTAGCCCGCGGTCAGCCCCGATTCCAACCAGCCTGCGGCGTGCAGTACAAAATTGGGCTGACATTGCAGCGACGGGAACATGGACATGATGCTCTCGTACGCCCCCTGCGCGTCGATCAGCTTGGAGCTAGAGTATGTTCCAGCTGGGCGAAAAGGGATGCCGTAGCGCCGCGCCAATTGGCTGCTAACGTAGAGCGCCAGTTGACTCTCGGGCGCACCCATGACCGGCGCACCACTTTGCAGATCCACAACCGATTGAAATGATCCGTAAACGCATGGGTTGCTTGGATTGATCAACTGGGCCAGCACAATGCCCGAAAGCGCTTCGGCGTTCAACTGCGCCACCGTCCCCAAAATCGAGACTGGCCCCATTGCGCCCGACAGGATAAAGGGCGTCACGTTGACGATCTGGTTATTCTCGGCGTAGGCGATGAGCAGCGAGAGCATTCGATCGTCGATGCGGCGCGGGCTGCTGACGTTGACGATACAGTGCAGGTAGTGCTTCTGGCGCATGGCCTCTTCGCCGAAAGCTATCTGTGCCATGTTGATCGAATCTTGGCCCGTCATCCCTGTATGGTAAACGCCCATAATCGGCTTGTCGCCCAGCGTGAGATTGGCGTACATCGTGTCGAGATGGCGATGGATGATCGGGATGTCCGCTGGCACACACATTTCAGAGGTGGCGCAATGCAGGTGCGGCGACATCTGCGTCATCTTATAGAAATTCTCCAGATCGTGCAGCGTGCCTTCGCGTCGACCACCCTCAGCATCGGTCACAAAGGGTGGACCGACCACTGGCGCGAAGCAGACCGCGTTGCCGCCAAGCTGCACGTCGTGTGCGGGATTGCGCGCTGACCATGTAAAAGTAGCGGGCGCTTTTTCAACCGATTCTTTCACCAATTCGCGATCGATATAGACAATGTCCCCTTTGACTTTAACGCCAGCCTTGCGGAAGATCTCCAAAGCAGGTTCGTAGATAAAGGCAATGCCGCCTTCTTCCAAGATTTGCATGGATTTGTCGTGAACTTGGTCGATCTGCTCTTCGGTGAAGAGGGTATACGGGGGGATTTTGGCGAAGGGCTGGGTGTAGGCTGTGTTGCTTTGTTCAGCGCTGCGGCGCTCTCGGCGCTCGCGGCGGCGGTCGGTTTGGTCGATTATCACGGGCAAACAGTTCCTTAAATTGCGGGGGAGAAAGTTGACTTAACAGTCGCGGGCAGAGATGTGTTTCGGTGCGTAGAAACAGAGGGGAAAGTGTCCTCTGCTATAATGACAGCAGCTTATCTCAGATATTCAATGGCCGTAGTTCTAGATTTGGGCATCTAGCTGAATATCGAGATAGTTAAGAATGTTACGTCCAAAAATGGTTTCGTTTGTAGCAAAATCGCCAGCAATCCAATTTCTAGGTAGAATCGCATTAGCTATTCGACAGTTGTGTTTTTAGTCTGTTGCGAATTTGACATGGATTTCGGCATCAAAAAGGGTTTTCTGAAGCAAAAATACGCCCGTTCTGCAAAATTCAAGGCGCTTCGCCTTTGAAAATATGCACGAATTGTGCCAGATTCATCCTGAGAATCATTTCAGTGTTGCGAAAACAGGCAGATTTAGACCAATTTCGCCTCAAAATCGCTAAAAACCGTGTTAAATCTTGCATCGTTTAAAAACACAACTATCGAGTTAGCTATTCTGACGTCAACTTCGTAAATACCAACAGCTTGGCGCTTACCCCACGGACTGCGAATTGCCGAGGCATGATCAATTGGTGCTTCTATTGAGTTCAACAACCGCATGGGGATAACTGAGCTATGATTTATTCCCTTACTCCAATCAGCTTTTCGTAGCCAAATTATATCACATATTGCAAGGAGTGTGTCGCACTGATTACATACGGGCGCAAGCAAGAGTTGTCATCAAAAGTGCAAAGTCGGGTTGACCTGCGTGCATCGCTCAGGTTTAACATTTGCTCGTCATCATGGCACACGTCTCCTTCATCTTGTGAATATGCACGTGATGACAAACCTGAGCGGCGCACGTGAGTTCACTAACAGTTTTTGCTTGATCCATTACACATAGAGGGCGTCCCAAATTTGGGGGAAAATAAAAACGGCTTTCTGCGGTTGACTAAAATCAGGGCAAAGGTAGCAATCGTGGCTCTGATAGCTGTGATTATTCAATATCACACATCAACTATCCCATGCTAAGATAACTTTCCCACTCATACCACTACGCGCCGCGTCAAAACCCTTTTCGTATTCGGAGAAATCAAATCGATGGGTGATTAGCGGCTCTAAATTTAACCCGCTCTCGATCATTGCTAGCGACTTGTACCACGTATCAAACATCTCGCGCCCATAAATTGCTTTAATGGTCAGCGCCTTAAAAATAATCTTGCTCCAGTCGGTGGGCACCTTGCCTTTTGGGATTCCTAAGATGCCAATATGGCCGCCCATAATCATATTGTCAACCATCTGCTCGAACGCAAGGGGATTCCCACTCATTTCAAGGCCAATATCAAAGCCCTCTTTCATGCCGATCTGTTTCATAACGTCGGGCAACTTTTTCTCCATAATATTGACTGCATGCACGTCTGTGATCTGCTTGGCTAAGTCAAGCCGATAAGAGTTTACATCGGTTAGCACCACGTGGCGCGCGCCCGCATGACGGGCCACTGCCGCGGCCATAATGCCAATGGGCCCAGCCCCGGTAATTAGGACATCTTCACCGACTATCTCAAAAGAGAGGACCGTATGCACTGCATTACCAAACGGATCGAGAATGGATCCAATCTCCAGCGACACGCTATCGGGCAAGGCGATTACATTAAAGGCTGGGAGCACTAAATATTCGGCAAAAGCACCAGGCCAGTTGACGCCCACGCCTTTGGTGTTCGGATCAAGATGGAAGCGTCCGGCACGACTGCTACGGCTGTTGCGGCCAACAATATGGCCCTCGCCCGTTACCCGCTGACCAATTTCTAGATTGTTCACATCTTTGCCCAGCGCATCGATCACCCCCGCGTATTCATGCCCCGTTACGAGCGGGACAGGGACGGTTTTCTGCGCCCATTCGTCCCACTCGTAGATATGAACGTCGGTACCGCAGATTGATGTACGTAACACTTTGATACGCACTTCATCTGGCCCAGGCTCAGGTTTTTGCACATCGGATTGAAGCCAAATTCCCGGCTCGGCCTTTGATTTCACAAGCGCATTCATAAAACACCTAATTCTTCACCCGCTTGGGCAAATGCGGCAATGGCTTGATCCAGCATTTGGGTTGTTAACCCTGCGGACATTTGAGTGCGGATGCGTGCCTTGCCCAACGGCACGACAGGGTAAAAGAAACCGGTCACGTAGACGCCCAGTTCATCCAGCCGATTGGCCATTTTCTGTGCTAGTTCAGCCTCGCCCAACATAACGGGAATAATTGGATGTTCACCAGGCAACAACTCGAATCCAGCCATCTCTAACCCAGCACGGAAGTATTGTGTATTGCCCATGAGCTTCGTGCGCAGATCATCACCGTTGCGGCAAATTTCGATGGCCTTCATGGCCCCACCGACGATGGCTGGCGGTAGCGAATTAGAGAAAAGATAGGGTCGAGAACGTTGGCGCAGCATGTCAATAACTGGTTGGGCAGCAGCTACAAAACCACCCGCCGCACCACCAAGACTCTTGCCTAGTGTGCCGGTCAGAATGTCGGGCTTGAGGCCATAATGCGCCGCAGTTCCCTGCCCTTCGGGGCCAAGGATACCGGTTGAGTGACAGTCATCGATCATCAGCAGCGCGTCATATTTATCAGCCAGTTGGCGCAATTCTGGCACATTGGCAATGTAACCATCCATGGAGAAGACACCGTCAGTCGCGATAATGATAGTGCGAGGGTCGGCCTCTCGCGCCGCTTTTAATTGGGCCTCTAGATCGGCCATGTCATTATTTGCAAAGCGGTAGCGCTTCGCCTTGCAAAGCCGAATTCCGTCGATAATAGAGGCGTGGTTAAGCGAGTCGGAGACGATTGCGTCTTCGTCCGTAAGGAGGGGCTCGAAGACACCACCGTTGGCATCAAAACAGGCAGCGTAAAGGATCGCATCATCTAACTGCACAAAATCCGCTATTGTCTGCTCTAGCTCGCGGTGATAGTCGGTCGTGCCGCAGATGAAGCGGACCGAAGCCATGCCGTAGCCATAGTTCTGCATTGCTTGGGCCGCGGCTTCAATAATCTCTGGATTGTTGGCTAGTCCAAGATAGTTGTTGGCGCAGAGGTTGATGGTTGATGTTTGCCCAACCTCTTTTTGAATGGAAATTTTGCCCGATTGAGGAGAGGTAATTAGGCGTTCACGCTTGTAGAGTCCATCTTGCTCGATGGCTGCTAGTTCTTGCCGCAGCCGATCGTAGGTTTTCGTTGACATTGGTTCACCTCGTTGTGAGTTAATTGTGAGTCTACTTTAAAGAGCTCATTTTCTATCTGGATGGACAACCCCATCCGTCACCGTATCTCGATGGATGTAGGTCCAGCGACGACAGCCATATGAGTGGAACCACGCTTCGCGCTGCACGCCTTGGGTGTTGTTGCGCATGTAGCCAAAGTCGAACTCCGTCGCCTCTTCGCCCTGCGCCTTGATCTCGTCTGGCACAATCGGTACCTCGCCATAAACAAACTCTTCGACTGGTCGTTCGCCACAATTCTTACACGGTATTTTTATACTCATTCTCTACTCCAAATCGTTCAAACTATTCAAGTTATATTAGAGTTGTTCCTAAATAAGGATATGCCCAGGTGACTGTCACTTCACATGCGGTTTCGCTTTGGAAACGAAGGGGCTAAAGTGACAGTCACCTATTCGTGCTTAATTGAGAGCAACTCTATTGTACAAATCACATTGTAATGGACTCAACAGTCAATTTAGAAAAAAGGCGGGACTCTTTATAAGAATATCGCGTAACCGTAGACCAAAGATGATAGTCAATCACCTATTGCTCGCGTAAATTTAGGTGAACTGTTACAATAACCCACATTGTTAGGAGAGGAAGAAGATGTGAATGCTTACTGTGAATTAGGACGCAGACGAGCGCAGAAAAAGTATTAAAGATCTGCGGAACCTGTGGTCAAAATAGTTATTGAACTCACCGTTTTGGTTGCGATACACTCACATACTGCTGTTAGCGTAGCACTTTTCACACAACCGGCACTTTTTACACCCGATGGCGAAGAGCCTATATTCAAAAGATATGCGACTGAATAAAGAACTGTTCTTAACCCAGCTCGAAAAATCAATTGCGGCAAGAAAATTATTGCTGGCATCCGATGAAAAACATCTATCTGCCTGTCGACTATTCAATGGTCATTTAGAGGGCTATCCAGAGTTGGTAATTGATCTGTACGGCACGACCGCCCTTTTCCACAACTTTGCAGACCCACCAGGCGACGGAGATCAGCTAATCCAGTTTGCACAATCGCACATCCGAGAGCAGCTCCCTTGGCTAGAGTCAATTGTATTAAAAGAACGAAATGGTGTAACGACCGAGGCTAAACAGGGATACCTGCTTTATGGTGAAAAATTACCCACCAGAGTGCGAGAAAACGGGATCTGGTATGCGGTTGATTTGCTCCTCAATCAGGATGCCAGCTTTTATCTTGATACGCGCAATGCGAGGCACTGGTTAGCTAAGAATTCAGCCGAACAGAGCATGCTCAATACCTTTGCCTATACTGGGAGCCTAGGCGTAGCTGCCCAAGCTGGTAACGCAAGTAGAGTCGTTCATACTGACCTGAATCGGCGATTTCTTAATATGGCGAAAACTTCGTATACGCTAAATGGTTATCCGATTCACAAACGAGACTTTCAAACGGGCGATTTCTTTCCTCAAGTCAATCGTCTTAAGAGAGAATCAGAGCGCTTTGACTGCGTGATTCTTGATCCACCTTTCTTTTCATCGACCGATCATGGCACTGTAGATATGGCCACTGACTCTGTGCGCCTTATCAATAAGCTGCGTCCGCTCGTTAAGGATGGCGGTCGCATTATTGCCATCAACAACGCTCTCTATCTTAGCGGTGCAGACTATATGAACACGCTACAATCGCTGTGCAAGAATGGCTTTGTCGAGGTAGAAGAGATTATTCCCGTGCCAGAAGATATTACCGGGTATCCTCATACTATTCAGCTAGACCCTGTCTCTGATCCTGCCCCATTTAATCATTCCACAAAAATTGTGGTGCTGCGGATTTTTCATAACCATAGGCCATAACGCGTGTGGTTGATCCGTACGCAACAACCGCATTCAATGGCAATACCCTTTATATCGAAACCATTTGCATCGAGCGATTAATGCGTTCCAGCGGATCCTCGATCCGCCATCGTTCGATCCTTCTCAAATCGATCCCACGAAAAGGGAGCGACATCTCTCTGGCGTCTTGCCCGTGGTTCCACTAGTACGGCCGTCGTCTCGCCGCCAGCCGTACTAGTGGAACCACGCCTCACGCTGCACGCCTTGAGTGTGTTGTTGTGCATGTAGCCAAAGTCGAATTCATACTCTTCCCCGCCCTGCGCCTTGATCTCGTCTGGCACAACGGGTACCTCGCCATAAACAAACTCTTCCACGGACCGTTCGCCGCAGTTTTCACACGGTATTTTGATGCTCATTCTAATCTCTCGAATCCTACGCTCGGTATATCATATTTGTTGATGGTTGGTAAAAAGTAAATAGCATTCCCCAATGCAGCTTGAGTCTAGCTAACTGTATTGGGGGATGCTAACCTTTCTTTATTCTATTTTATTATTTTGTTTTCACAAATGTATACTTGCGCAGGTTCATGTCAGATGAATTATTGCAACCGTGTGGGGCAGCTTGTGTACGCTACCTCTTGTGTCTCAACATTAACGTCAAATTCACATGAATCTCGACCATCTATAAGCAGCAAGACGTTTTGCTCAAATCTACGAACAGAGAGCAGTGCATTCTGCTGATCGTCTGTTGCGATTGTGCGAGATGAAAACACCTCGATTGCTTTGCCCGACTCATTTACGGACCAGAAGTCGGTATCGCCACCCAAGACTGGACACCACATCGTATTTAATTCGGCCACAAGATGAGTGCTGTCCGAAGAATAATGCACTTTATTGATTGCGCCACCGTCTACGTACTTCGCATCAAATGTTGTTGTAGAAAGTACCTCGGCTGTAATCGTATCAAATTCAGTGGCAATGATCTCAACGCTGCGAGAGAGCACTGCAATTTTTTGAAGGTCGGGCGAGAGTTTGATATCTGCCATCTCTCCGGAGACAACTGTTTCAATTGCGCCATCCGTCACATCAATGCGTTGCAGAGTATTAAAGACCTCTAAATCTTCGCACCCGTCAATTGGTAACAGGTTGGCAAAGTAGAAATAGCGACCATCCACTGACCAATCAAGCTGGACGGGGGCAGCAAATCCCATTGCAGATTCGCGCACTTCATCGATTGGTGCAAAGCGCTCACCCGTCTCTTGATTTTCCAAAATTAGCTGAATCTTAAACAGGTCGCCACCTAGATCTTCTGTCATTTGGGTTACAGACCAAATGCCATACTCTGATACTGGCCGTCTCGAATTTTCGCTCTCCTCTTCGGTATTTTCGCCAATGCTCTCTGGGCACATCTGTGAAGTAATGCGTTTGGAGGCCAGGTAAATGCTATAGTCACAGTTATTAGCTGCATCCATTAGCTGCAATTGTTCGGCGGTTAGCACTCTTTTCTCTAACATAACTGAGGCATCGTCAAGCTGAAGATCTGCGGATGAGAGCAGTAATGGCGACTCGCCTGCTGGATCGATTAACTGGTATGCCTGTTCGCCACCCAACACCGGGCAAGGGTTATCGTGTAGCTGTGCCACAAGCCGAGAGCCATCCTCTGACCAGTGCAGCAGATTGTTCAAGGTACCACCCACAAAGGCTTCAGACTTGTCGAAAATCTTGGTTTGCGATGTAGTTTCAGCCGAAAGGGTGTCAACAATATCGACCGTAATATTGTCCAAGTCACTCTCCGAATAATTATTGTTCCAGAAGGTATTCATGATAGCAAGTTGCGTGCCATCGGGCGAGAGCAGAACATCGGCCAAATAGTCGTTGCTCAGCAGATCGGTTGCGCCTGTGTTTACATCAAGTCGGCTCAGGTTTATGTAAAATGTGGGCAATACTTCGCAGCCATCAGCAAATCCACTTTCGGCATAGTACACATATTGACTATTTGACGTCCATCCAAATACATACGCCTCGGTCGACAGCATGGTCAACTTTTCGCTTTTAGAAATCGGCGTATGGACAGTGCCGCTTTGATCTGTAACAGTAAGCGTGACTGTTCGGCTTCCGTCCGAATCCACTTTACTTGCAGACGCGACCCACTTTTCATCGGGCGAAGGCCATGTCACGGTCAGTTGATTGTTTAGTGCGTCTGGCGATGGTGTTTGTGGCCCGTCACTACCGTCTGCTTCAACATCTGGTCCAATGCCTGTTCCAACAGTTGCCAACGGTGTAGGTGCGGCAAGTATAGGCTCAACTTCAGTTGGCCCTGCTGTCTCGCTGGCGACGCCTCCGGTTGTTTCGGTGGTTCCATTTGGTTGAGCGATTTGGTTCACGTTTGTATAGACAAACCAGCCAGCCGCTGCGACGAATATGAGTGCGATTGCTGCGCCAGCAAGTTGCGTAAAGATAGATCGGTTGTTCATTTTAACTTGTCTCCTATTATTATTTGATTTGTGTTGCCGCCCTGTATAACGGGCAGAATCCAAATAGGAAACGGGTGACTTTTCGATCTTTCTATTTTCGTTGTATGCAACGAGCATTGCCGCCTTTATCCGTGCATCTGCGCTGGCCGAAGGTTTGACACGTGGCTGCCGTAGTGCGGCTGCCGTCTGCAAAATGGGCCATAGTTCTTTATAATGTTTTGGGTATTGCTGCAAACATTCTTCAATTGTCGCACCATCTGCCAAACGCTTTAAGCAATCGTCGATAATTCTTTTCTTTGAACGAGGATTAAGCATAGCGCACCTCCGGTCGGATCTGGCGTTGGAGTGCTGCGATGGCTCGTCGCGTCAATGTTTTGATAGCGCCTTCGTTACGGTTTAATATTTTGGCAGTCTCTTTTACACTCATTTCACTCATAAATCGACAAATCAGCACGTCGCGCTGCGACTCGGTTAGATTCTCCATTGCGCTGCGTAGCGTATCCAAATCAGAGTTCAACATGACATGGCTGTCGGGCAATGATGCCGTGTCCTTCATACTCTCAGAAAGCTGCGTATGCTTATATTTATCTAGGTCTCGGTAATAATCAATAATGTGGTTGCGCGCAATTGTGTATAGCCATGCGATGAGCGGGGTGCTCTTGATCTTGTACGTATGCAAGCTAGAGACCATGCGTACAAACACATCAGCCGTGATATCCTCGGCAATGTCTGGGTCGCGAGTCACGCGGTGATAAATGTACGTATAGACGCAATCCCGATGCTCTTCATATAGTGCTACTACAGCGGATTGATCGCCCTGCTGCGCCGCGCGAATTAATTCGCGTTCGTTTGTTGAAACACTCAAATTCGGACTCTCCTTTGAATCCTAATGCGTTCCAGCGGATCCTCGATCCGCCATCGTTCGATCCTTCTCGAATCGATCCCACCCAAACGGGGCGATCAACTCCGGCGTCTTGCCCGTGGCGATCAACTCCGCCATTGTCTCGCCACCAGCCGGAATCGCCTTAAAACCCCACGTGCCCCAGCCAGTTGTGATCAGGAAATTCTCGACCGGCGTCAAACCCATAATCGGCGAATAGTCAGGCGACATATCGCATACACCTGTCCACTGGCGCAGTACCCGCAGGTTGCGCATAAAGGGCAGGAGCGTTGTAATGCGGAACGAACAATTCTGGATCAGATGGTGGCCAGATCGATAGTTGAACGACGGCTGCGGATCAATCTCTGCCCCCATCAACATCTCGCCACGTGCGGTCTGCGATACGTAAAAGAGCAAGCTTGTCGACGCCACAATCGGATCGAAGGTGCGTGCATAATGGTTCGTCACATATGCCTGCAATGGGTGCGTGCGGATCGGCAGCCGGAAGCCCGCCATGTCGGTCACTTGAGTCACGTGACCACCCACCGCACACATCACCTTATCCGCATACATGTCGCCATGGTTGGTCGTCACGCCGATGACTTTGTTGCCCTCTTTCAGCAGATCTAGTACCTCTGTTCGCTGGTGGATATGAACGCCCCTGCGATTCGCGCCCTCGGCCAGCGCCCAGTTGACTCGATCATGCCGCGCGGTTGCGCCTTCTTCGTGCCACGACGCGCCCACAACGGGCCAAACGCCGCCGCCCGTAATGTCGATTTCGGGGCAGATCTCTTTAATTTCGCTTGGCGTCACAAAGCGAGTCTTGGCCCCAAACGCAGTGTTGATCTCGGTCCGCGCCATCTCCTGCCGCACGTCCGCTTCTGAGTGGGCCATCCAAAAGATGCCCTTCTTCTTGAACATCAGCCAGCGGCCTGTCTCTTCTTCCAGCGAATGGTAGCGCTCTAGTGAGTGCTGATAAAATTTGACCGCTTCGGGGATGCCATAGTTCGCGCGGATCACGGTAGTGTTGCGCCCCGAATTGCCGCCGCCGATGTATTTGCGCTCCAGCACGGCTACATCGGTGATATCGTGTCGCGTAGCCAGATGATAGGCGGTAGACAAACCATGCCCGCCGCCACCAATAATAATCACATCGTAGGTTTTCTTGGGTTCGTACCAGGTCAGCTTGACCTGTTTTTCCATAAACTCATTCATATCAAATAATTCCCCACTCAACTTGCCTTATGTAGCCGCTTTACCCCTGCCGCAAACCGCTCCAACGTGGTCGAAAGCACGCCCCGCTCTATCATAATCTCAATCAGATAAAAACGATCTGTATTCTTCACGGCGTGATTGAGCGCATTGCGTAGCTCTTTGCGCGTTGTCACGCGCCGCCCATGACCACCCAGCGACTCGGCCTGTTTTGCAAAGTGCCAATCATCCAAATCGTTAAAAGCAGACTCCGGCTGAAAGGTACGCAGCATCTCCCAGCTAGAATTGTTAAAGAGCAGCACAATCGGGTTCCAGCCGTAGCGCCGACAATTTCCCAGCTCCCAGCCCGTCATCTGAAACGCACCGTCGCCCACCAGAATTAACGGACGCTTCCCCGTTGCGGCCTGAACGCCCAGCCCCGCGGGAACACCAAAACCCATGGTGGCGTAATAGCCCGGTGCAACCAACTCGGTATTCTCCATCTCCAGCGCGGTAAAGAGACAATCGCCCATGTCCGCGGCAATTGGCATTCGACCATGCTTGTCCATAAAATCGTTCACCGCGCGGGCAATATCCGTGGGCGTAATACGTTCAGCATCTGCCACCAAATCACGTGGACAGCCCTCGCTCTCGATCACCTGTGTTGGATGGTCGGCAGGCAAGCGCTTAATCATCCCGTCCAGCAGCGCCTCGATTGGAATATGCACATACGTTCGGAAACCAACCCGCACCGCTTCATCTTCCACGTGAATCATGTGGCTCATTGCAAGTTTAGTGGCCGACACGCCGATATTTGTGTCCGACAGGATCACGCCCAAGAGCAGCAGCGCATCCGACTCTTCGACCAGTTCGGTGAGCGCTTCGTCACCTGCTACACCCATATATGTGCCCAGCAGCGGTGACTCGTGATCCGCCAGCAGACCGCGCCCCATAAAGCTCGTCACCACCGGAATGCCCAGTCGATTGGCGACTTCTGCCACTTTCGTCTCCACGCCGTAACGCCGCGCCTCGATCCCAACCATTAGCACCGGCGAACGCGCTGCGTGGAGTGTCTCCAGCACATCTTCCACACAGGCGGCGAGCGCTTCCCTATTATATGAAGCTGCGGCCATCGGCACCACAGGATCACACGCTTCGAGCACCTGATCGCGCGGCACCTCGATATAAACTGGGCGAGATAGGCGTTTGCACTGAGACAGCGCCTGGGCAATTTTCTCTGGCGCTTCTTCTGAGTTATCCAGCCGGATCTGATCGCACGTAATCTGCTTGTAGATCTCCAGTTGTGAATCGAGCGACTTGGCCTGATGGTGCAGCAGCAAACCGCTCTTGCTTTCATAAATACCCGGCGCACCCGAAATCACTACCAGCGGCGATTTTTCCGCATAAGCCGCTGCCACCGGATTCACCATGTTGAGCGCGCCTGCGCCATAAGTTACCGCGGCCACGCCTAAGCCACCATGCAGTCGCGCTGCGGCGTCCGCTGCAAAGCCCACCGCCGGTTCGTGGCTCAATGTGTAGAGCGGCAAGATTTTTGATTCTTCAATCACTTTAAAAAAAGGCAGCGCAAAGTCACCCGGAATGCCGAAAATTTCCTGCGCGCCATGTTCTTTTAATGCGTTCAATAAAGCTAAACTTATATTGGTCCGTTTTGTCATGTTAGGTAGTTGAATTCGTTTCTAACTGCTATATCTTTACAATGCCACTCTGACTTTAGGGGCATGATGTATCGTACCCCACTGAAAATACTGGACAAAGTTTATCGTAGCCGATCTGCCAGCTCATGTGCGTAGGGCGTTTGCACCACAAACAAGACCAACGCGTCATCAAACCACAATTTCGTTGCAATTCCAGCGACCGCCCCTTGCACAAATGCGGGTCGGTCCGATGGCATTTCCCATTCGGCCAGCCGTGCCAGTAGATCGAGCGCGTGAGTTTCGTCCACCCATGCGCCCGAAAAGGCGCCTTCGTTTAGGAGAATAGCGTGTGGGTCATCGGATAAAATCGCGTCCGTTTGCGCTGCGGTTAAGACGGGCATCACAAAGCATTCGTCGGGCGCAAAGCGTAGGCAAATAGACTCGTTGCCAAGGGGGACCGCGTTGACCATGGTCCGATCAATCACATCTTTTTTCGAAACGATACGCGTGCCAGCCAGCCGCACAAACGAGAGTTCTTTATACGCGTGCACGAGACGCCTCCTTATCATAAAACGGCACAGCCACTCGACGCGCCTCCATGCCGTTAATTGTCACTTTTTCGGGCAACTCGCCATCAAAATAGTCGAGCCAGCCCAGCGCCACGCCGCGGCCCAGCGCCCACGACCACGCCGAGGAAGTGACGTGCCCAGCAAACTCGTTGCTGCCATTTTTATCTTTGTGCCAAATGACGGCCCCTTCATTGGGCGCGCCCTCGGCAATCTCGAAGCCAACCAGCATCTTGTCGAGCGGAATTTTGTTGGTGCGCAATACGGACGCTCGACCCAGAAAGTAGTCCTTGTCGAGCTTGCACATCCACTCGTGGTGAATGCGTCGTGGCGTCGAATCAAAGTCCGTATCTTGGCCCACAATCACGTGGCCCTTCTCTAGCCGCAGCGCAGTCAAAGCCTCTAACCCGTGCGGCTTGATGCCCAAATCGTGGCCTAGATCCATGAGCGCTTGCCACAGGTCGACCGACCGTTCCACAGGGTGATGCAGTTCGTAACTCAGTTCTCCCGTAAAGCTCAGGCGGAAGACGCGGCAGGGCATGCCCGCAATGTCCATGTCGGCAAAGCGCATAAAGTTGAGCGGCTCGGCCATGCCCGCCCGTTTGAGCAGTTCGTTTGCCAGCGGTCCGGTGACGTTGATGGCGCCCTGCGTGTACGTTTGGTTGATCAGACGCACGTCCATGTCGAAACCGTCGGCCCAATCACGGATCCACATTTCGCTGTGGCTTGTGCCGCCCGAGGTGAGCGTGAGAATGTAGCGGTCGTCGGCCTCTTTGCCGATTAGGCCGTCGTCCATGACAAAGCCGCGCTCGTTGAGCAGCAGCACGTAGCGAGTGCGCCCTTCTTTGATTGTGGAAACTTTGGTGGGGTAGAGTTTTTCTAGGAAAGCCAGCGCATCGGGGCCGGTGACCGTCATTTTGCCCAACGTTGAGACATCCATTATGGAGACGGCCTCGCGTACGGCCCAGTATTCGGCCTGTAGGTTGCCATAGTTCCACGGACGCCACCAGCCGCCCGAGCGCTCCATTTGCGCACCGAGGTCGCGATGTACTTGGTCGAGCGCGGTCTTGGCGGTGGGGTGATGGTGGCTGCCTGCCGAGATCTCGCCGAGGGTGAGTTGGCGGTTGACGGGGCGGGCGGTAAAACGATCTTGCAGTTCGCCGCCGCGGGCTTGGATAAAGCTGCGCATGTAGGGGATGCACCCCATGCCTTGGCAGGTGCCGGTTCCGGCCAGTGTCGAGCGTTTGATCAGCTCCATTTCGCGGAAGCCGCTCTCCCATGTGTAGTCGAGATCCGAGAGTTTGATACCCGAGCAGGCGCAAATCATGCTGTCGGGCTCGGTGGGGCAGGCTGGCACGGTCGCATCGATCGTGGCTTCGCCAACGGCGCGCACGGGCAGATCCGCACCCATTTTGTGCAGCGCGTTACGCGGGTGCAGGCCAAGGCCCATCACCACGGTGTCGCAATCGTGGGTGGTTTCGTTGCCTGTTGAGTCGCGCATGATCACGGCGTTAACGTTACCCACGCTGTTGCCCTCGAAGCGAACAATATCGCCGGCGACTATTTCATGGTCGATGCCGTTGGGCGGTGTGCCAATTGCCACAATTTTGCCCAAATCTAGCCCCGCGGCGGCCAATGATTCTGCTGCCCGTGTGGTCATCAGCCCGGCCAAATAGGACCCCGGCGCGACGGGTTGCAGTTCGGCCGCACCCGTCGCCACGATGACCTCTTCCTTGGCGTGAATGTGCAGCATCCCGCTATCCGTGCGTGCCACAACCAGCGGACCAGCATAAATGCCGACGGCTTCTTCGCCCTTGTTCGCGTCGACGGTGATCACGCTTTTGCCCGCTGCGGTTGCCTCTGCCTTGGCCGCGGATCCCGATTCACCTTGGCCGATCACGACCACGTCGCAAAATAGATTGGTGGCGTGGGTTTCGGCACGCAGCCGATCATCCACTGGCAGCGGTGGATCCTCGCCGCAGAGATGCTGCCGCTCGACGACCATGCCCGGCTTGGGTGTCACCTGGCAGGTGCGGACATACGCGATCCCGTCGACGGTGGCCAAGCAGTGCGGGCAATCGCCCCCGCAGCAGAGTGTCCCCCCGCCGGTGGGATGCTGATCCGCTTTGAGCATGGCGGAGAGGACGCTGTCGTTTTCGGTAATCGGAACGGGGGTTCCGTCTACGATTATGCGCATAGTTTGGTTGGTTCCTATTTGTTCGAGGGGTGAAAATTATGAGATGGGGTGATGATAGTTCATTGGGTGGCGGTTTTGCAAGTGGGACGGGTTGGGAGTGGGGGTGGTTTCGGTAGGTGGAATTGCTTCCGCAGTATTGATTATCGTAATTGGGTATGCTACACTCTGACTTAGTTAATAGTATGCTCATGAAGCATAGTGGAGTACTTTTAGGAGAGACACATGTCTGTCGCTGTGACGCTAGAAAAGATGTCGTTGCCATCAACCGGAATTGTGAAATTACAGGTTAACTATACATTTGACCTCAAGATTTCTGCTGGGGAGGCTCGTCAGTTGGTCCATTTGTGGCTGGTTGGCGATGTGAGCTATATGATCCGTGCAGATCAGCCAACGCTTGTGATTGACGAAGATAAATCAGGTGAGCCAATTGCGCATTGGCGGATTTCCGCGGTTCTCACTGCCACGCATTTGGGCGATGTGGGGATTGTTGGTCAGGTGGATGTGGATGTTGTGACTGGTAAGATACGGGATAAAGTGCGCACTGCCAAAACTATTTTGGATAATGCTAAAAAGCTCGCTGCGACGATGCCAGTATATACGCCGAAAGGCGATCCGCCTGCTGAGTTTCTTGCGGCTGATTTAAAACCGACGGTTGCATCGCCACTTCACCCCTCATAGAGCAACATCACCTCGCTAGGATGCCATATTCCTCTTCCCAATTGTCGTAAACTCCATCTTCTGGATTATCCCATTCTTCTTCGAATTGTCGAGTCTCGTTGCATTTATAAATCTTTACGCTAGACCTGATTCTTATTTAGGAGAGCTTCATATTTCATTTTTTTTGTCAGCTCTGTAGTGGTTCGTTGTAAAGGCCAAGTTTCTTTGTTTGATATCTTAACAATTTCGATGTACTCTTCTTCTCCAAATTTCGCACAGAGAAGTTTAATAAGCGAAGTGTTTCCTTCAGACAACTCTTTTGCTAAATTGGTATACCCTCGCTCCATCGCTACTGCAATCTGACTAGCCGTACATTGTCTATCTCTTTGAACATGTGCATCTATAACTGATTGTAAAGAATCTATCGTTGCTCTGGAGAAATATAAACTTTCGTCGAAGCTATCATTCTTAAGGTATTTGCCATTACTAGAAACGCTAATCGCATTTGATACGTGAAGCTTTATCGAAAAAATATTAGAGCCTAAGCTATTTGGGAAATCGACCGCACGACTATCCTTCTCTAAATCGAATTGCTGATCCTTAAAATAAATATTCAAAACAAATAATGCGGCCATTATTCGAAATAGATAATAAATACTTCCCAAGTGTAATGAGTTTGCCCTATCATGTTTTAAATTCTGGTATGCATTGTTCCAACCAAAGGTTAATCGCCCCGAACCCGTTCGTTCCTCCTCTTTGTCAAACGGAATAAGAATCCTCTGCTCAGCAGGCAAAAAACAATATGGCGTGGCAACAATTACATGCTTCTTCTCCAGTTTCCAGTCTTTGTTTAAACATTTAATAGCATCATCATATCGTATGTTGTTTGACTTTGTACCTCCGTTCTCAAAGTACAGAGTTTTCGCCAGAGACTCGATATCAGATGCAGCTCTAAGTATGAGATCAGAAATTTTGGAAGAATAAACAGATAATTGCTTTTCATCAATATGAATCGCAAACATGAGTTCCAAAAACTCACGCTCAAGGTTTTTATAAACTGGCCAAAATATGTTTGTCATAAATTTAGTTTTACCGAAACGTATTGTTTTCGGAGTCAAGTGGTAAATGAACTACTGGGAACAAAATAATTATCTCGGCTAAAAACTACTCCCAAAAAAGTTCCTTAGCTGATATGTCGGTTGTTGTTTGCCAAGCAGTATATCTCCGAGAAATTTCATCTAACTCATCAGAAAGTACTGAATACAGTCTAGCCAGCTCCTTTTCATTGTGTGAAGTTTTAACTCCAGCATCAATTGCTACACATTGATCTCCCTGCCATTCTAAAATTGAGATAAGACCTTTGGCCTCTAACCAAAGAAGCCCAAGTTTAACTGTTTCACTAGTAACTCCAACACGTCTAGCAGCCTTATTCATTTCAAATATATTTGTCTGCTCGGATTCCAGTACAAATTTGCACATACTTCCAATAGCACGTAAGACAGCAGCAACTGAGTAGTTATCAATCAAATCCCGAGAACTAAAATTCTTTTCCAATACTGACTTTTGCTCATCATCTTCTCTCAGAATTGCAATTTCAGAAATACTTTCGGTGTTCTGTATACGGCCTAAATATTTATCGACGTATGATAAAAATTGGTCAGATTGATACATATGAAATAGCGCACCTGACTTTTGCCGAATCTCCTCTACAAGTTCAGGATGTGGTCCAATTGTTTTACCCTCAAATTTATGCCACCAGTCTTCTTTTCGATCATCAGTAATAAAAATCACAGGTAATTTTTCTTTACTTGCCTTATCAATCACTTGAAGCCACACAACTAAATCACCAAATTTGTCCACACCATCCTTTTTGCGATCAGAAAAACCAGGTGGTTTCATATTTTCATAACGTACACTCCCGATCTCATAGATTTTGTTAAGCTCATCTTCAGAGTACTCGCAACCAACTTTTCCGCTAAATAAATCTGTTATGCATGATAAGATTTCATCATCGTTAAGTAACTTTGGGTGTTCGCTTTCGTGCTTCTCGACCTCCATACGCGTTTCTGTAAATACAATATCAAGAGTTTTAATTATTTTTTCTACTTCAATGAAGGGATGACGCCGATACGCATTTAACTGATTTGAAAGCTGTTCTTGTGCCTTTTGTAGGATCGCGTAAATATCTTTGTGCGCATTATATTGCTGTGAAATTACACGTCTTCGATTACGATGATACTCAAATGCAGCTTGATGTGGAATCCAAAGCCTATCGGAAAAATGTTTAAGTGCACTAAGTAAAGCATTACTTGTTTGAGGAGAATATCGATATAAATTGAGCAGAATATTTGCGTCGACAATTATCAATCCCGTACCCCAAAGTTCTGTTAGCTCATCTTCCGTGGGGGTATAGTAGCCGATGAATGTATCTCTCATTGTAGGAGTATTATCCAATCCATTTAGTTTTTGGTACCTCAATATTTTTGTATGTATATAAATGCAACAATACATACAGATTATAACAGAAAAGCGGACCTGTCCCCAGAGCCCGCCAACATGAAGTATCTATTTAGTTTTACTGCCAACGTACAGCAATGTCAGTCTGCTGAAACACCATATAGCTCTCTCCAATTATCATAAACCGCATCGTCGGGATTGTCCCACTCTTTTTCGAACGCAGCCAAACTCATGTTATCCCAGTCGCTTTCGTCTGTTGTTTCGTTCACGACTAAGCTGTCAAGCAGAAGTTTTGCAAGCACCAACCGTTCGGATTCTGTAAAGCCTTTTGCGATATTGAAGACTCGTTCAACTCGGGGTGGAGTTGTTGACTCACGCATGGTTTGTAATTGCCCAATTTGCATCTTAACTTACTCCCTAGTGGAGTCGACTAAACGTTCCAATAACTCGCTAGGTTTTACAATCTCGACGTTCCGAAACGGGTTCAAAACCAACAAATCTTTGTCTCCGATGACGATATAATTAGCGTTGCCATTAATAGCCAGTTCCAAGAATTTATCGTCTTTTGGATCACAACATTCAGCGATAGTCTCCGTAACGTTAATATGTACTGCATCTCGAACCATTGCGGAGAGAAACTGCAAACGCTCTTCCTCGGTCACATATTTATTAAACTTCTCACGGCGCAGAACATCATTGAGTTCATTCAATACATCTATCGAAATCAATAACTTCCCGTGGTTCTGAGCCTCATCCAACGCTTCTCTTGGAACGGATCGCTTCATCAGTAGCGCGCTAACAACAGTATTGGTATCAAAGACAAAGCGCAGTTCAGTCGTCATTGAGTAAAGCATCCAAGATTTCAGGCGTTAAGCCTCGTTTGTGCGCGTTATCGCTTATTTGATCCATTAAAGCAGGCAGAGATAAATCTTCAAATTCTCGCAACCAAAGTCCAATAAGCAGACCTAGCTTTTCTTTTTTCTGTTCAGATGCCTCTAAGTAAATTTGAGCAGCATTTTCTTCAAGTTGGATGCTAATTGTTGCTGTAGACATTGCACACCTTTTCGGTAATTACAGGACTCATCTATACGAGTTTTGATTCAAATTCCACCTAATTATAGAACAGTTTGTCGCTGTTTTTCACCCTACACGCAAAGACAAAACGCGAGTCACACGGGATACCACGTCCCCGGCACGGAGTGAATAAAGTTTCGATAGCGGATCTACTAGAACTACGTGCGGGGGACGTGTATCCAGCTACTTTCGGGCTAAGCAATTAAACTACAAACACAGCCCCTCGCTCACTTCCCACAACTTGCGCGCCGCGTCCTCGTCCTGCGCCAATCTTGACGGGTATTTCTCGGCACAGTCCACAAAATATTTGCCGCTGACCCCGTCCACTTCGGGAGAGGAAGCCAGATAGATCGATGTGGTTGCACCCTCTTCTGGCGTGCGCATGACAAAGCGCCCGATGAACCTGATGATGGGCCCAAGCAATGGGATCATGCCGCCCCAAATGTTGGTCCGCACGACGCCGGGGTGCAGTGAGTTGACCGTAACACCAGAATCTTCAGTGGCGTTCAGCCGTCGATCCAGTTCGTTGCTGAAGAGAACATTAGCCAACTTGGAATTGGCATAGGCTTTGAACAAGGCGTACTTCTTGGTTAGCTGCACATCGTCCAGATCGAAATTAGCACCCTTATGGGCGTCAGAAGCCACGTTGACAATTCGGGCTGGCGCGCTCGCTTTGATCGTCTCCAGCAGCAGGTCGGTCAAGAGGAAGTAGCCCAGATGATTGAGCGCGAAAGTCAGCTCAACCCCATCCACGCTTTCTTGCCGACCGCGAAACGCAGCCCCCGCATTGTTGACCAAAACGTGCAGTGCATCATACTTTTGCTGGAATTTGGCCGCAACTTGGCGGATCGACTGCTGCGAGGACATATCAGCGATGAGCAGATCGACTGCATTATTTCCACTTTGCTCAATGATTTCTTGGCGTGCGGCCTCACCGCGCGCCTGATCGCGGCAGATCATAACCACGGTTGCGCCTTTCTCGGCTAGCGCAAGAGCTGTTTCTTTACCGATACCGCTGTTGGCCCCAGTCACGAGGCAGATTTTGTTTTGCATAGGTTTCTTTTGGATTGGTTTAGTCTATTCGAGAAAATAGATTGTGCGTTTATAAGTTAAAGCGGTTCAACCGGATCTCAAAGAGCCGTTAAACCGAGTTCAGTGTTATAGCGAGTTAGGCTAAACCATAAAAATAATTATATAGATTTAAGCGATTTTCTGGAACAGCTTGCAGCCATGCGTATATTTTATTGTAACAGTTCACCTTGACTGTTACATTTTATTTTTTGGAATGGTCTTGAAAGCATACTTTATGCCGATGCAACCATCACTAAGTGAAGTCGTATTACTGGCAGATCAGCACAGCCTGATCTGTCACATGCTGCAACACATACTCCACCACGCTCCCGCCCAGCAGCCGCATAATGGGGCGTGCGCCAAAACCACCCATCACAATAATCGTACTCTCATACTCTTGAGCCGTCTCTAAAATCGCTGGGCCAATCGGAGCCTGTTTTATTAAGTAAGTTGCATCCCATACATCGCAACTTTCGAGATACGCACGTGCCTTCGCCAGTGCATCAGATTTTGTATACTGTGTTTCTATCGCCAAAACCGTCAACAAATCGCCCCAACGCGAAGCATTATACGCCGCAACAAAGAGCGCCTCATCTGCCTTTGGGCTACCATCGTAGGCCAACAACATGCGATCCATCCCCCGGTATCGTGCGTGGGGCACAAGCAACAGTGGGCGCGGGCAGCGCGTAATTACCGGTCCCCAAAACGAGCGCAGCCGATCAAGCACGGTCGATTCTGGCGGATGGGTTAAATTAATAAAGAGCAGATCGGACCACGCAGCACGCTGTAGCACGCGTTCCACCGCATTGCCCGCTTCGAGCGCAAATTCGCCAACCAACCCCGCGGCCTTACAGCGGCGCTCAAACCGTGCGACCATCCGGATCACGCGCGTTCTCTCCAATTGCGAAACATCATTTGCAATATGCAGACCCAAAATTCGATCATTATCTGCAGAGGCCACAAAAATTGCCGCCTCCAAAAGATCCCAGTCCTCATCAATCCCCTCGAAGAGCACAAGTAGATCCGAGAAAAGACGACCTTCGCGCCGCATGGCAAGCTGCTGCAAGCGCCACGTACCCACATCCGCCTCGGCTAAAATTGCCGACCGAAGCGAGTCAAGCATGTTCGATAAATAGCCTACTGGATTCGCCAACGCGATCTGCTGTGTCTCGCTTTGCAGCTCATTTTGCACCAACCTCGGCAACACTTCATCTAACTCTAATTGCCACCCAAGTGCTTGCTCCAACTCTTCGCGTCGTTCCGAAAGCAAGACATAAATGTCGGTTTCAGTCTGCTTAGAAAAACGGCGCATTACACCCAAATCTCGCAGAATCATAATTACAGGCCAATAGACCGAACCATACCAAAGCAGTGCAGCATCTTCAAAAGTTACATCATCTCTGCTAGCACCATCTTCATGTCCAGTCGTTAATCGCTCTTGATAGACCTCAATTTGATGGAGTAATGTTTGGTAGTGGCCCGCCACAGTCATCAACATATCAACGTCTGGTACGTGCTGATCCAAATTTGTGCGCGCTAAAAAATCAGCATAGCGCGCTTTACAAATCACTTCATTCGGATCGTCATCTGCTGCCAGCGGTACGCGCATCTCTACCTCAATCACATATGCGCTAATCGTCTGCGCGCCTGCTTTACGCGCCACCGACACACGATGATTCCCATCCAGCACAAAATAAGCATCCCCTATCTGATAGACTTCAATCGGCGGCAGACCATTCATATCCATCATCGCAGCCTTTACCCCAGCCCAGCGCGTTTCATCCACCTGTTGGGTAGGCAAAAACTCGCGCGTAAAGTCTCGATAACGCCCAACGCTGCCCACAATCTTGTCCAGCGGAATCTCTTCTAATCCGTGATTAAAAATATGCTTGGTTGGCTTTAGCTGCTGATAGATTGTTTCATAATCTAATAACTCTGGCGATTGCCCACGCAGCCGTGCCAATATCTGGCGCAGCACAGCAGATTTGCGCGCGCGCTGAAAATCGCGCACCGCCATCTGATAATTTGTGGAAGGAATTTCGTGCATCTAGGTTGTTTGTCCTGTTAAATGTTTTCTCTATTCGTTATCGTTTTTACTCGGCTCGACCACTTTACTCGACTCGACCACAATTACGGTTGTGTCATCGCTCAACGTGCGTTGGCCCGCAGAACGCGCCGCATCGACTAGTAGAGTAGTCAACTCGTCAGATTTGCCGCCCTCGATTTGGTGCGTTTGCAGGATGCTTTTAACACCCGGCCACCCCACATATTTCCATAGCCCATCAGATGCCAACATTACTAGCCACGGGTCGAGCAACGGTTGGGAAAATGGCACAATTTTCGCATTGCCCGAACCAATCGGTGGATTCTTAAGCTGCTCAGCACTCAACTCATGATACTGATCGTAAACGTTTAACAGTACTGCTGCACTATCTCCGCTCGATGCGCCATAAACGCTGTCGCCCAAAATACACAGAGCCACCAATGTGGTAGCCCCTGCTTCGGGCTGTTCGCGGACTGCACTGTCCGCCGCGCGCAAAATTTTGCCCCATGTTTTTGATTTGCATAGCTGTCTGAGCGAATAGGCACACGCCACCTCTAGCGCAACTCGACACGCGGTTTCAGCCGCAGCCTGCCCGCCCGGTCGCCCGCCCTGTCCATCTGCCAGCACGCAGATCAACACAGTTTCATCAGCTGGGTGGCTACTAAAGAGACCAACGTCCTCGTTTTTTGTTCGCCCGCCTGCTTTGGAATATAGAGAGACAGAAAAAGCAGATGCAATATTCATGATTTATAGTGTAGCACAACTTCTTACCGTGTGTTTACTTTTTTCCCGTGGTGGTTGTGCAGGGGTGGTTGTGCAGGGGTGGTTGTGCAGGGGTGGTTGACCAAGAGTGCACTATCAATAATGGCACAAAGTTTGGATCTCTTTTTGCCTAGTCAGAGGAGTAATAACGAACGATCCAAAGTTAGTTACAATGTAATTTCTATATAATTTTACTATCGCGCGGTGATTTGCTTACTGTTTTAAATGTACTATTTCAAAGAGTAAAGCTGCATAACCCCAACGTTGGCTGCTCACAGGGAGAATTGTTACGGCTTACTATTAAATTTTTTACAAGTTCTTAATATTTTGTTAGATTAAGATAGGGCAATCGCGTTTAAATCTATATTAGAGCAAGAACGCTGCGTAGATATTGTTCATCCCAACCGGCTTTCAATCGTCTGTTTTTGATGCCGACCTT